>MDSW01079410.1_pt1 | contig 22828 bp, 18 predicted proteins | sample 811171 | NCBI WGS metagenome assembly MDSW01 (sample SAMN05326641, study PRJNA326480) | marine metagenome | isolation source: seawater | place: Atlantic Ocean: North West | collected 2012 | reverse complement strand
ATTATTGTTTGTTTTATCTTGTATTGTTATTTTGATTTCTAATTTAAGGATTTTACTATTTGCATTATTAGTTATATATTTCATATACTCAAGAATTAATTTATTGAAGAAAATTTTATTTGTTTTTTCTTTTATTTCTTTATTTATTGCATCTAGTTACATTTTAGAGGCTGATAGAATTTTAAATACAAATACATCAAAGGGAGTGGCTGTACAGCTTGCTACTAGATTTGGTCCTGCAGTAGAAAAAATAAGTGAAATGAAAAATATTGAATATATATATGGATTAGGATTAGGCACATATTTTGAAATTCCTTGGTTTAAATATAGAGGATTAGATACTAAGTTAAATACTATAGATTCCACCTATTTAAGTTTATTTGTAAAGTATGGACTTTTAAGTTTGTTAATAATTTATATGTTTTTTAAATTATTACTTTTTAATATTAGTAACTCTAATATGCGATTTTCATACATAATTTTTTATTTAATTATTTTCATTACATTATCAAGCTTATATCAATCTGGAACCGTCTTTCATTTCTTATTTTTAAATTTGCTCATATTTTCTATAAAAGATGAAAGTCCTTCACATTTTATATCAGTCTCTTCCTAATATTTCCGGATCAAGTATTAGATCAAGAGATATTTTGAATAATCAATTAAAAATTGGCTTAAAACCAATTGTTATTACCTCTCCATTTCAAAAACCTTTTGATAAAGGGAAAATTGAGGAGATTAACAATGGAGTTAAATATTATAGAACTTTCTCTAATGAAAATGAAGTAGTTAAAGAAAAATTAACTGATTTTATTATTCAGATTAGGAAAATGTTGCGAATTTTTTATTTCACATTTCAATTAATTAAAATTGCTAAAAAAGAAAATGTATCAATCATACATGCTCATGCCATGTTTTATTGTGCAATTCCTGCTAAAGTTGCTTCAATAATTTTAAATAAACCTATGATTTATGAAATAAGATCTTTATGGGAGGAAAGATATAAAAATGGAAGTTTTATTGTTAAATGTTTATTTGAGTTGATTACTTTTTTTGAAACTTTTTCTATGTATTTAAGTGATGAAATTATTGTAATCAATCAAAATTTAAAAGAAAATCTAACCAATAGATTTATGCTAAGAAATAAGAAGATTAGATTAGTGTCAAATGCAGTTGATTTATCTAGTATTAATATTCTTAAATCTTCTAAAAAAACGCTTACTTTTTCTTACATTGGAACTATAAGTCCAATAGAAGGAATAGATCTATTAATACATTGCTTCAATAATCTTTATAAAAAAGGTTATAAAAATAAGCTCTTAATTTTTGGTGATGGATTAGAGAAAAAAAATCTAATTAAGATTTCTAAAAATAATCCGCTAATAGAGTTTAAAGGGCAGTTTTTTCAGAAAGATATTGCAAAAGTATATTCGCAAGTTGACGTAATAGTAAATCCAAGGAAAAAAAGCTATTTAACTGACTCAGTAACTCCTTTAAAGCCACTTGAAGCAATGGCATATAAAAAATTAGTTGTAGCTAGTGATGTGGGAGGAATGAAAGAGTTAATTAAAAACGGAGAAAATGGTATCCTTTTTGAATCAGGATCTATTTATGATTTAGAAAAAGTAATTTCTCAAATTTCAGAAAAGGAAGACTGGAAAAATATTGTAGAAAATGCTTACGAATATATTATTAATAAAAGGAGTTGGCTTGAAAACGCAAAATTATATAATAAAATTTATTCAGATTTAATAGATGAAAAAAAGAATTGATTTTTTAGGAATACCGCTTGATAATCTTTCAATGTCTGAAACTATTGATAGGATAGAAAATTCAATTTTTAATAATAAGCAAATACATCATTGTGTAATTAATGCAGGAAAAATTGTAAAAATGCAAAGTGATAAAAAATTACAAGAAAGTGTAATTAGTTCAGATATAATTAATGCAGATGGTATGAGTATTGTTTGGGCTGCACGTTTCTTAGGTCATAATATTAAAGAAAGAGTTGCTGGAATTGATTTAATGGATAATTTAGTTAGACTTGCACATAAAAAGAAATACAAATGTTTCTTTCTTGGCGCTAAAGAGCAAGTTTTAAAAAAGACAGTAGATTACTATTCAGAGAAGTATTCAAGTCAAGTAATCGCAGGGCATAGAAATGGATATTTTAATAATAACGATGAAAAAAAACTTATTGATCAAATTATTAAATCTAAAGCTAATTTATTGTTTGTAGCAATTACTTCTCCAAAAAAGGAAATTTTTTTAAATAAATATAAAACCGAATTAAAATCTGTCAATTTAATTATGGGTGTAGGAGGTAGTTTTGATGTTATTTCTGGAGAACTAAAAAGAGCTCCATTATTTATGCAAAAAATAGGATTAGAGTGGTTTTATAGATTTCTTCAAGAACCTAGAAGAATGTGGAGAAGATATTTAATTGGTAATCTTAAGTTTGTAATTATCGTTTTTAAAGCTAGATTTCTTAAATCTAAAATATAATTATCTGCTCTAAAACATTACTTTAAACTTTTTTTAATTTAAAATTAACAGATTTTGAAGATGCTTGTGATAAAACAGGTTTTTTTTAGTTTTTTAGTTACTTATAATGAGTTTTCAAAAAAATAGAAAAAAAGAAAGTTTCAATTAAATTATATGGTGTTGTTTATAAACATTCTATAACTAATAATTTATATACTTAGTAAGTATTAATACATAGTTTTTTTTATTGATTTGTATTTATATTTGTTTTTAATGAGAAAGAAGATATTAGTTACTGGAGGTGCCGGTTATATTGGCTCTCATACTGTTGTTGAATTATATCTTTCCGGCTATCTGCCAATAATTATAGATAATTTGAGTAACACTTCAGAAATGAATCTAATTGGAATCAATCAGATTTTAAAGACAGAAATTCCATTTCATAAAGTTGATTGTACTTATATAAACGAAATGAAAAATATTTTTGAAACTTATCAAGATATTTACGCCTGTATTCATTTTGCAGCATATAAATCAGTTGGTGAATCTTTAGAAAATCCTGAAAAGTATTACAAAAACAATATTGGTTCTACTGAAGTTTTATTAAAATGTTTAGAGAGAAATAAATTTAAGAATTTAATTTTTTCTTCTTCTTGTACTGTATATGGAACTCCTGATTCCCTTCCTGTGAATGAGGATGCTCCTTTTAAAAAGGCTGAATCTCCGTATGCCGAAACAAAGCAAGAGTGTGAGATTTTAATTAATAAAAATTTTTGTAGTAGTATATCATTAAGATATTTTAATCCTATCGGTTCACATGAATCTGGGTTAATTGGTGATTGTTCAAGTGATAATGCAAATAATTTAGTCCCAATCGTAGCAGAAGTAGCTTGCGGTATTCGTGATAAATTGATTGTTAATGGTAATGATTATAATACACATGATGGAACTTGTATTAGAGATTATATTCATGTTCAGGATTTAGCTGTTGCTCATGTAAAAGCTTTAGATTTTTTATTAGATAACAAGGTTAAAGATTTTTTTAATGTTGGTACTGGCAAAGGATTAAGTGTTTTAGACATTATAAATGGTTTTGAAGATTCAAATGAGTTAAAATTAAATTATGAGTTTGGACCAAGAAGAAAGGGAGATGTTGAAAAAATATATTCTGATGGAAATAAAGCTAAAAATATTCTGGGTTGGAGTGCAAATAGAACTGTTAAAGAAGCTTTAATTTCTGCGTGGAATTGGCAGATATCTAAAAATAAAATAGACAACAGATATTAGTTTAAAAAAAATATTAAAATGGATTTAAATTTAGCTAAGATTGCAATCATTGGACAAGGTTATGTTGGTCTCCCTCTAGCCATTGAATTTGGAAAAAAATATCCAACAATTGGATTTGATATAAATCAGAATAGAATCAATGAACTAATCAAAGGAATAGATATTACTAATGAAGCAACAATTGATCAGTTAAAAAGTGCAAAAAAATTATCTTTTAGTGCAAATATAAATGATATAACTAATTGTAATATATATGTTGTAACTGTTCCAACTCCTATTGATGAATTTAAAACTCCAGACTTAGAGCCTTTAAAAAGAGCCTCTAAAATGTTGGGAAAAATACTTAAAAAAGGAGATGTGATTATTTATGAAAGTACTGTCTTTCCTGGCTGCACTGAGGAAATTTGTGTACCTATACTAGAGGAAGAAAATGATTTGATTTACAATTCAGATTTCTTTTGTGGTTATTCCCCAGAAAGAATTGTCCCTGGAGATAAAATAAATACTTTGACAACTATAAAAAAGGTAACATCTGGATCGACTACTGAGATTGCTAATTTTATTGATGAATTATATAGTTCTATAATTACTGCGGGAACTTTTATGGCTGCAAATATGAAAGTTGCTGAAGCAAGTAAAGCAATTGAAAATGCACAGCGAGATGTTAATATTTCTTTTGTTAATGAACTAGCTTTAATATTTGATAGAATAGGAATAGACACAAATGATGTAATTGATGCTGCAGCAACTAAATGGAATTTTCTTAAATATAAGCCGGGTTTAGTAGGAGGTCATTGTATTAGCGTTGATCCATATTATTTAGCGTATAAGGCAGAAAGTCTTGGATATTATCCGGAAGTAATATTAAGTGGTAGACGAGTTAATGATTACATGAGTACTTTTGTAGCAAATAAGATGATAAAAATGCTTGTTAAATCAGGTAAACAAATAACGATATCTAAAGTTTTAATTCTTGGGATTACATTTAAAGAAAACTGCCCTGATATAAGAAATTCAAAAGTAGCTGATGTATACAATGAATTGAAAGAATTTGGTTTAGATATTGATACTTATGACTATGAAGCTAACTCTTCAGAAGTAAAAAAAGAGTATGGTATAAATCTAATAAATGAGATAAAAGATAAATATGATGGAATTTTATTAGCTGTTTCTCATAAGAAGTTCCTTGATCTAGATTTCAAATTACTAAAAAAAGATAAAAAAAGTGTAATATTAGATTTAAAGGCATTTCTTCCAAGAAATATCGTTGATTCAAGACTATAAATTATAGTTAAAATAAACTTTTAGCAGTTGCTGTTTAAAACAAACATAATTTATAATGTAAACTTATTTTTTTATCATTTTTTAAAATTATTGAAAACAATGATGCTTGATGAAATAAAATTTTTGAAAATATAGTTTTGATAAAAAAAATCATAAATACCTTCGATTTAGATTTTAAAAATTTATTATCAAAATCATTTTCTACTACTATCGTAAAAATAGTCGGAAAATTTTCAGGACTAGTTTTAAGTGTTTTATTAGCAAGAATTCTTGGAGCATCTGATTTGGGAACAATTAATTTAGCAAATCAAATTATAGCAATTGTTCTTGTAATAGCTATGTTAGGAATGAGGATAGTTCTAATTAGGGATGTTGCTATTAATTTTGGAAAAGGTTTATATGATAAAATTGCTCATTTAATTAATTCAACATATATTGCTAATGGATTATTTGCTTTTTTTCTATCAGCTATTATTTTTATTTTTTCCGATTTTATCGGATCAACAATATTTAGTGATGATAAATTAGTATATGTGCTAATGATTTTTGCTATTGCAATTACTCCTCAGATTTTTACACGAATTCATTCCTATTGTTTGTTAGGAGTAAATAAGATATGGCAAAGTAATTTAGCAGAAGAAACTCTAAGCTCATTTTTCACTCTAATGTTGCTTGCCTTGCTATATTTATTAAATATAAATTTAAGTTTGATAAATGTAGCATTTACATATGTTATTTCTAGATTAATAATTTCTCTTTTTCTTTTTTTATTTTGGCGAAAAATTTTAAAATTAAAAGTATATTTTACAAATAATTTTTTAAAATATATATCAAAAGCTGGTCCTTTTTTTATTATTTCATTGATCGGGATAATACAAGCAAGATTCGATATCTTAATAATTGGTTATTTTTTATCACCAAGTGACATAGCCGTATATGTAGTTATAATGACTCTCGCATTAATCCCTTCTTTTTTTTTACAGGTTTTTGAATCAGCTGCATCACCAAAAATTGCTAAATTTTATAATGATAATGATTTAAATAAAATGGCAGGCTTAGTCCAAAAGATATCTTTTATTCTATTTATTATTGGTCTTTTAACTACTTTGATGTTTGTTTTTTTTGGAAAAATTTTGCTTTCAATATGGGGAGGTGAATTTGTTTTTGCAAGTAATCTTTTAATATTCTTGTCGTTAGCTCAATTATTTAATATGCTTTCAGGAATTTCAGCAATGATATTAGTTATGTCTGGTCAAGAAAAACTAAGAAGAAATTTGGCAATAATCACTCTTATTTTACATCTTATTTTTTCTGTATATTTAATTAAAAATTATGGTATGGCAGGAGCAGTGATATCAAATTCAATTATTGCAATAATTATTAATATCGCTTTAATATTTTTAGTTAAAAATAAATTAAACTTTTGGGTTTTTAAATTTTATAAATTATGAAAATAGGATTTGTTGGTGATATTTGTTTGTCAAGCATTGACAAAAAATTTGAACTAAATAAGGAAATTATTAATAATTTACAATTCTCTGAAATATCAAATCTTTTAAAAGTTAATAATTATAATATTGGTAATCTAGAGTGCCCAATCACTAATTCATCTGAAAAAATTGAAAAAATTGGTCCACACTTAAAAGTTGATTTAGGTTCATATGATTTTTTTGAATCACTAAACATTAATTGTTTGTCATTAGCAAATAACCATATCAAAGATTATGGAATTGATGGTTTAATAGACACTATTGATTATTTAAAAAAAAGAAATATAAAATATGCAGGAAATGTTACAGAAGGTATAAATAATTATTACTTTACAATTAAAGAAAACGATGTTTCTCTTGCTGTAATATGTTGTGCTGAAGATGAGTTTAATTCATCATTAGATGATGAATTTGGAACAAATTCTATAAATCCAGTTTCAGTATTTTATCAAATAAATGAACTTAAAAAACACCATGATCATGTTTTAGTTTATCCTCATGGAGGAAATGAATATTCCAAATATCCTTCTTTAAAAACTAGAAATTTATATCGATTTTATATTGATTGTGGTGCAAGTGCAGTAATTGGTAATCATACACATATTATTCAAGGATTTGAGATTTATTTAAATTGTCCAATTTTTTATAGTTTAGGAAATTTCTTTTTTCCATTTTTATCTGATAATAAAGGTTTATTAGTTAATTTTAATATTTCTAAAAACGAACTGTCATTTGAAATTTATTTCACAATTCAAAACTTTTTAGATTTTTCTATTGATTTTTTAAAAAATAGCGAGTTAAAAATTGCTAAAGATAAACTAAATAAAATTTCACAAGTAATTACATCAGATGTCGATCTTCAAAAAAAGAATTTAATTTATCTTCAGCAAAGAAGAAATTCTTACTTGAATATTTTTTTTCCCTTTAATAAATATATTGTCGCATTTTTAAGAAGAACAAATATTATTGATGTTAAGTACTTTAAAAATTATTTGTTAAGAATCTTAAATAATATCAGATGCCAATCACATTTAGATAATTTAATTAAAATTCTAAAAAACAAATAATATGCGTCTCTTTTTTACACTTTTTTTATTTCTAAAAAAAAAACTAAACCTAATTAAATTTTTTTTAGGAATATTTCTAAAAAGTAGAAATAGAAACGTATTTATTGAATATTTAAAAATTAAATCTTTCGATAAACAATCACCTCAAATAAAAAATAAATTGATTTTAGATAAATTAAATTTTATTTTAAATTATAGCAATAAAAATATCAAGTATTATCATAATGTTTTTAAAAAAGTAGATTGGGTGAAGTCTAGAGAAGATGTTATATCATTAAACTCATTAAATCAGTTAGAAGAATTACCAATTATTAATAAAAAAATTATAAGAGAAAACTTTAAGGATTTAAAATCAAATGACAAAATAATAAAGAATTATTATAAAAATAGCTCAGGAGGCTCAACAGGTGAAAAAGCTATTTTTTTACAACATGATACTTTTAAATTACACACAACTTCAAATTTTTTATTTTTTTTAAAAAAACTTGGTCTCAATCCATGGAATAATAATTATTTTTTGATTTGGGGATCTGTTGACGACATTGGAAGACCAACTTTGCCAAAAAATCTTTTTCATCATTATCTTTTTCATAATAGAATATTGTTGAATTCTTCAGATTTAACACAAGAAAATTTACATAGAGCATGCGAAATTTTAGAACTTATTTCTTTTGACTACGTAAGAGGATATTCACAAAGCCTTTCAGTTATTGCTAAATTTATTTTGCAAAATAAATATAAGATAAATCAAAAAATAGTTGTTAGCACTGCATCCAAATTAGATAATAAAACAGCTGACCTTATTATTTCTGCTTTCAATTGTGAATTATATGATTTTTATGGAAGTAGAGAAGTTGGTGCAATTTCTTATTCTAAATATAATGATAAACACAATATATTTCCGCTAAATAATTTTGTTGAAATAGATTTTAATGAAAATTACAGTCATAAGTCTAGAAAAGGTAGATTGCTATTAACCAATTTAAATTCTTTTAAAATGCCTTTGATTCGTTATGACATAGGGGACCAAGCTGAATGTAAAGATGACTTTAATAACTTTCAATTTGACAAAATTTTTGGTCGTAGTGTTGACCTTTTTAAATTAGAAAATGGAAATGTTGTTGATGGAACTTCACTAAATCATCTTCTAAATAATCTCGAATCAGTTAAACAGTTTCAAATTATTCAAGAATCATTATTTGTCATAAAATTTAAAATTGTTTCTAAAACAAATTTGAATGTTGATGAAATAAATTCAATTGAGCAGTTATTTAAAAGTATTTTTAGTGAAAAATGTAAATTCATTTGGGAATATGTAAGTGAAATACCTTTATCAAAATCTGGTAAAAGAGTTTATATTATTTCAAAAGTTAAATAATGAAAAAACTTTTAATTTTAAATCAAAATTATTTTAAGTACGAAATTGGTGGTGCTGAACAACAATCTTATGTCTTAGCAAAAGAGTTTATTAGTTATGGATATGAAGTTCATTATGTTTTTATAAATAGTGGTGATTATGCAGTTCCTTTATTAGACGAGGGGATATATCTTCATCCTATGAAGCATATGTTTAGGCATAAAATTTATGGCAAACCTTTTTTTCTATATAAATCAAAAATTTTTAAAATTTTAAATAAAATAAAACCTGATTACATATATCATAGAGGTCTTTCATCTTTTTTAGGAATTGCAGTTAAATATAAAAATAAAAATAAATGCAAAATATTTTGGCATGTTGCATCAAAATGGGATGTCCAAAAGCTTAACTTTTTAAAATTTCCAAATATTATTTCTTCAATGGTTAATGTTTTTTTTATTAAGTACGGTATAAGAAATGTTGATGGTATTTTTGTTCAAGAAAAAGACCATATACTACAACTAAATTTACTTTATAATATTTCAAAAAACATAACTTTAATTGATAAATTTTTAGAGCCGATTATTTATAATCAAAACAACACAAAAATTAATAAAAAAATCAAAAAAATTATTTGGGTAGGAAACATAAAACCTGTAAAACAACTTGAACTTTTTTTGGAAATTGCTGAGTTTTATAAAAAAAATAAAGAATATGAGTTTATTGTTGTTGGTTCATTAGTGAAAGGAAAATATCAAGATAAGTTAAGATTTAAAATGGAAAAACTATCTAATGTATGTTTTAAAGGAGTTGTTCCTTTTGAAAAAGTAAACAAATTAATTGCTAATTCTGATGCTTTAATAAATACATCTTTACTTGAGGGAGGCCCACCTGTCACATTTATTCAAGCATGGCTAACAAAAACTACTGTATTTTCATTAAGTGTTGATCCTGATAAAGTATTTTCAAAAGAAAAAATAGGTTTTTGTTTTAATAATGATATTGAAAATATGAAAAAAAATTTAGATGATATTTTTATGGAACAAGAAAAGTTAGATATTTTAAAAGAAAAATCTTATGATTATGCAATAAAGAAATACTCTTTTAAAAACATAAAAAAAATAAAAGATATTTTTGAAAAATAAAACTAAAATACTTTACGTTAACAAGCAGTTTAGAAGCTATGATTCAATGAAATATTGCAATCTAGCATCTGAGTTTGATCTACATGTAATATGGCTTTGTGGATTTAGAAAGGATGACTATCCAAGTAAAAATTTATTAAAAAATTTCACATATAGCATTCTCAATTTCAAAGGATCTAGGCTACAGCCATGGCATCTTATAGTCAGTATAAAATTATTGTTAAGCACTATAATAAATAATAAATTTGATTTATATATTTCTAGTACCTCTGATGCCTGGAGTTCAAAAATTATTTTTTTCTGTGCTAAACTTTTTAAGAAAAAAGTTGCGTTAAGGAAAGAAGTTTGGTATGAAAACTCATCAAATAATATATTTAGAATGTTAAATAATCTACTAACATTGTTTATTGAAAAATACTCAAATGCAATTTTAATTCCTGGCTTAAAGCAGAAAGAGTTTTTGGATAAAAAACATAACAAAAGAATAAATACTTTAATTTTTCCATATTTAATAGATGAATCCATTTGGAATGGAAATAACAAATCCAAAAAAATATATAATAAAGTAGAATTTATTTTTTGGGGAAGATTAGTTCCGTTGAAGGGAGTTGATCTTTTAATTAAGGTTTCTAAGAAACTTGCAGCTGAATACAATGAATTTTCTTTAAAAATCGTTGGTGGTGGGACTAACGTAATTTACCAAAATGATGAAAATTTAGATTATGACTCATATTGTCATAAACTTGCTGAGAATTGTAATTATATAAAGTTTTTAGGACCTTTAAATAACAAAGAAATTATCAAAGAATTAAATAATATGAGTGTTTTTGTAATGCCTAACAAAAAGTATGTTAATGGTTTGTTAGTTGGTGATGGCTGGGGAAATTCTTTAGTTGAGGCTCTTTGTGCTAACATTCCATTAATAGCTTCAGATAGAGTTGCCTCTGCACCTCATTGTATAACAAATAATCAAAACGGCTTTATTATTAAATCTGAAAAATTGGAAGTAGAGCTATATAACAAAATGTTATTTTTTATAAAAAATCCTGGTCTTATAGATTCATTTTCTTTAAAATCAAAAGATAAAGTTAAAGATGTAAATAATCAACTAATAATGATAGAATCAATTAATAAGATAATTAATGAAAAATAAGCAAGTAATTTTTATTACTGGGACCTCATACAGTGGCTCAACTCTTCTTGACATGATAATCTCAAATGATCCTAACGGGATTTCATTAGGAGAAGTTAATGCTTTTTTTCGTCCATATAGAAAACATCATTTGGAGCAAATTATGATTGAAAATAAAAAAAACTCTATTTTTTATAAGACGCTTTTAAATGGAGAGAAAAATTTGTATAAGAGTATTTTTAATTTAAATCCAAATGTGAAATTCATTGTAGACTCAAGTAAAGATGTTTTTTGGATTAATTATCAAATAAAAAATCTTAAGAAGCAGGGGATAGATTATAAAATTGTTTTAATTTATAAATCGCCTGAAAATTTAGCTTATTCTTTTTATAGGAGAAATATTTTTAGTAAATGGCAAAAACATTATATAAAGTATTATAAAAAACTATTTTATTTTGATTTTGAATTAATTTATGTAAAGTCTGATAAAATATTTTCAAATTCAGCTTCATTAAAAAAATTATGTAGTAGTTTAAATATTACTTTCAGAGCTGATAAAATAAATTATTGGAAAAAATCACATAAAACTTTATTTGGAAATAATAGAGCAAGATTAGCTGTCAGTGGCCTAAATATTATTGGTGATGAAAGAATAGAAGGATTAAGTTCTAAAACAAGAGAACAGAAAATTGATTATAATACATGCACAGATGACAAAATTTTAAATATTATCTCCAAACAAATTACATCAAATAAACAAATTGAATCTATTGACAATAATTTAAGAAAAAATTTAAAACATAATAATATCTATAGTAGCATTGAAATGTTCTTTTTAAAAATAGTTTATGTTTTAAAAAGATTTAGTTTTAAAGTTTTTAAAATATGAAGAAAGAATTAGTGATAGTTAACACCAAACAATTTTCTTATCATACTGATACATACAAGTACTGTAAGTATCTAAATAAAAGTTATTCAATTTCCTACTTTTGTATTGATCAAGGTAAAAAAAAGCAAGATTTGAAAGAAGTTAATGTGTTTTATCAAAATGATTCCTATACCTTTTTTTTCAAGGAACTTAAATTTATTTTAAGCTCATATTTTTTCATAAAAACTAAATCAAAAAACGCTATAGTTTTTTTAGTTTATAATAGATTCTCATTTTTACTTAATTTATTGCTTGATCAAAAAATCATTTTAGATATTCGAACTGCTTCGGTCAAAAGAAATAAATATATTAGATATTTTGAAGATTTGATATTAAAATTCAATGTGTTCTTTTTTAAAGAAATTTCAATAATTTCACATGCATTGGCTAAAAAACTTAAAATTAAAAAATATAAGTTATTGCCACTTGGAAGTGATGTTATTTCAAATTCTCAAAAAGATTATAACAGACTAAGATTGTTATATGTTGGAACCTTGTATAATCGAAATATACATTTAGTTTTAGATTCAATTAAAATTGTTTATGAGACTAACCAAAATATAATTGAATCATTTAATATTTTTGGTTCCGGTTCAAAAGAAGAAGAAAATTTAATTATGACTAAAATTAGCGATTATGGATTATCAAAAACTGTTTTTTTTCATGGTCATCAACCACATAAAAACATTAAATATTTCTTTGATTACTCTAATATTGGTATATCTTTTATTCCAATTACTTCATATTTTGATTTTCAGCCTCCAACTAAAACATTTGAATATATAATGTCAGGTTTGTTTTGCATTGGAACGGCTACTTATGCTAACAAAGAAATAATTAACTCTACTAATGGGATAGTCTCATTAGATGATCCAATTTCATTTTCCAATGCAATTATTGAAGCATATAATAATAGAGCAAATATGGATTTTGAAATTATTAAAAATTCCTTATCAAATTATTCATGGGATTCAATTATAAACAATAATCTTGTTAATTTAATTGAGGATTAAAATATGGAAGTAAAATTATCTAAATTTTATATTTTGTTATTGTTGGTTTTCTCTTGGATGCCTCGATTAAATATTATTTCAGAAACTGATTTTTCATACTTTTTGCTATTACCTTGTTTTTATTTTTTCTTATCAATATTCAAAAATGGATTTGTTTTGCGTTTTAAAGATTTTAAATGGATTGTGTTTTTTTTACTAATTGTGACATTATCAAGTTTAATAAATGCAGTGAATTTTAAAACAATGATTTTAAATATTAGATGGTTATTGATGCCATTATTTTTTTATTTCTTTTTGCTAAATTCAAAGTTAAAATTAAATGAAATAAAAAAAATAATAAAATTCATTTATATAATTGCTATACTTCATATTCCAATAGCTTTTTTTAAGTTTTATGTTCTTGAATGGGATGGCGAATGGCCATTAGGTTTGATTGGATATAGTTATAGTACACTTTTTGTATTAATTTTTTTATCTGGAGTTTTGTCTCATTATTTAACTTTTAGAAAATTAAAATATTTAATTTTAGTATTAGGGGTATTAATTATTGCTTTTTCTAGTGGAAAAAGAGCTTTAGTTTTATTAATGCCACTTACAATACTCTTTTATTTTTTAATTTCAGGCTATTTTAAAAGTAAATTTTTTAGATCGGTTTTAATTATTACAATTTTAGTTCCATCTATTTTAGTTATTTTAATTAAAATAAACCCTACTTTAAATAAAGAGAGAAAAGTTTGGGGATCTTTTGATGTTAATTATGCCTTAAATTATATTCAAGAATATACCTCAAAAAATAGACTTGGAGAAGACTACAGACTTGCAAATAGATCAACAACAACATTCTATATATTAAATTACTTATTCGAAAACCCAAAAAATTTTGTTTTTGGATTAGGAGGGGATAAATTTTCTAAAACAGAAATGAAAAAAGATAAATCGTCTAAAGAGGTAAATGTAATTGAATATGGAATTAATGGATTTGGATGGTTGTCTTTTCAGTTTGGTTTTATTGCAGCATTTATGTGGTTTATGTTTTTCTTAAAGTTTTATAGAAATGGTAAGAATTTATATGAAAGGTCCAACGATATTTTTTGGAGAACATATGGATTAACAATTATGGGGAGTTCAATTGCTCTTTCAATAGTTCAGTTTTCATATGCTCCGGATTTTAAAAATCCAGTATTTATTTCAGCTGTTTATTTATTTTTATTTCCTGCTAAAATTTTAAACGCTAGATATTATGAAAAATAAACAAACAAAGATATTAATCAATACACCAAGTTTAAAAAAACTTGGTGGTGTTTCAAATCATTATATAGGCTTAAAAAATAAATGGTTAACTAATGTATTTTATAACACAATAGGTAGTCGTTACAATATACCAACTGTTTTTTTGTTTCCTTTTGATCTAATAAAGTTTATAATAAAATTAATAATTTTAAATCCAGATATTGTTGTTATTAATCCATCATTGCAAAATTATGCTCTTAGAAGGGATGCTTTTTTCTTAAAATTGTCAAAAATTTTAAATTTTAAAACTGTCGTTTTTTTTCATGGCTGGAGCAATGAAATGGAATCAAAAATTGATAACAATGAATATGATTTACATAAAAATTATTCTAAAGCTGATCTTATATTAGTATTAGCAAATGATTTTAAAATTAAGCTAAGGAAATGGGGATTTACTTGTCCAGTAGAATTAACAACGACCAAAGTAGACGATGATTTAATAAGTAATTTTGATTTTACAAAAAAAGTAAATTCAAAATCAATTTTGTTTTTGGCAAGAATAGAGAAAGAAAAAGGGGTTTATATAGTTTTGGATACATTTAAAAAGTTAAAGGATAAATACGTTGATTTGACTTTAAGTATTGTAGGTGATGGTGCTGAATTAAATGATGTGAAAAATTATATTTTTGAAAACTGTATTCAAGACGTTAAAGTTTCAGGTAGGTTGTCAGGTCAATTATTAAAAGATGAATTTAAAAATAATACTATTTATTTTTTTCCCACATTTCATGGTGAGGGTATGCCTACATCTATTCTTGAGGCAATGGCTTTTGGTTTAGTTGTTGTCTCTAGACCTGTAGGAGGTACTAAAGATTTTTTTAGTTCTGAAATGGGAGAATTAACTGAGTCTAAAGATCCTGAAGTATATTTTGAGATTTTGAATAATTATTTAAGTAATGAATATTTATTACAAGAAATTTCAACGTTTAATCATAATTATGCTAAGCATAATTTTTTAGCATCAAGCGTTGCTAAAAAACTTGAAAGTTTATTTGAAAAGATATAAATGGAAATAAAATCATCTTTTTTAAAATTAAAAGCATATTGCGAGAAAGAGAAATACAAGGGTTGGGATCCTTATGATGGCTTGAATTCTAGAATTTTTAAGGCACTTCCTTTTAAGAATTGGGATTTAGCAAGATGGGCTTGGATTCAAGGCTTTAAATTAAGTCCTATTAATTTTAGAAAACTTTTATTAGTTCCTAAAATGTATAATGCCAAAGCGATTGGTTTGTTTTTGTTAGGTTATTGTAATTTGTATGAGTTGTCTTTAAAAGGATGCGAAGTGTTTGGCAAATCAGAAAATTTGTTAATAAAAATTCATGAATTAGCCAATTTGCTAGATGATCTTAGGAATACTAATTATTCTGGTGCCTGTTGGGGTTATAATTTTGATTGGCAGGCAAGACGCTTATTTTTTTTTCCTGCAAATACACCAACTGTAGTGGTAACAACCTTTTGTGCAGAGGCCTTATTTAAAGCTTATGAACTCACAAAAAAAGAAAAGTATAAGTCTTTGGCTTTATCATCTGCAAATTTTGTAATGCAAGATTTAAACAGAACACAACACAATTCTGGTTTTTTGTTTTCATATAGTCCTTTAAATGGCAACAACACTGTATATAACGCCTCTTTACTTGGGGCTAAATTATTAAGCTTGTGCTATAAGTATTCTGGAAATGAAGATTATAAAAAGACTGCAGAGAGAGCAGTAAAAGCAGCTTGTGAAGGTCAAAATAAAGACGGCTCTTGGATTTATGGTATGTTATCGGTACAATCATGGATAGATAGTTTTCATACCGGCTACAACCTTGATGCCATTATTACGTATCAAAATTGTACACAAGATAAACAGTTTAGTTCAAATCTAGAGAAAGGGTTTGCTTATTATATAGATAATTTTTTTGAAACAGATGGTATCCCAAAATACTATAATAATAAAACCTATCCTATAGATATACATTGTCCAGCACAATTATTTGTGACACTTTCTAAACTAGATCAATTTAAAATGCATAAAAAAATAGCTACTAAAGTAATTAACTGGTCTATTAAAAACATGCAATCTAAAAAGGGATATTTTTATTACCAATTAAAAAAAGGATGGAGTTCCAAAATTTCTTATATGCGTTGGTCAAATGCTTTTATGTTTAACGCGATTACTTTTTATTTTAAAGAAAATCAACCATTATGAAATCAGTAAATCTTAACGGTGTTAATACATTTGTTCCGAAATCACGCCGGGATTTAATCAATTATGCTTTAGAAAATAATAAGATTTTAGTGGCTATTAATGCAGAGAAAATTTTAAATGCCACGTCACAAAGTAGAGAACTTATAAATAGAAACTTGGGTTATCCTGATGGGATTGGAGCTGTGTTAGCATTGCGAAAAAAAGGGTTTAAGGATTCAGTGAAAATTCCTGGTTGTGAATTGTGGCTGGATATTATTGCACATACTTTTAAAGACAAAAGTTTTTATTTAGTGGGTGGCAAACAGAAAGTTATTGAAAGGACTGTTGAAAAATTAAAAAAAGAATTTAGTGGGATTAATATTTTAAATTTCCGTAATGGGTACATTAAGAATGATAAAGAGAAAACAGACTTAATAAAAGATATTAAAACCTTAAAGCCTGATGTGGTTTTTGTGGCTATGGGATCGCCGAAGCAAGAATTATTAATGGAGGAGATGCAAAAATCTCATAAAGCAACATATCAAGGGCTTGGGGGTAGTTTTGATGTATATATAGATCTTGTAAAGCGAGCGCCTAAATGGATATTAAAATCTAATTTAGAGTGGGCTTATCGTTTAATAAGACAACCCTCAAGAATAATACGTCAAATTCATTTAGTACGCTTTTTCATTTTACTAAAATTAAATAAAATTTAAACTATGAACAAAATTACCATTATAGCTGGAGCGAGACCAAATTTTATGAAAATTGCACCTATTATACATGCAATTTTAGAAGCTAAATCTAATGGAGTAAATATAGATTACCGTTTGGTACATACAGGTCAGCATTATGATAAAAACATGTCAGGGAGTTTTTTTGATGAGCTGCAAATTCCATCCCCTGATAATAACTTAAAGTGTGGAGGCGGTTCACAAGCCGAACAAACAGCTAATATAATGATTGCTTTTGAAAAGGAATTGTTAGCCCATTCTGCTGACTTAGTTTTGGTAGTTGGCGATGTGACTTCTACAATGGCTTGTGCCATAGTTGCTCAAAAATTGCATACAAAAGTGGCCCATGTTGAAGCGGGTATTAGATCTAATGATTGGTCTATGCCTGAAGAAATAAATCGATTGGTTACAGATAGTATTACTAATTATTTTTTTACAACCTCTAAGACCGCTAATAAAATTTTGATTGAATCAGGTGTAAATAAAGAAAATATTTACTTTGTTGGAAATACTATGATTGATACATTGTTAAAGCAACAACCAAATTTCATTAAACCTAAGCTTTGGGATGATTATAACCTTCAAGTTAAAAATTATTGTGTAATAACATTACATAGACCAGCTAACGTAGATGAAGAAAATAAATTAAAAGAATTAATAAATGAAATTATTATTAATTCTGGCAAAATGCCCTTAGTTTTCCCCATGCACCCAAGAACAAAAGCAATTTTTAAAAAATTAAATATTAACCATCCTAGATTATATATTTTACCTCCTTTATCGTATTTAGAATTTAATTATTTAGTTGAGCGCTCTAAAGTTGTAATAACTGATTCAGGTGGAATTACTGAAGAAACAACTGTTATGGGCGTACCCTGTATGACCTTAAGAGATAATACTGAAAGACCTGAGACAATTACAGAGGGTACTAATGAATTAATTGGTACAAATCCTGAGGCAATTGCTCCAGCTTTCAAAAAATTATTATCAAACAAATGGAAGGAAGGTAAAGTACCTGAGATGTGGGATGGGAAAACAGCTAAAAGAATAGTAGATATTTTAACAAAAATATAATACCTTTCAATAAGAAATCAGCTAAACTGTAATTAAAGAATTATAATAGAGGATATACAAAAAAAGAAGAGCCAATAATTAAAGAAAAGAGGAATCGGAACATAGTCCTATCTTAATAAGTTTATTAACTAACCTTTTTAAGTTATAAAATTTGTTTTATAATTATTTAATATATCTTTGTTGTAATTTATAATTTTTCATGAGAAATTCTCTCCTTTTTTTAGTATTTAGTTCTTTATTCTTTGCTTGCTCTTTTAAAAATCAATTAACATATATCAATAATGAAAAAGAGGGTAATGTAAATAAAATTTATTTTATTAATAAAAATTATATCCAAATTGGAGATATACTAAAAATTGACATAAAAACTACTGTATCAGAGGTATCTGCTCTGTACAATAATACTGACAATCTTACAACTACATATAATACTAATAAATTGATTTTAGATGGATATAAAGTTGAAAAAGATTCAACTATTAATTATCCTCTCTTGGGCTATATCAATGTAGTAGGTCTTACAACAAATGAGTTAGCTATTAAATTGCGAAATATGTTGATTAACCAAGGACAGCTTACTAATCCATATATTAAAATAAATAAAGTTAATTCTAAATTTACAGTCTTGGGTGAGGTTGGATCTCCTGGTACTTTTTTTAATTATGAAGATCAGTTAAATATCTTTCAAGCTCTTGGTTTAGCTGGTGATTTATTGATAACTGCTAAAAGAAAAAATATTAAATTAATAAGACAAGAAAATGGTTTAAGAAAAACCTATGAATTCTCATTAAATAAAAGTGAAATTTTTGACAAACCGTACTATTATGTTAAAAGTAATGATGTAATAATTGTAGAGCCAAATTATAGTAAAATCAAAAGTGCTGGTTTTATTGGAAGTCCTGCATCAATTGCATCATTGTCGTCTTTAGTACTAAGTATAACTTTATTACTAATCAACAATAATAACTAAAAATGAATTATAACTCAAGTTTTAATGACTTTCAAAATGATGAGGATTCATTTGACTTTGTTAAAGAATTTTTTAAATATTTCTTTTTTTGGAAGTATTTTCTATTATCCATTATAATTTGTTTGTTTGTTGCTTTTGTGGTTAATAGATATACACCAAAAGTATTTTCAACCACTGCCAAAATACAAATTCTAGATAAAAAACAGAATAATCTTGAAATGCCTTCTGCCGAAGATTTATTTTCAAATTCAAAAATAAATTTAGAAAATGAAATTGAAATTATTACATCTTTTACTATTATAAATAAGGTTGTTAAAAATCTTAATCTTAATTTATTTGTAGAAGGAGTTGGAGAAATAATGACTTCTCGTGATACAGAATATCCTTTTGAAATAAATACAAAATTTACAGTATCTGATACTTCATCAAATTTTTCTTATAATCTTTCAATTGATGAAAATAATCTTGAAATTGTCAATTTAAAAAATAATAAAACATATATTTTCAATGATTTGCACACCAAAGCAATAAAACATGATCTTCCTTTTGACATTATCAATATTAATAAAGAAAAGTGGATTAGAAATTCTTACAATGTGAATTTTATCAATTCATATTCATTAATCACTCAACTTAAAAAAAACATCATTGTTTCTCAAGTTGGCAAGGAAAGTGATATTGTTTCTTTAACCTTAGACAACACAAATGCTGAATATGCTAGAGATGTTTTAAACGAGATTATTGAAGTTTTTAATAATGATGGAATTAGAGATCGCCAACTGATACATAAGAGAACAATAGATTTTGTTAATGGTAGATACGAATATCTTGCAAAGGAATTAGAGAGTATTGAAATAGAAAAGCAATCATTTAAAGTATCAAATAATATAGTTGATATAGCTGCAAGCTCTAGTATTTCTTTAGAAAAAAACTTAAAATCTGAAGAAACTCTTTTTGCAAATGAAAATCAGATTTTTCTAGTTAACAATTTGTTAAATGAATTGTCAAGTATAGAATTTAGATTATTGCCTTCTAATATCGGAATTGAAAGCATAGAGATTAATTCACTTGTTTCTTCATATAATAATTTGTTTTTAGAAAAACAGAAATTGAACACTAGCGCAGGACCAAATAACCCTTATGTAAAACAGCTAAATAATTCAATTGTACAAGTAAGAGAAAATATAATTCTATCATTAAAAAGTTATTTATCACAACTAAATATATTGAATGATAAACTTACAAAAGAGTCAAGTTTAATTCAAAGTAATGTTGCTAGTATTCCTTATCAAGAAAAAAACCTTAGATCTATTGAAAGAAATCAAAAAATAAAAGAAGCACTATATTTATTTTTACTTCAAAAGGGAGAGGAAGCTCAAGTTAGTTTTGCTGTTACAGAGCCTAGTATTAAAGTTGTTGAGTATGCGATATCTGATAAAAGTCCAATTTCTCCAAAATCAACAATTATTTATTCATTGTCAGTTATTATTGGTTTGTTAATTCCATTTGTAGTGCTTTATTTCTTCTTTTTATTTGACAATAAAATTCATACTAAAGAAGATATAAATAAATATTCATTAAATATTCTTGGAGAAATACCATTTTTTGATTTGTCTGAATCTGATAAAGTTTTTACAAATCCAGATGATCGTTCAATTATTTCTGAATCATTTAGAATGTTAATGTCAAATGTTCGTTATCTTCAAAAAAATGATTCATCATCAAATGTTATTTTGGTAACTTCTTCGATCAAAGGAGAAGGTAAAACCTTAAATGCTCTTAATCTCGCTCTTAGTTTTTCTTCTGTCGACAAAAAAGTTTTGTTAATTGGATGCGATTTAAGAAATCCTCAATTACATAAATACATTAATTTTGATAAGAATGTCCCTGGTATAGTTGATTTTTTAGTTGATAATAAAACAGACTGGAAAAAAAATATAATAAATCCTTTTGACAGTCAATCTCTTGATATTCTTTTATCTGGTCCACTACCTCCAAACCCATTAAACTTAATAAATAATGGAAATATTGATGTTCTTTTGAAGGATGCAAGAAAAACTTATGATTATATTATTATAGATAGCGCTCCAACACTTCTTGTAGCAGACACACAATCATTAATTAGTAAATCAGATATTTTAATTTTTCTAACTAGATGTAATATAACTGATAAGGATGTACTTTCACATATTAGTAATATCTCAAAGGAATCTAAAGCAAATGTAGGTGTGGTTTTAAATGGTGTTGGTCAAAAAAATTCATATGGATACTCCTATGGATATCGATATGGTTATGGCTATAACTATAAATATTCATATAATTATGGCTATGGCTATGGCTATTCATCAGATGATGAAAAATCATAATTATTTATTTTATAAGTATTAATACTTATCATTAAAATTTAATATTTCTCATATATTTGTTAAGTGAATTTTATACTTATAACATCTCTTATAGCTTTTTTTGGTACTTTCTTAGTTATGCCTTCTGTTATCAAATTAGCAATTAAAAAAAGATTTCTTGTAGAAGGTGGCGGTAGAAATGCTCATGAAGGATTTACGCCAAATGTTGGAGGAATGGCAATTTTTACAGGACTACTTTTATCAAATCAGTATTTGTTATTTTATTTTTTTGATTCATTTCAGAATTTTGAAATATCTACCGAATTCGAACTTCAAATAAAATCTTATATTTTAATTACTGCTGGTACTATTGTGATGTTTGTCATGGGACTTTTAGACGATATTAGTGGATTAAGCTCTTACTTTCGATTCATTGTACAAGTAATTATTGCATTTACTTTAGCTTATATTGGAGATTTACGAATTGATAATTTTTATGGTGTTTTAGGATTATATGAACTCCCTTATTATTTTTCTATAATTTTCTCGGTTTCAGTTATGATATTTATAATTAATTCTTTTAATCTTACAGATGGACTAGATGGTCTTGCAGCATCACTTGGATTATTTATTTTGTCCTGTTTTGCTATTATCTTTTATACAAATGGAAAATACTTTGATTGTGTTTTAGCTTGTGCAGGAATATCATCATTATTTGCTTTTTGGTTATATAATCGACCTCCTGCAAGAATCTTCATGGGAGACGGAGGGAGTTTAGTAATTGGGTTTATAATTGCCTGTTGTGCTGTTAGAGCTTGTGATATGTCAATTGAACCTACAGGAGTAAAAAATCCTGTCTTTATATTATGTATCTTAGCATATCCTGCAATTGATACACTTAGAGTATTCTCTGTTAGAGTTTTTTCTGGTAAATCTCCATTTTCAGCAGATAGAAATCATATCCATCATCTTTTAATTGACAAAGATTTTAATCATGGCTGGGCTTCATTTTTTGCAGTTATGTACTGTGCTGTCTTAACACTTATCTGTTTTTT
>MDSW01038824.1_pt1 | contig 22842 bp, 25 predicted proteins | sample 811171 | NCBI WGS metagenome assembly MDSW01 (sample SAMN05326641, study PRJNA326480) | marine metagenome | isolation source: seawater | place: Atlantic Ocean: North West | collected 2012 | reverse complement strand
TTGGCTCCCCGGGCCGGGCTCGAACCAGCGACCGATCGGTTAACAGCCGATTGCTCTACCACTGAGCTACCGAGGAACATAATTGTGGTGATAATAAAAAAAAAGATAAAAAACAAGATAAATATGGAGGCTCGGAGCGGAATCGAACCGCTGTGCAAGGCTTTGCAGGCCCCTACATAACCACTCTGCCACCGAGCCATATAAGAGGGACAAATAATGATTAATCTATTTAAAGTCAAATATACACTAAAGTAATAATATAAATCATATACTGATTAGATGTTTAAATAAGAAATAAATGCTATTATAAGAAAATTACATTTCCTAAATATGAGTTTTGAATATCAAAAAGCAAGAGAACTGATGGTTGAAAACCAGTTAAAGCCTAATAAGATAAAAAATAATCTTATACTGGATGTTTTCAAAAAGATTCCTAAAGAAAACTTTTTGCCTGACAACATTAAAGAAATTCCATACTCTGACCTTGATATTAAATTATTGGCTAATAGAGGATATTTAAAAAATCTTCAAATTGCTCAACTTATAAATCATTCTGATATTGGTAAAAATGATAAAATATTGCATATTGGGGCATTGACAGGTTACGTAACTACATTATTAGCAAATTTTTGTAATGAAGTAGTAGCAATAGAAATAGACAAAGAAATGAATATAATTTTAAAAAATAATATTGAAAAAATGAATTTAAGCAATATTAAGATTGTAAATGGCTCGTTTACTGAGGGTTTCAAATTAGAATCACCTTTTGATATTATTTTTATAGATACACCAATTTTTGATGTACATGATGAAATTATAAATCAACTAAATGAAAATTTAGGTAGAATAATTATGATAAAAAAAGAAAAAGGTAATTTAAGCAAAGCAACTAAAATAACAAAAAATAAAGAAAGTTTTAGTTATGAATATTTATTTGATGTTTTTTCTAATTATGAGCTTTTTAAAAAAGAAGGAGAATTTATATTTTGAAGATTGTTTTAAAATTAATATTTTTTTTGTTTATTTCTAAAAATTGTTTTGGAATTAATATTGATGAGGCTATAAAAAGTACTATCGAAAATAATCCTAAGGTTTCAATAGCATTAGAAAAAATTGAAGAGGCAAAAGAATTACTTATTTATTCTAAAAGCGAAAAACTACCAAGTATTACAAGCACAATATCTGGAACATATTCCAAATCTGATACTGATACAAGTACAAGTAATTCTACTCCCGAAACTTTTACTGACGCTTATAAAATTACTATTTCTAAAAACTTATATGATGCTGGATTTAATGATTTAGAAATAGAAAGATCTAAGGTTTTATTTAATAATGAAATGATTAATTTTAAATCTACAATTCAAGATTTGATACTAGAAGCTATTGAAGGGTATCTTACTGTTATAAATTATGAAAAATCACTTAAAGCAACTAAAAAAAATTATGATTCAGTTTTAAATGCTTACGAAGAAATAAAAACTCGTTTTGAATTAGGTTCAGCCACATTATATGATTTGCAAAATTCTGAAGCTTCATTTGCTATTGCTAAAACAAACTTATATTCAGCTGAACAAAATCTTAGTATTAGTAAAAAAACTTTTAAAAGAATTGTAAATTTAAGTCCAATTAACCTAGAAGATATTTTTAACATCAATACATCTTTCCAAGTTGAAAATATTCTAGAGAATGCTAAAAAAAATAATTTAAATTTACTTTTGATTTCAAATGAAATTAAAAACAAGGAAATACTAATTCTAAAAGAAAAAAAATCCAAGAAGGCTAATTTAGATATTTCTGGAACTGGACTTTATTCATATGGTAGTCGTTTAGAAAAAGGTACTGATACTACCAGTGGAACTTTAGCTTTAACATTAACAATACCATTATACCAAAAAGGGCAAGATGATTCTAACATAAGAAAATATCATTCTCAAAAATTACAATCAGAAATAAATTTTCAAGATACCTATGATGATATACAAATTTTAATTTTAAATACTTATAAAGAATTTCAAATAAGTAAATCAAAAATGGAATCTAACTTAATTGTTATAAAATCAATTAAAACTTCTTTAATTAGCTTAAAAGAAGAATATGAAATAGGCACTAAATCTATAACTGATTTAATAGAAGAAGAAGAAAAACTATTAAATGCAAATGTAAATTTTCAAAATTCTAGAAAAGACTATTTGCTTAATTATTTTAAAATAAAATCTTTAGATGGAAGTTTAATAAGTTTATTTGATAAGTATTTGCCGATTATTAAATAATCATTTAAAAGGAATATTTCATAAGATATAAGAAATAAATCTATGAACGAGCACCAATCTATCAAAAATACATTAGATGTAATAAGAAAAGCTCTTGAGGATGATGATGATAATAAAATTGATAATAATGATGATAATGACAATATTTTGATTTTAAATAGACTTGTAAAAAAAGATGGCACTATTGATATTGTAGATGACGTAAATATTAATAAGAATGAAGTCAGAGAAATACTAGAAAGTAAAATTGATCAATTATTAGAAAAAAATTTAAGTAAATGGTTAGATAAAAAACTTCCTTTTTATATAGAAAAATATTTTAAAAATAAAAATATATAGATGACTTTAATTAAACATTTTGATTTTTTGAAAGAAGAAAAAAATATTTATAAAAATTGGGAATCTTCTAATTCTTTTAAACCAAAAAAAAATCTTAATTCATATTGTATTATGATGCCACCTCCCAATGTTACTGGAAGTTTACATATGGGTCATGCATTAACTTTTACTATTCAAGATATCTTGATTAGATATTATAGAATGCAAGGCAAAGAAGTATTATGGCAAGCCGGGACTGATCATGCTGGAATTGCTACTCAAATGGTTGTTGAAAGAGAACTTCTAAAGAAGAATATTAAAAGAAGAGATCTTGGAAGAGAAAAATTTATTGAGAAAGTTTGGGAATGGAAAAAGGAATCTGGAGGTAAGATTTCTAATCAATTAAAAAGATTAGGTTCTTCACCTGATTGGTCTAGAGAAAGATTTACCATGGATGAAGGACTTTCAATAGCTGTAAAAAAAGTATTTATAAGATTATATAATGATAAGATTATTTATAAGGATAAAAGATTAGTAAACTGGGATCCAAAATTATTAACTGCTATTTCTGATCTTGAAGTAGAACAAAAAGAGGAGGAAGGGTCTATATGGCATATAAAATATCCAATAGATGAAAAAAATTATATTATTGTAGCAACTACTAGACCAGAAACTATGTTAGGAGATACAGGTGTAGCTGTTCATCCAGAAGATAAACGATACTTAAATTTAATAGGAAAAGAATGTTTATTACCTATAAGTAACAGAAAAATTAAAATAATAGCAGATGAATATGCAGATCCAGAAAAAGGTTCAGGCGCTGTAAAAATTACTCCAGCTCATGATTTTAATGATTTTGAAGTTGGCAAAAGACATAATTTAGAGATCATAAATATTTTTGATGAATTTGCTAAATGTAATATTAATACTCCAACAAATTTTCAAGGATTGGATAGATATGAAGCTAGAAAAAAAATACTTGAAGAATTATCGAAACTAGGACTTTTGATTAAAGAAGAAAAACAAGACATGGTTATTCCATATGGTGATAGATCTGGAGTAGTTATTGAACCATGGTTAACCGATCAATGGTTTTGTGATGCTAAAACATTATCTATAGATCCTATTAAAGCTGTTAAAAATGGTGAAACCAAATTTATACCCAAAACTTGGGAAAAAACTTTTTTCAATTGGATGGAAAATATTCAACCCTGGTGCATTTCACGGCAATTGTGGTGGGGACATCAAATCCCAGCTTGGTATGGACCAGATAAAAAATTATTTGTTGCTGAAAATTTACAAGAAGCACAAGCAGCTTCCTTCAATCATTATGGTAAGAATGTTAACTTAGTACAAGATGAGGATGTACTTGATACTTGGTTTTCTTCTGCTCTTTGGACTTTTTCTACATTGGATTGGCCTAAAAATACTTATGAGCTTAAAAGGTTTTATCCCGGCGATGTTTTAGTTACTGGTTTTGATATTATTTTCTTTTGGGTTGCTAGAATGATGATGATGGGTTCATATTTTATGGGTAAAACACCTTTTAAAGATGTTTACATCCACCCTTTAATTCGTGATGAAAAAGGACAAAAAATGTCAAAGTCTAAAGGAAATATAATTGACCCATTAGATCTTTTAGATAAATATGGAGCTGATACACTTAGATTTACATTAACAGCATTATTAAATCCTGGAAGAGATGTAAAATTATCTGAAAATAGAGTTAAAGGATATAAATCATTTACTAATAAAATTTGGAACGCTTCAAATTTTTTACAAATTAATAAATGTTTTTTGAATAATGATTTCAATTATGAAAATGTTAAATTACCAGTTAATCAATGGATTATTAATGAATTAATAGTTACAAAAAATAAAATAGATAACAATATATCAAAATATTTATTTCATGAAGTTGCCAATGATTTATATCATTTTATTTGGCATACTTTCTGTGATTGGTACATTGAATTTGCAAAATCATTGTTTTCTAATGATAACAAAGTAACATTAGAAACTAAAAATGTATCCATGTGGGTATTTAGTGAAATTTTAAAAATTTCTCATCCAGTTATCCCATTTATTACTGAAAAATTATGGTTAAATTTATTTAATAAAGATAAATTTCTTATTAATGAGGAGGTAATTGATTTAAAAATTCAAAAAGAATATATTAATTCACAACAAAATTTTAAAAATTTGATACAAATTATTACATCCATTAGAAATATAAGATCTGATTTAAATATACCTTATAAAGAAAAAATTAGTTTAAATATTAATACTGCTAACAAAGATTTTATTACTTTAATTAATTCTTTAAAAAAGGAAGTTATGAATCTCTTAAAATTAGAGAAGTTTGATATTAATAATTCTTCATATAAAAGTAAAGACTCTGTAAATTTAGTTATTGCAAATAGTACATTAATTATTCCTTTAAATGGCATCATAAATGCAAAAGAAGAATTACTCCGATTATCTGAAAAAAAGGATAAAGAACAATCTGAACTTAATAAATTACTAAATAAATTAAATAATAAAAATTTTAATACAAAAGCTCCAACTGAAATTATTACCAAATTTAAAGAACAAGCTGATGATATTAAATCTTCTATTGAAAAATTAGATCAAATCATCAATACTATAAAATAATTAAATTATATGACTAAAAAAGGATCAAATATTAAATCTAAATTACCAAGTAGACATGTATCTGTTGGTCCAAAAAGTGCACCTCATAGATCAATGTATTATGCTATGGGCTTAACAGAAGAGGAAATATATCAACCGTTCATAGGAGTAGCTACAACTTGGAATGAATCAGCTCCATGTAATATTACTTTAGGAAGACAAGCCCAATCTGTAAAAATAGGAGTTAAAGAGAGTAATGGAACACCAAGGGAATTTACCACAATTACTGTAACTGATGGAATTGCTATGGGACATGAAGCTATGAAAGCTTCTTTAGTTAGTAGAGAAGTAATAGCTGATAGTGTTGAATTATCTGTCAGAGGTCATTGTTATGATGGAATGGTTGGATTAGCAGGTTGCGATAAATCTCTTCCAGGCTTAATGATGTCAATGGTTAGATTAAATATACCTTCTGTATTCATTTACGGGGGGACTATATTGCCAGGGAAACATAAAGGAAAAGATTTAACAATAATTGATGTGTTTGAAGCTGTAGGAAAACACGCTCAAGGAACTATTGATGATAAAGAATTAAAAACAATTGAACAAGTTGCTTGCCCAACTGCAGGATCTTGTGGAGGTCAATTTACTGCTAATACAATGGCATGTATCTCAGAAGCTATTGGTCTTGCATTAACTAATTCTGCAATGACACCAGCTACCTATGAAGAAAGAGATAGTTATGCTGTAGAAAGTGGAAGAGCAGTTATGCACTTAATAGAAAAAAATATAAGACCTAGAGATATTGTGACAATAGATTCATTGAAAAATGCAGCAGTAGTTGTTGCTGCAACTGGTGGCTCAACAAATGCTGCTTTACATTTACCAGCTATAGCTAATGAAGCAGGTATTAAATTTACATTAAAGGATGTAGTAGAAATATATCAATCAACTCCGTATATAGGAGATATGTCTCCAGGAGGCAAATATGTTGCTAAAGATTTATATGAAGTAGGGGGAGTGCCTGTAGTTATTAAATCTCTAATTGATGGTGGATATATTAATGGAGATTGTTTAACAGTCACAGGTAAAACAATTGGTGAAAATCATAGAGATGTAATTTTTCCAACTAATCAGGATGTTGTTTATAAATGTGACAATCCAATAAGCAAACACAGCTCAGTTGTTGGTTTATGGGGAAACTTAGCTGAAGAAGGCAGTATTTCAAAAATTGCTGGTCTTAAAAATTTAACATTTAAAGGTAAAGCTAAATGTTTCGATTGTGAAGAAGATGCTCTTACAGCTGTATTAAAAAATGAAATAGTAGAAGGTGATGTTGTCATTATTCGTTATGAAGGCCCTAAAGGAGGTCCAGGAATGCGAGAAATGCTCTCAACAACTGGAGCTATTTATGGACAGGGATTAGGTGAAAAGGTAGCATTAATAACAGATGGGCGTTTTTCAGGTGGTACAAGAGGTTTTTGTATTGGTCATGTAGGGCCAGAAGCAGCTGTAGGTGGAATGATTGGTCTTTTAAAAAATGGTGATGAAATTATTATTGATGCAATCAAAGGTGAGATCAATGTTAATTTAACTGATGATGAAATAAAGAAAAGAAAGCTAGATTGGAAACCAAGAAAAACAAATCATAATTCAGGATCTATTTGGAAATATGCGCAAACAGTAGGTCCAGCTAATGAAGGTGCTGTAACACAACCTGGGGCTAGGAATGAATCTCATACCTACGCTGATATTTAATCAATAATCTCTAAAATCACTGGAGTATGATCAGATGCTTTCTCCCAACCTCTTGGAGTTCTATCAATTTTAACACATTTGATCTTATCTGTTATTTCAGGAGAAGTTAAAAAGTGATCTATTCTTAGTCCATTGCCTTTTTGCCAACCTCCACCTCTATATCCCCAAAATGTCCAATTTGTTGTACCTTTAATAAAATATTTTACAGTATCTGTGAAACCTGAATTAATTAAAATTCTAAATTGTTCTCTAGTTTTTGGATGTGCGCAAGCATCATTTTTATAATTTTCTGGTGAATATACATCTTCATCAGTTGGTATAACATTAAAATCACCACCAATGATAATAGGAATATTATTATTAATTTCATCTAAAATATATTTATTGAAATTTTTCATCCATTCAATTTTATATTCAAATTTTTCACTATCTATAGGATTACCATTAGGTAAGTAAATATTAATTAGTTTGATCTTTTTTTTAATTGATGGAATAGAAATTTCAGTTTCTAAAAATCTAGAATTTACATCTTTTTGGAAAGTAGGAATTTTAGAATTTGTTATTTTTATCTTATTTTGAGATAAAATTGCAACCCCATTCCATGCTTTTTGACCTAAAACTTCACAGTTATATCCTATTGCTTCTAAATCTTGGTATGGAAATTTTTCATTAATACATTTAAGTTCTTGTAATAAATAAATATCAGATTTATCATTTTTTATAAAATCTAATAAATGATTTATCCTGGCATTAATTGAATTTACATTCCATGTAGTAATTTTCATTAATTAAATTGAAAATGAAGTTCCGCAACCGCATGAAGATGTAGCTTGTGGATTGATAATTTTAAAAGACGAGCCAATTAATTCAGTTACATAATCAATTGTTGAACCTTTGATTAAATTAAGTGAAATACTATCAATTAAAATACTAAATTTAGAAGTTTTAATTACTATATCATCATCATTTTTTAAATTATCAAAATTAAATTTATATTGGAAACCAGCACATCCTCCTCCTGAAACTGTTATTCTAAAAAATTCAGCTTTATCTTTTTTTAAAATATCAGCTATATGATTTACTGCATTTTCTGTTATTTCAATATTTTTTACCATAATTATTGTAGTTATTTATTAATCCATAATATAAGGAATTTTAATATTTATTTTATATTTTTTTTTATGAATAAGCATCTTTTATCAGCTCCATTATCTTCAAAAGGTCGTTTATATGATGAAAAAGATGAATTAAAATCAATTAGAACTCCATATGAAAGGGACAGAGATAGAATTATACATTCAAATTCTTTTAGAAAATTAAAACATAAAACTCAGGTATTTATTGAAAGTGATAGTGATTATTACAGAACAAGATTAACTCACTCCCTAGAAGTTGCTCAAATTTCAAGATCTCTATGTAGAGCTATGAAATTAAATGAAGATTTAGGAGAAGTTGTCTCTTTAGCACATGATTTAGGTCATCCACCATTTGGTCATAATGGTGAAAAAACACTAAATAATTGTATGGATTTATATGGTGGCTTTAATCACAATGATCAAACTTTAAGAGTCATTACAAAAATTGAAAAAAGACATCCTCATTTTGATGGATTAAATCTCACTTGGGAAAGTCTTGAAGGTATTGCAAAGCATAATGGGGCTATAAATACCAACATTCCTTTTCATATTAATCAATATAATCAATCCCATAATTTAGAACTTAAGTTAAACCCACATTTAGAATCACAAATCGCATCTATTGCAGATGATATTGCATATAACAATCATGATGTAGAAGATGCTATTAGAGCTAAACTAATAAATATAGAATCATTGAGAGAACTTGAATATTTTGATAATCTTATTAAAAAAATAAATTTTATATATCCAGATATCAAAGATAATATACTAACATATCAAATGCTAAGAATAAGTATTTCAGAAATGATCAATGATATTATAAACTTTTCAACCAAATCTATAAATCAAAATAATATTAAAACTTTAGATGATGTTAAAAATTTTGATAAATTTATTATTTCTATGTCAAGTGTAATGAAAAAATATTGCTCTGAAATAAGTTCATTTTTGTATATGAATGTTTATAATCATAAAAAATTATTAGAGAAAAGAATTAATTCGGAAATGATTATTTATAAACTTTTCCAATACTATGAAAAAAATTTTAATAAATTGCCTGAAGATTGGCTACATAAAAATAAATCAGAAGAAAAACAAAGAATCATATGTGATTATATATCTGGAATGACTGATAGATATGCTTCTAAATTATATAAATATATTTATGAATAATTTAATTTCAATATTTAAAAATGATCTTGATAAGCTAATAGATCAATTATTAAATTTAAAACTTATTAATGATTTTAATCGAAATTCGATAAGTATTGATTTTTCTTCTAAATCCAAACAAGGAGATTTATCTACAAATATATTAATTATTATATTAAATAATAATAAAAATAATAATAATAAAATTAATGAATATGTTAATAAATATTTTCTTGATCTAGAATATGTTAAAAATATAAATGTAGCTAAAGCTGGTTTTATCAATATTTTTATAAAAAAAGATTTTTTAATTACTCAACTAAAAAATTTAATAACTAATAAAATAAAATATAATAATATCAAAAAACAAAAAATAAATATTGAGTTTGTTTCTGCTAATCCTACAGGCCCTATACATGTTGCACATATGAGAGGTGCAGTTTTAGGTGATGTAATTTCATCAGTTATGAAATTTATTGGTCACGAAGTAACTAAAGAGTATTATGTAAATGATGCAGGTTCTCAAATATCAATTTTAGGAAATTCTCTTTTTAAAAGATATAAAGAATTGTTTGATTATGAGATTGAATTATCTGATAATGAATATCCTGGAGAATATTTAATTGATATTGCTAAAAATTTAAAGCAATTAGATGGAGATAAATGGCTCAATCAAAAAGATAAAATTAAATTAGAAGAATATTTTCAATCTTATGCAGTTAAACATCTTCTTAAAAAAATTAAAAAAGATTTATCTTTAATAAATATTTCATTTGATAAATTTACTTTTGAATCAAAAATAGTTAAAGAAAATTTTATTGAAAAAATATTTAGTTTATTAAAAAATAATAATTTAATATATGAAGGTTTTTTGGAGAAACCTCTTGGTGAAGAAGTTTCAGATTGGAAGCCAAGAAAACAATTACTTTTCAAATCTAGTAATTTTTATGATGATTTGGATAGACCATTTAAAAAAGATAATGGTCAATGGACATATTTTGCCAACGATTCAGCTTATCATTTTGATAAATATAAAAGAGGATATGATAAATTAATAAATATTTGGGGAGCTGACCATATTGGCTATGTACCTAGAATGTTGTCAATGCTTAAAGCTTTCACTCAAAAAGATAATTATTTAGAAATTATTATTTGTCAAATTGTTAGATTGATAAAAAAAGATCAACAAATAAGAATGTCTAAAAGGTCAGGGAATTTTATTACAATAAATGAAATTTTTAAAGAAGTGGGAAAAGATCCTTTAAGATATTTTATGATCTCTACTAAAAGTGAAACTCCAATGGACTTTAATATGGATAAAGTAATTGAAAAAAATAAAGATAATCCAGTATTTTATTGTCAATATGCCTATGCAAGAGCTTCTTCTGTAATAAAAAGATCTAATGAATTTAAAAATTTTAAAAATTTTAAAAATTCAATAGACAATATCGATAAAACAACGATTAGTGAACATGAATGGGAAATCATATTAAAATTACTAACTTGGCCATATGTTCTCATAAATACCGCTGAAACAAAGCAAACACATAAAATTACAAATTTTTTGGAAGATTTATGTTATCATTTTCACTCTTTTTGGAATATGGGAAAAGAGAATGAATCTTTAAGATTTATAAATGAAAAAAATATTAATCAAACTATATCTAAATTAATTTGGATTGAAGCTTTTAGAAAAGTTCTAAATCAAGCATTTAATATAATTGGCATTGATTCACCTGAGTCAATGTAATGATAAAAAGAAAAATTTTTTACAAAAAAAATAAATATATACAATATTTTTTTTATACTACTTTTTCGATAATTGTTTTTTTATTATTATTATCTTTTTTTTATAATAAAGATGATTACATAATTATTCCAAATTATAATAATTCTTTTTATATAATTCCTGACAATAAAGGAGGTAAAGAAATTTTAAATCAAGATAAGCAAGGTTTGCACCTATCGTATGTAGACAATGAAAATATTTTAATAGATAATAATTCTAATCTTGTATACTCGATACAAATTTTAGTGCATGATGAATATTCTCATGTAATAGAAAAAAAAGAAGAGTTAACTTCCTTAGAAGACTCTATTTTTTTATTCAATGATATATATATTGCAATATCAACTAATAATCTTGGTAATAAATACTTTCTTTTATATAAAAATTTCGAATCTCGTAAACTTGCACAAAAATATTGTCAAAAACATACATTCTTCATAGAAAAATGTCTTATTGTAAATGTTCAAAATTTAGAATAATTAACCAAGAATCGCCTAAAAAAACTATTATTGAATTGTGTTAATGGAATCAGAAAATAATCTCCAAAAAAAGGAACAATTTAATATTTTATTAAGTGGTTACGAAGGACCGATAGACTTATTATTAGATTTAGCAAGAAAACAGAAAGTTAATTTATCTGATATTTCTATTCTTCAGCTTGCTGAACAATACATAGAATTTATAAATAATTATAATAAAATTCATCTAGAAATTGCTGCTGATTACCTTGTAATGGCAGCTTGGCTTACATACTTAAAATCTAGACTTTTGTTGCCAAAAGAAGAAAAATCAGATGATTATTCTCCTGAAGAATTAGAAGAAGCATTAAAATTTCAGTTACTCAGACTTGAAGCTATGCAGAATATTTCTAAAGAACTATATGCACGTCCATTAGTCAATAGAGACGTTTTTTATGGAGGTTCTAATGAAGGAATTAAAACAAAATATAATATATCTTATACATCTTCTTTGTATGATATTTTGAAAACATATTCAGATTTCCTTAGAAAACAACAGCACCCATCTTCTTTAACTATAGAGTATTCAGATTTATTTTCTGTTGATGAATCAATACAAAGATTAAAAAAAATGTTTGGATCAATAACTGAATGGACTAATTTAATGAATATTATACCAAAATTTGGATCTAATTTTATTAAAAATAAATCTTTAGTTACTTCTAACTTTGTTGCATCTTTAGAATTAGCCAAAAATGGTCTAATAGAAGTTAGACAAAATGAAACTTTTGGCAATATTTTTATAAAATCAAAATCTTTATGACAGTACCTAGGGATATTAGAATTATTGAAGCCATACTTTTTGCATCTGAAGAGCCAATTCCTGAAGAAGATTTAAAAGAAAAAATTATTAATAAAGATAAATTTAATCTATATATGGAAGAACTTAAAAGTTTTTATGACAAAAGAGGAATTAATTTAGTCAAAACTTCATATAAATGGTCTTTTCGAACTGCTTCAGATTTATCTGATAATTTAACTATTTTTAAGAAACAAAAGAGAAGAATTTCAAGAGCGGCTTTAGAAACACTAGCAATAGTAGCTTATCATCAACCCGTAACAAGATCTGAAATAGAAAATATTAGAGGTGTTCAAATGGGAAGAGGGTCAATAGATCATTTAATGGAAATTGGTTGGATTAAACCTGGAGGAAGAAAAAATATTCCAGGTAAACCTACACTTTGGTCAACTACAGATCTTTTTTTAGAACATTTTGGACTTGATAATTTATCAAGTTTACCAAATAAAGAAGAGTTAAAAGCTAGTGGATTTTTAGATAAAAGAGCTGCCATTGCTACAATTAGTGATATAGCCAATAATAATATAGATGAAGAAGCCAAAGAAATTAATAATGAAGAAAGTGAAGAAGTGAATTTGGATGATTTTATTAATGACGAACAAAAAGTTTAAATATTATATATTTAAGACTTAAATCTTAGTTTAAATTTGAAAAAATAACAACTTTTTAAGGAATTTCCTTATTTTTTGTATTTTTTTATAGTTTTAATACATTTATTTTTTATTTATTTTGAGTTAAGAGCAAACAGTAAATAGGAGATAAAAATGACACCGAGTATATGGCAACTTCTTATAGTTCTAGTAATTGTCCTTCTTTTATTTGGTAGAGGTAAAATACCTCAATTGATGGGAGATATGGCTAAAGGGATTAAATCTTTTAAACGTGGCATGACTGATGAAGAGAAGAATGAAGATATAGAAAAAAAGTCTGACGAAGAAAAATAATAATTGATGTTTTCTTTTGGTTGGTCAGAAATAGCTCTTGTAGTAGTAATTGTAGTTATTGTCGTAGGGCCAAAAGAAATACCTAATTTACTTAAACAATTAGGTAAAATATCTAAATCTTTAAAAAAAGTATCAAGAGAATTTAAAAAATCATTAAATGATCTAGCAGATGAAAGTGAACTTAAGGAAGTTAAAAATTCTATATCAGATTTAAAAAATATAAAAAACGATTTAGACCCCTCAAAACAATTAAATAAAGAATTTAAAGATGAAATCACATCTATAAAAGATACGTTAGAATTTACAGATAAAGAAATTGATGAGATTAACTCTAAAGTAAAAAATACTAAATAATTATGGTTGAGAATAATCTAGAAGAAATGTCTCTAATTGATCATATAACTGAATTAAGAAAAAGATTATTATGGAGTTTTCTTTATATAATTATAATTTTTGTTATATGTTTCTATTTTGCAGACGAATTATTTGCATTTTTAGCTGCACCCTTAGTTTCTTTAATGGATACTGAAAATGGCCAAGGTTTTATTTATACAGCTTTGCAAGAAGCTTTTTTTACAGAACTTAAAATTGCATTTTTTTTTGCTCTATTTTTTTCTTTTCCTTTAGTGGCAACTCAAATTTGGAAATTTATTGCTCCCGGATTATATTTTAATGAAAAAAAAGCATTTTTACCTTTTTTGATAGCAACTCCAATTTTATTCTTTGCAGGTGGTGCTATGGTTTATTATTTAATCTCACCTATTGCCTGGAAATTTTTTCTATCTTACCAAAACCTTAATTCAAGTGGTATTCCTATTAGATTGGAAGCCAAAATGGGAGAATATCTTTCTTTGATGATGAGATTTATCTTTGCTTTTGGATTAGCATTTCAGTTACCTGTTGTTTTAGGTCTTTTGGCAAAAGCAAATTTAGTTACGTATGTAACATTAAAAAAATTTAGAAAATATGCAATTGTTATTGCATTTCTATCAGCTGCATTCTTAACACCACCAGATCCTTTTAGTCAAATAAGCCTAGCTCTTCCAATTATAATATTATATGAAATTTCTATACATTTAGCTAAATTGATACAAAAAAATAAAGATAAATTAAAAGAAAAAGAAGAAACAGAAGAAGAAGATAATGCATAATATTAACTACATTAGAGATAATCCTACTTCTTTTGATAACTCAATGAAACAAAGAGGGGAAAATCCCTGTTCCTCTAAAATTCTCAAATTAGATGAAGAAAAAAGAAATTCTCAAACAATTTTACAAAATTTGCAGGCTGAACGAAATAAATTATCAAAAGAAATAGGTATTTTAAAGTCACAAAAAAAAGATGTTACAGAAATTTTAAAAAAGGTTGAAAAAATTAAACAGGAAACCTCTTCTTTGAAAGAATTTGAGAAAATAAAAGATGACGAGCTTAATGCAATTCTGTCAAGATTGCCTAATATCCCATCAAGTACTACTCCAGTAGGAACAAGCGAAAAGGAAAATATTTTATATAGAAAATGGGGAGAAAAACCTGCTTTTTCCTTTACGCCAAAAAAACATTTTGAAATTGGTGAAAATTTAAACTTAATGAATTTTGAAACTGCATCAAAATTATCTGGATCTCGTTTTGTAGTGCTTAAGGGGATGTTATCAAAACTTGAGAGAGCAATAACTCAATTTATGTTAGACAAGCATACACTAGTAAATGGATATACTGAAATGAGTGTACCATTTTTAGTAAAAAGTGATTCATTGTATGGAACAGGTCAATTACCTAAATTTTCGGAAGATTTATTTACTGCTGGTGAAAATCATTGGCTAATACCTACAGCTGAAGTACCATTAACTAATCTAGTAAAAGATCAAATTTTAACGGAAAACTCATTACCTATGAGAGTTACATCATTCACTCCTTGTTTTAGATCTGAAGCAGGAGCAGCTGGAAAAGATACAAGAGGAATGTTAAGGCAACATCAGTTTACTAAAGTAGAACTAGTTTCCATAATACAACCTGAACATTCAGATAATGAATTAGAAAGAATGTTAGAATCAGCGGAAAGTATTTTAAAAGATTTAAATATTCATTATCGTATAATGACTTTATGTAGTGGAGATATGGGTTTTTCTGCTAAAAAAACATATGATATTGAAGTTTGGTTGCCTGGAGAAAACTCTTATAGAGAAATTTCTAGTTGTTCTAATTGTGGAGATTTTCAAGCTCGAAGAATGAATTCTAGATATAAATTAAAAGATAAAAATATTTATGTACATACTTTAAATGGTTCTGGTTTAGCTGTCGGAAGAACTTTAATATCTATTTTAGAAAATTATCAAACTAAAGATGGAAACGTAAATATACCTGAAGTTCTAAAAAAATATTTAAATAACCAATCTACTTTAATTTAAGTGTTAGATGTTAGGAAAATCAGATTAATATTAGAGTTAAGAGAATCTGGAATTTCTGATTCTAATGTATTATCAGCAATTGAAAAAATACCTAGAGAAATTTTTATTCCCAAAAATTTTCGCAACCAGGCTTATGAAAATATTGCATTACCAATAGGTAATGATCAAACTATTAGTCAACCATATATCGTTGCTTTGATGACACAAGAATTAAATTTAGAAAAAAATCATAAGGTTTTGGAATTAGGTACAGGTAGCGGTTATCAATGTGCAATTCTATCATTACTAGCTAGGCGAATATACACAATTGAAAGAATTAAATCTTTATTAATTAATGCAGAAAATATATTTAAAAATTTAAAATTAACAAATATTGTTACAAAGCATGATGATGGTAATTTAGGATGGAAAGAACAAATACCTTTTGATAGGGTTATTTTTACAGCTGCTACTAAACAAATAGACGAAAATTTTTTTGAACATATAGTTGAAAATGGTATTTTAATTGCTCCAATAATCGATAATTCTAATCAAATTTTAAAAAAATTTATTAAAAAAAATGGAAAAATTATTGAAAAAACATTAACCAATGTAGTTTTTGTGCCCAATCTAAACGGTGTAAAAGACTAAATAATATTTTTTTTTCTTTTTTCTATATTAATTAAATATTTAGTTAAGAAAAATACAAAAATTCCAAATATCCAATTAATAATTAACAATCCCCAGAATACAAAAGCAAAACTAGATTCTAAATAGAAAATTAAATATGAAAGTAATATTGAAGGCAAGATAACCATTCTACCTAAAGTTAAATACATTACAATATTAGCTTTTTTTAAACCCTGTATAAGAGCATTAGATATAAAAAAAATTGGGTAAATAGGTTCCATTAATGCTGTAATTTGCAAATATGTAGTTCCATATTTAATAACTTCAGCATTATCAGTAAATACACTCACTGCTGCTTCTGCAGTAAAATATATTACAAAACCACTTATAAACATGAATGAACAACCAAATATCAATGCTTTATTATAAATTTCATCTATTCTATCAATTTTGTTTGCTCCAAAATTTTGACCTACCATAGCTAACACTGCAGTATTCAATCCTAGAACTGGTAGTAAATAGATTTGTTCATACCTTATTGCTGTACCGTAGCCACCTAGAGCTAAATCACCATATTGAGCTATGAAAAACAATATAATGAATACGCCAACACTAATCATCATCATTCCAACAGATGCAGGTATTCCTTGTTTTAATAATTCAATTAAAATTAAAAACTTTGGTTTAAAACATTGTATATATAAATATTCCCTCAAATCAGTTTTAAAAGCTTTATAGATTATATAAATCATTCCTAATGCTTGAGAAACGATTGTAGATAAAGCAATTCCTTTTATACCCATCGCTGGAATAAAAGAATATCCAAAAATAAAAAGAGGATTTAAAATAATATTTAAAAAAAAGCTTACTATTAAAACATTTCTATTTGTCTTTGTATCACCTTGTGCAGATAAAGATGAATTAACTGCCATTTGAATAAATATAAAAATTGAACCTAAAAATATAATATTTAAATAGTCCATTGATAACTTCATAGTCGCCAAGCTATCATTCATTGTTATGATTATTGATGGGCCAAGATAGATACCTATAATACTCACAATCAAAGAAGCTATAATTGCAAGAGTAATAGATTGAGCCAAATAATATGATGATTTCTTTATATCTTTTTCACCTAATGAATTAGCAATTAAAGATGTTGTTCCAATGCTTAAACCAACTCCTATTGCTATAATAATGAAATACACTGGAAAAGTTTGCGCTAATGCTGCAAGTGCTTCTGCTGATATTTTTCCAGCAAAATAAGTATCAACAACGTTATAAAGAGTCATAAAAATTGTTCCAACGCTTGAAGGTATAGCTATTTTTATAAATAAATGACCAATAGGATTTTTAGTCAAATTTAGAGACTCTTTAGACATTTTGTAAATATTAAGATTTTTTGATTTTTGTTCTTATTCTATTTTTATTATGTTTGATAGATAATTGTATTTTTATAAAAAAAAATATCTATTTTTTTTTAGTTTGATTTATATGATTTTACTATAAATTATAAAGTAAGTTAACTTATTGAAATTACTAGTTTTTTTTATAAATTTCATTATTATTTTAATCAATATTTATAATTAATAAAAAAATTAATTATTAAATAAAAAAACTTGCAATTAGTTAAATATTCGTTAGTTAAAGTCTTAATTAATTACGAGAAGATTTATTATTATATTCATTATTAAAATTTAAAATCTTACAATAAACCCCATTAAAATATTAAAAGGAGAAATACATGGCAACAGGTAAAATTAAATGGTTTAATCCAACCAAAGGTTACGGATTTATTGAGAATGATGCAGGAGGAAAAGATGTTTTTCTTCATATCTCAGCTTTAGAAGAAGCAGGAATTGATACTTTGCAAGAAGGCGAAGCTGTTTCTTTTGAAATTGGCGAAAATAGAGGAAAAGAAAACGCAATTAATATTAAAAAAGTATAAGTTTTTATTAATAGAGTATTTATGAAAATAAATACCTCTAAAATGCTAGAATGGGGTGGTGCTATAACCGCCATAATCTATTCACTATTAGTGTCATTTAATATTGGCGCAGAATTTATAGGTTTTTTTCTTTTATTGATTTCTGCAATTTTAATAGCTTTATGGTCCTTTCGTGGAAATCATAAAGGTATCTTAATTTTACAATTATTTTATGCTATTGCTGGAATTATTGGTATGATTAGATGGCTCGGTTAATTTTATTTATTTTTGTTATATTTTATTCATTTATATTAAAAAGTAATGAGCTGACTGATCAAGAAAGAATATATTTTAATTTTTTAGATTTAAATAATGATAAAGTTATTTCTCTGGAAGAATTAGATCAATCTTTTAAAATTATTTTTCAATTAATAGATTTAAACAAAGATGGCAATTTATCAGAATCAGAAATTATTGAATTAAAGAGTATTATAGAATCATTATCATGAGTATTTGGGGTAAAATAATTGGAGGAACAGCCGGGTTTGCTTTAGGAGGGCCACTTGGTGCTATTTTAGGCGTAATGGTTGGTGGATCATTTGATAGATCGTCTAAAAGATTTTCAACCTCAAATCATATCCCTCATCAACAAAAACAAAACATTTTTGCGTTAAGCATTATTATCTTAAGTGCTAAAATTGCAAAAGCTGATGGTCAAGTAACCGAGGATGAAATTTTTGCATTTAAAGAAAAATTTAGAATACCTGAAAATGAAATGGATCAAGTAGGAAAAATCTTTAATGAAGCAAAAAAAAACAAAGATGGGTATGCGCAAATTGCTAAACAAGTTGGAATATTATTTGCAGATAATAAAGTATTACTTGAAGAATTATTAAATAATTTATTTTATATAGCTGAATCAGATGGAAATACTTCAATACAAGAAATTGAAATTTTAAAAAATATATCAACTTATTTCAATTTAACTGATCAAGATTTTCAAAGAATATTTCATTCTAGGTTAAAAAATAAAGAATCTGACCCATATAAGGTTTTAGGAGTTAATAGAAATGATGATGACTCTATCATAAGAAAAAAATGGATTATTTTAAATAAGGAACATCACCCAGATAATTTGATCTCACAGGGATTACCGCAAGAATTTATAGATCAAGCTAATTCAGAATTATCAGCTATTAATTTAGCTTATGATAAAATAAAAAAACAAAGAGGAATTAATTGATACCTCAAGGTCTTAATATCAATAAAATACAAAAAATTTATAAAAGTTTATCTAAATATACTATTAAAACTCCACTTATATCAGGTTGGCCTTTAATTAATCAGATTTTAGACACAGAAGTTTTTTTTAAGTTAGAATTTTTTCAAAACTCAGGCACATTTAAAGTAAGAGGAGCTATTAACAATATTATAAATTCGGATAATATAAAATTAAAAAATGGTATCACTGCAGTTAGTGCAGGAAATCATGCTATAGCAGCTTCATATGTTGCAAATTTGTTTAATTTAAAAAACAAAATTTTCATATATGACTCAGCAAATCCTTATCGAGTGGAAAAATGTAAAGATTTAAATGCTAATTTATATTTCACTGATCCACATTCTGCTTTTAAAGATGTAGAAAATGCTTCTAAAAATGAAGGTTATTATTTTTTACATCCTTTTGATGGTTTATTAACTCTTCAAGGTACAGCATCATTAGGTTTTGAAATATTTAATCAAATTAATGATTTTGATAATATCTTAATATCAGTTGGAGGAGGAGGGCTAATTTCAGGCATAGGTTCAGCTTTAAAACAACTTAATCCTAGATGTAAAATAATAGGTATAGAGCCTAAAGGTGCTATGGGACTTTCGCAAAGTTTGCAAATTCAAAAACCTCTAAAAAAAGTTAAAATTAATACAATTGCAGATAGTTTGTCCTCACCCATGCATATGGAATATTCTTTTAAAATAGCTAAAGAAGTTATTGATGAATTAGTTACTATTTCTGATACTGAAATGATTACGTCAATGAAATTTATGTTCGATAATTATAAAATGATTTTAGAGCCAGCTTGTGTAACTGGTATTGCTGCATTATTAGGTCCATTAAAAAATAAACTTTCTAATCAAAAAACTATAATACTTCTTTGTGGTTCTAATATTGATTCTAAATCATGGAATAATTTAGTTTATAAATAATTATATAATTTTCCACCACTTATTGGTTTTTTTACACCTGTGATAGAAGGATGACTTATATTAAGTTTTTTTAATGATCTAACTGCTAAATAAGCAAACATTTGAGATTCTATCATATCTCCATTAAATCCAAAATCATCTATATTTTTAATTTTTGCATTATTTAATAATTTATCTTTCAGCTTATTTACCAAAAACATATTTTTTCTTCCACCTCCTGTTAATATAATCAAGTCAATTTTAGTATTTATTAATTTTAATCCTTGGGTTATTGAATAAACAGTCATTAAAGAAGCCGTGTGAATAGAATTGTTAGCTTTATATGATTTTAATTTCTTTAATATAGAATTAAAGTAATTTCTATCTAATGATTTAGGGTATTTTTTTCTAAAAAAAGTATTTTTTTTAAATTTATTAAAAATACTTTCAATTATTAACCCTTTTTTAGCAAATGATCCTTTATTATCAAACTTTTTTTTATAAAAATAATATGTCAAATCATCAATTAAAGCATTTCCAGGACCTACATCAAAACCAATTAATTTTCTTTTATATAATATTGTTATATTTGTAACTCCACCAATATTAACGATAGCAGCCTTTTGGTTAATTTTATTAATTAAGTACTTGTGATAATAACATCCGATTGGAGCTCCTTCGCCCCCCATAGCAACATCTTTGTCTCTGAAATTTGTAACTACAGGTATTTTAATTTTATTAGATAAAATTTTACCAGACCCGAGTTGCAATGAATAATTATTTTTTGGATCATGAAAAATTGTTTGTCCACTAAAACCTATTAGATCTATTTTTTTATTATATTTAATTTTTTTTATAAAATTTTTAATTATCTTTATTAATTCATTTGTAACAAATGCTTCATATTTCTTTATAGAAATTATATTTCTTTTCTTTGACTTTGAAAAGCTATCTACAAATTTTTTTAACTTTATCTTATAAGTATTTGAGTAACTATAGCTATATTCTTCTAATATTTTAAAGTATTTTAATCCATCTGTTTTAATTAAACTTAAATCCAAACCATCCATTGATGTGCCAGTCATAATTCCAATAGTTGTGAATATTTTTTTGTTGCTCATTTTATTTATTCAATTAAAGATTTTTATAACTTAATATCATGAATACAAAAACGAATAATTCAAAAGCTATCATTTTGATTATAATTGGGATGACAGTTTTTGCTTTGCAAGATACTTTCATAAAATTAATTTCTGATCAAATAAATTTATATTTAATTTACTTTATAAGGTGTATTGTTGGATTAGTCGTTACATTATCTTATTTAAAAATTAATAAAATACCAATTGTTTTTAAAACTTACTATCCAAAATTAACTATATTAAGATGTATTGCATTTTTTTCAGGATTTAGTTTATATTATTTTTCATTATCAAAGCTTTCTCTTGCTCTAGCAGTAACACTTTTTTTTGTTAGCCCTTTCTTTGTCTCCATTTTTTCTATGTTAATAATAAAAGAAGTTGTTGGAATTAGAAGATGGACAGCAATTATCATTGGTTTTATAGGAGTTTATTTAGTTATGGATCCTAATTTTAAGAATTTCAATATTTATTCTACATTTCCTGTACTTTGTGCGATATGTTATGCATTCACTGTTGTAATTCAAAAAAAAACATCTGACAAAGACTCAGTTTTTTCTCAAATATTACATATTTATTTATCAGCTATGTTATTTGCTATTATAATAAAGATATTTCAATCAAACATGCAATTTGATGCAAGTACTTTAGAAACTTATAAGTATATATTAATGGATTGGAAAATTAATAATTTACAAATTTTTATATTAACTCTTTGTATTGGTTTTACAGGAGTAATTGGTTTTTTTTGTTTATTTTCAGCATATAGAATAGGATCACCTTCAGCAATTGCACCTTTTGAATACATAATAATATTTTGGGCTATAATTATTAGTTGGGCGATATGGGGAGATACGTTAAATTTTAAAGCTTATTTAGGCTTATTTTTAATTGTTATTGCTGGTATTTATACTTTTTTAAGAGAAGCTAAATTAAATAAAAAATTATCTTTGGATAAACCATTGAGATAATAACTTTACACAGTTTATCAACAACATACTCATATAAAATTTAAAAAAAATAAAGATTATTTAAATTTTTTTATTTATTTTTTTTTTATAAGTTGTAGATTTATTATATCATTACACGCAAAGGTAATGATAGATTATTTAGTGGAAACTCTGAATAATTTGTATCGGGAGGAAATGCACGATATAAGAAAAGGACCTAGCTTGCTGGGTCTTTTTTTTTGGTTAATCTAAAAATTTATGAAAATATAATTTAATTTTTTTTGCTATTATTATTTCTCAATA
>MDSW01117585.1_pt1 | contig 22843 bp, 11 predicted proteins | sample 811171 | NCBI WGS metagenome assembly MDSW01 (sample SAMN05326641, study PRJNA326480) | marine metagenome | isolation source: seawater | place: Atlantic Ocean: North West | collected 2012 | reverse complement strand
GCGGGAGGCGGGGGGCGGGGACGGGGCGGGGGTGAATCAGCGGCGAGCGGGGCGATCGCGGGGCGCGCGGGCGGGGGATCGAGCGTCGCGCGCGGGACGCGGCGGAGACCGGAGGCGGTGGTCAAACGCCCCCGGCGCGGTTGTTGTTGAACGACTCCGGCGCCGGATGCGGCGCGGGTTGGGAAACGGGGTCGGGGTCCGCGCTCGCGCCGAGCGCGCGCGCACCTCCAGGCCGTCCAGGCCGTACTGCGAGAGCCTCGACTTCGTTCGCGACCGGAAGCTCCGGTTATTCGGGTCATCCTTGCCGGGCAGGCCGTCCGCGTCCTTCCCCACCACGGTCGACTTCGATATCGATATCGACTGCCGCAATTCCCGCACCGACATGGACATCGCGTGTGTCAGATTTTGGGATTCGACCCCGCGACCACGTCCCCACGACGCCCCCCCCGCGGGCGTTCCCCCGCGCGCGCGACCCGCGCGGCGGTCGCCTCGCGCCACGCGTCCCTCGCGCCCTTCCCGCGAGCCACGACGAACCCGTCCCCGTCCGGCGTCGGACTCGGGGAGCGGGAATGGAGACCCCGGCCCGCGGGACCCTCGAGGTCACAATCCCGGTCCGGCGCGCCCCGTCGGTCGATGAAAGAGAGGCCGCGGGAAACGTTGGTGCCTGCGGCGAGGGTCGACCGACCGGTGGGAGGCCTTTTGACCGACCGGTGTTGACTTTTGATCGGGCGAGCGCGCCTTTCGAAACCTGTTTTCGCCGAACCGCCCGGTGGACGAACCTGGCGGACACGCCGCGTCGGTCGGTTTTGACGGTTCCCGCTCGGATTGCGCATCACGTGCTGGTAGCAAGCACATGTCGTTCGTCATCGACGTCAGCACTCGAACACTTTTGCTGACGCGATCTGTTGAACGCACCCTCCCCCCTTCCCCCTCCTTCCCCTCACCCCGGTCGACCATGGACGCCCAGACGACGCTCAAGATCTGCGCCGCCTCCAACACCGCGTACGCCGCGCAGATGATCCTCGCCCCCAAGTGGGCGAACGACTTCTACTACAAGGAGGGCCACAAGCACAGCGACAATTGGCAGCGCTGGTTCGGCCTCGGCATCGCCGGGATGGCGTGCGCCCAAGCCCTGGCGTCGCAGGAGTCGACCCCGAACAAGGCCGTCCTGGTGGCCACCGCCGCGCAGTCCATCGCCGCGCCCATCATGATGCTCTCCCAGAAGGACGACTTCAAGCCCGAGCAGATCGCCGTCAACGGCGCGATTGTCGGCGCCCTCGGCGTCCTCGCCCTCAAGGCGGCGAAAAACTAACATCGTTTTCATCGCGGCGACGGGTCGCGCCGCCGGGCCGCCCTCTCGCGCCGCGGACACTCGATGCTCGCGATGCCGCTGGAACGCGTCGTCACGCCTCCGAGCGCACCGAAACGTCGTCGTTCATGAACAGACCACCTACTCTCTTCGCGCGATGGTTCGCTCGCGCTCGCCCTCTCGCGGCTCGCCCTCTCACGGCGGCTCGCCCTCTCGCCTCCCCCGCCTCCCCCATAGTCCGCTCCCCCCAATCTCAATCTCAATCTCAATCTCATCTCCTCCCCGTCTCCTCTCTACTCGAACGTCGCCCCGTCCGGTCCGAAGCGCATCACCGCCGCCGCCAAGCCCGCGTTCACCGCCCCCACCGCGGCGAAGAGCCCCCCGCCCCCCGCGCGCTCATACACCACCCCCCCGACGCTCGCCCCCAGGAACCCGCCCAGCGACGCGGACGCGCCGAAGACACCCATGACGGCGCTCGTGCACCCCCGCGGCGCGATCGCCCTCACGAACCCGTTGCCCACGCTCCAGTACAGCCCGAACGTGACGCCGTGCAAAAGCTGCACCGGGAGGACCCACCACGGGCTCGCGAGCCTCGGCAGCGCGAGCCCGTAGAAGGTTTGCCTGAGGGCGTAACACGCGAGGATCAGGACGACGCACCGACGGGTCGTCCCCAGCCTTCGCTTGATCGCCGCCTCTTGAGCGAACACCGCCACCTCGGACAGACACGTGAACCCAAGGGCGACGCCCATGAGGAGCTCGCTCCCGCCGAGGTCGTCGAGCCAGAGGAAGAGAAACGTGTCGGTGACCGCCATCGACGCGCTCATCACCGCGAACGTCGCGAACAGAGCGACGCGAGACGGAGTCGAAACCGCCGCGAAGGTACGCGACGCCACCGACGAGCGACCGAGTCTCGACCTCTTCGGAGTCGAGCTCTTCGGAGTCTCGCCGCGCCGCGGCGGCTCTTCCTTCGCGTCGCCGAGAACCGAGTGGGACCCGTCGCGCGCCGAGACCGAGACCGAGACCGAGACCGAGACCGCGTCGTCGGGGCGTTCGTCGTCGACGACGCGGACGGCGGGCGCGCTCGTTCGTTCGAGGTCCCTCCGCGTCGGCGGCGTCATCTCCACGCAGAGGAGCGTCTCGCCCACGGGGGAGGCGCCGATCTTCCGCGCCGCCGCCTCTCCTTCATCACCCTCTCCCCCGAGCCCCGCCCCCGCGCCCCCGTCTCGATCGTCCTCCTCCTCCTCGTCGTCGTCGGAGAGGAGGAGCGCCGCCGATTCCCCCTCCCGATCGGCGTCCGCCTCGTCCGCTCCGTCCGCCTCGTCCGCCTCTTCCTCGAAAGCCTCCCGCGCGCGTTCGACGCGTCGTCGTCGACGACTTTTCCTTCCTCCTCCTCCTCCTCCGGCGCTTTGTCCTCGGTGCTCGAAGTCTAGGCCTAGGGAGACCCCCGCGCCGATCGTGAGCAGGGCCGCGTGCGCGTAGAACGGCGCGGCGTCGGCGACAGGCGCGGGGGCGTAGGCGACGACGGCGCCCGCGGCGGGCGCGAAGACGAACCCCCACGCCACCGCGCCCCAGAGCCTCTGGTCGCCGTAGCTCGCGCCGAGCGACGGCGTCTCCCCGAGGCTCCGGGCGCGTTCGCACATGAGCTGCGTCGCGCTGTCCGCGAGGGTGTTGTTCGCGCACGAGAAGATCTCCAGCGCGACCACGAACGCGAACACCGACGCGAACGCGCGCGGGCACAGCGCGAACAGCGCGAGCGTGCCGTATCCCTGGAGGAGCATCTTCGCCACCAGGATGGCGTTGTGCCTCCCCGTGTGGTCCGCGAGGAAGCCCCACGCGGGGGTGATCGCGAACGAGACGAGAGGGCGGAGGCAGTTGATGAACCCGACCTCGTCGGGGGTGAGGCCCCAGCGGCGGTAGTGGAGCGGGAGGTACGGAGAGACGCACGCGTACGCGCCGAAGGCGAGGAAGTACCACAGCTTGCAGTGATGGAGAGGGTGCACGCCCGCGAACGAGACGCGGGGGGCCATGGGGCGACCGTCGCCGAGGTCGCCGAGGTCGCCGGGTCGCGCGAGGGGAAGACGTGGGGCGCGAGCCGACGAACCCGAGGGGGGACCCGCCGAGCGCGCGTCCCCCACCGAGGGGAGGGAGGGACGGACCTCGGTGGGGGGCGGCGCCATCCCGAGAGTGACGCGAGGACTCCGGTGGGCGAAAACATCGTCGTCGGGATGAGTGGTCATCCTGGGTCAGTGGCGGCGACCGCGCGCGCAACGAGACGCGGTCTGACGAATGATTTTCACAGTGTTTTTTTAATCCTCTCTTCAGATCGTCCTCTCGTCCTCTTCCGTGGTCACCTGAAGTCCCCGTCGAACCCGGTGAACCCCGCTAATTTGAACACCGGGTAGTACGCCTTCTTCTCGATCTTGTTTGCCCAGTTCCAGCAGCTCGTCAGCCGCCCGTCGATGCACGACCCGGCGTCGAAGAAGTTATCCGCGCCCGACCCGTCGAACGCGTGGCGGAAGAAATCGCACAAGATCGTCTTCCGGCACCGCTCCACGCCCCCGAACGAGCGCTCGACGTACTCCCGCAGCCCGTCGTCGTTCTTCACCAGGTCGTCCAGGGACGAGATCACCAGCGCCACCGGGTTCAGGATGCGCGGCACCTGCGTGTACTTGTCGATGAACATGAGCGCGTTGGGGACGTTGTGGTCGCCCAGATGCACGACGCTGCTCCCGACCCACCCACCGAGCCGCGCCTGGCACCGCGCCAGCACCTCGTGGATCGCCTTGTTCGTCCGGGGCGCGCTCTGCACGCGGTTCAGGCCCTGGCCGGTGTTGGTGAGCTGGTACCGCCCGCCCTCGCGGAGCAGGTCGGACTCGGCCGTGCTCCACAGCTTGAACATGTCGTTCGACACCTCGCGCCACAGCGTCATGCTCTGCTGCACGTACGTGAACTGCCGCTCGTGGTTGTGCGACAGGCGCGCGCCGCCCATACCGACGGAGATGCCCAGGGAAAACTCCGGGGACTCCGGCCGCTTCGGGTCGAAGTACTGGGTCAGGTACCCCAGGACGCGATCCACCGGGTCGCGGTTGAAGCGAAGGTACGCGTTGTTGTCGCCGATGCTGTACAGCGTCAGCAAGATGTCCTCCGAGCTCAGCGCCGCGGTCTGGTACTTCCGCGCGAGGTGCTCCCTCGCCTTCTCCTTCGCTCGGATTTCCCTCTGCACCTCCGCCCGGGGCTTCCCCTCGTGCATGATCTCGGCCGTGGCCTGCGCCATCAGGCCGTCGTCGAGCATCGCCAGCCCGCCCTTCTCGCGCAGGAGACTCCACGCCGTTCGCATCGGTCGGACGAGCTTGAACTCCAACAGCTCCGTCACCTCCTCCGTCTGCGAATCCTGGAGCAGGTAGATCATCTTCCCGTACTCCGAGCGCATCTTGTCCGGATTCATCACCTTGTGCCTCCTCCCGATCTCGAACGCGGTTTGAAAAAACGACGCGTTATCGGAGAAGGTTTTATCCGCGATGAGCTCCTGGCCGCGGCGGTAGTCCGTCGCGACCACCAGGCCAGACATGATCGCGCAGATCTCGCGGAGCTGCTTCGTGATCCTCTGCGTCTTGCTGCGGAACGTCATGATGTCCACCTTATCCGTGTACTCGCTGACGTGGAGGGCCGCCTCGAGGAGTCGGAGGAGCTTGCGCTCCTCCGCGTCGAGGCGTAACGGGATGTATTTCGCGCGCTCCGCAAACGACGACGCGTCATCCGCCGAGAGCGCCGACGACGCGGAGGGTGAGGACGCCGAGAAGGCCGCGGGGGCGTCGGGGTGGTCGGCCTCGGCGCTCGGATCAGTCATGGTGACGTCGGAGGGACCCGCGGAGGGACCCGAGGAGGGATCCGCGGATGCGGCGGCGGCGGCGGCGATGATCGCGTCGTCGTCGTCGTCGTCCTTTCGCTTTCGCTTGTTTACCTCCTCCATCGCCGTCGCGGCCATCGCGGCGGCCTCCACCTCGGCGTCTGCCGCGAGGCGCGCGAGCGAGGCGAGAACCGCCGCGGGGTCTTCCGCCGCTTCCGGGGCGGACGCGGCGTGAGCGGCGGCGGGGGCGCCCGAGGAGGAGGCGAGGAGGGCGCGGATCTTCGCGCCCATCGCCTTGGCCTCGTCGGCTTTGCTCGTCGCGTACTCCGCGAACTGCTGCCGCGCCACCTCGAGGCGCCGCGCGCCCTCCGCGGCGTCGGACTCGGCCTGCGCGCGGGCGATCTCCGCGCGCTCGAGGCGCTCGATCGCCTCGTCGCCCGGTCCCCGCGCGGAGTCGTCGCCGTCGAGGAGCGACGCGAGGCCGGCGGCGGGGGCCATGGCGCGAGAGATCTGACTGACCCGGGGGAGGGTCGAGGGAGGAGAACCCGAGGAGGCGGCGACGAGCGACGCGCGCGACCGTGCCGTCGACGACGACCGACCGGTCGGGAGCGGTCGAGGAGGCGACGGGGTGGAGCCGCGCGAGGCGGAGCGCGCGCGCGGTGGGGAAGCGCGCGTGAAGCGTGCGGTGCCGCGGCGGTGTGCGCCGCGACGGAGGACGGAAACGATCCGACGAGTGCCCACCGCCTCTCGTCGGCGCGAACACGTTCGAGTCTGTTGGTTTTTCAGCGCACGCCTCCAAACCGACGATCGACGAGTCATCACGTCACCGCGCCCAACGCCGCCGCTGGGAAGTTAAAGCGCCTGCCGCCGGCGCCGCCTGTCACTTTTCCAGGCCCTTCGACCGATCCACGCGTCTTCTCTCCCCAACGCTCGCGATGTCCAACCCCGTCGTCTTCTTCGACATGACCATCGGCGGCGAGCCCGCCGGCCGCATCGAGATGACCCTCCGCCAGGACGTCACCCCGAAGACCGCCGGTGCGTCTCTCCCTCGATCGCGCCGTCCGATCGGCGTCAGATCTGAGGTCCCCCCGACGATCGCGATCGAAATCTCATCCCGCGCGCGCGTCCGACACGCGCCCGCGTCGCGCCCCCGCCGATCGCGACGAGACGGCCGCTCCGCGCGCTCCGGTCCAGTCGGCCGCCGCGACGTCGCCCGACGCCCGCGGCGCGTCCGCGGAGCGTCGCGACGGGCCTCTTAGATCGCCCCGCCGCGCAGATATTATTCTCGCTCGCGTCGCCCAGACGCACACCGCAGACTGGTCCGCCGCTCATCAGTGCACTGCACTGATGCGGCTCGAGACTCGGCCCCCGGCGGCGTCCGCCCGTCTTCTCTCCCGACGATCGTCTCGCGTCTGACCTCTTCTTGCCCCCGTCCTCGCCCCCTCGTCTCATCCCCCGCCTCCCCAGAGAACTTCCGCGCGCTGTGCACGGGCGAGAAGGGCTTCGGCTTCAAGGGCTCCTCCTTCCACCGCGTCATCCCCCAGTTCATGTGCCAGGGCGGCGACTTCACCAACCACAACGGCACCGGCGGCAAGTCCATCTACGGCGCCAAATTCGCGGATGAGAACTTCGTCCTCAAGCACACCGGTCCCGGCGTCCTCTCCATGGCGAACGCGGGCCCCAACACGAACGGCTCCCAGTTCTTCCTCTGCACCGTGCAGACCGCGTGGCTCGACGGCAAGCACGTCGTCTTCGGATCCGTGACCAAGGGCATGGACGTCGTCACCGCCATCGAGAAGGTGGGCTCCAGCACCGGCAAGACCACCAAGCAGGTCGTCATCAGCGACTGCGGCCAGCTCTCCTAAACGACCCCGAGACGACGACGCGCGAGGAACGGACGAAAAAAGGCGTCATCGCGCGAAGCGGTACGTTCACGCCCATCTCGCGCGGTCGAGGAGAGGGGAGGCGCGAGGGACGATGCGCGCGCGCGGTTCCGCGAGGAGGAGGCGACGGAAAGAAAACGTCGCTCGCGACGCGACGCGCCGCCTCGTTCGCGCCTCGAACGAAAATATCACAATAAAAAAAAACCTTCGTATAAAACGAGGACGTCTCGCGATCCTTCCGACCCTCCTCCTCGTTCCTCTTCAGAGATCCTCCGCGAGGACGATGATCTTATCGCCCTCCTCGAACGCGAACGCCTCCGCCTTGGCCGGCGAGATGGCCAGCTCACCGTCCGCCCTCAGGACGCCGATGGCGAGCTCGTTCCTCTCCCTCGCGCGTTCGCACAGCGTCCCCCACGTCACCGGGCCCTCGCCTTCCACCCTCGTGTCCATCCCCCCGAACAGGTCCGCGTCTCTCAGGTAAATCTCGTGCCCGTCGGTGGCGAGGAGCGCGTCGAACAGACCCGCGAGCTTCGGGTTCGCCGCCACCTGCAACAGCGCCCCGCCGACGAGATCGTCGCTCATGATGACGTCCGGGACGGTGTCCCCCGCGCCGATCTTGCCCATGAGTTCCACGATGCTCCGCGCGGAGTCCGTGTTGAGCGTGGCGACGATGTGCGGATTGCCCAGCCCCGGCGCGGCGTCGACGCAGATGGCGTGCGTCTGGAGCATCGTCGCCAGCACGCTGGCGTCCTCCTCCGCCTTGCCCTGCGCGTGGTCGGGCATGATCACGACCGCGTCCATCTCCTGCACCTTCGCGCGAAGCAGGTCGTCGTAGCTCGTCGGCAACCCCTGTAAGACCCTGAGCTTACACTTCTTGGTGCTCTTGAGCTTCGCGAGCGTCTCCATGGGCACGCTGTCGGACAGGACGGTGATCTCCGACCCGGCGGGGGCGACGCTCTGCGCCAGCTGCAGCGCCGTGGCCGTCTCGGTGTTCCACCCGGCGAACAAGATGCTCACCGCCTGCGGCTTCTCGCCCGCGATGCATCGCATGTAGTGTCTCTGGCTCCCCCGCGGGGGCGTCGAGGCGCTCGCCTCCCCGGGCCGAGCGATCTGCACCGTGCTCGTCTCCGAGAGCATCACCACCTCGTCGTCGTGCGCGATGACGACGTCGTCGCGCGGCGCGAGCGTCACGGTGCCGTCGGCGTGCGATAACCCGCACAGCGTCGCGCGCGGCAGCGAACGCCACGCCTCCCCGAAGGTCTTCCCGACCAGGCTCGGCGCGAGGCTCAGGTAAAACTCCGGGGAATCGTCGCTCTGCTTGAAGAGCTCCTCGAAGATCCTAGACGCCCCGGGCTGGAACGCGCTGATGGCGCCGATCTTGCCCGAATTCTCCGAGCCGTGCACCTGCACGTACGGACTCGACGACGGCGCCGGCGACGCTTCACCCGAGCGGAACGTGTGCCCCTTGAGGTTCGGGTCCACGAGCCCGGGACGCTGGGAGAGCCTCAGGGCGTGGCCGACCAGGTCGGACTTCTCGTCCAGGCGGTACGGCATCTGGACGATCACGTCCGGCGTCGTCTCGCGGCTGCCGTCGGCGAGGAGGTTCAGCACCACCGTCGCCTTGAGCGCCTCCTCGCGCTGTTGCTTCTGGAACCGCTCCGACTCGGCGTCGAGCGCGGCGGCGGCGCCGTGACTCTTCTTCTCGCCGCCTTCGCCGCCTCCCTCGCCGAGCAAACCAACGTCGGTCTCGTGCGGGTGGAGGATGACGACTCGCCTCGCCCTGTACGCGTTGACCCTGGCGAGGTCCTCCGCGTCGAATGGGTTCCCTCGTCGGGTGACCACCTCGAGCGCTCCCGGGGCGTCCTCGAGCGCCGCCTCGACGACGGCGTCCATCTCCTCCTTGTCGACGTCCGCGAGCAGAACGACGGGCTTGTCGAAGGTGCCCGCGCGCTCCGCCTTGGCGACCGCCATCTGCTTCAGCATGGGGACGAGCTGGCTGTTCCAGTTCACGACGACGGTGTGGTCCGACTCGATGACGCGGTAGTTGCCAGTCTTGACCTCCTCCACCTTGTTCGCGATCTCGTCCGAGATGATGCCGATGATCACCGCGAACACGAAGAAGCCCGTGAACACGATCGCCTGCGTCACCGTGAACGTCTTCCAGTCCCCGTCCTGCGTCGCCTCCGCGCCGGGGATGTCGAACAGGTTGAAGTAGGCGTTCCGCACGGACGCCGCCCACGAGCGATCCTCCTCCTCGTCATCATCCCCGTCCTCCTCGGGGGAATTCATCACGAGCTTGTGCACGCTCCCGCCGACGAACACCATGGGGACGGTCAGGGCGAACAGGCACAGGATCTTACCCATGAGAGGGAGCGCGAAGACCTTCTGGATCTTGTACGCGAAGATCTCGCCCGGGGTGTACTCGCGCAGGTGCCCCGCCTCGCGCACGCGGCGGAGCGCGGCTTCCATCTTCTCCCGCGCCGCGTCCTCCACCTTGCCAACCACCGCAGACGCGGAGGGCCCCGCGGCGGCGGGGGAGGGAGAGAACGGCGCGAGACCGGGGGGAGTGAAGAGCGCGGACGCGAGGAGGAGCGCGGACGAGCCGAGGGCGAGGCGCGCGGCGCGGGGGAGCGCCGCGAAGGCGGGGGGACGCGCGCCGGTCACGAAGGAGCCGGACGAGGCGGACGAGGCGCCCGATCCGGTGGGTCCGTCGCGATCATCATCGGGCCGCTCGCGACCCGCGGCGAGGTCCGCGAGCACGGAGCGCGGTCGCGCGGGGAACCCGTCCGCGTCGGGCGGCGTGGGCGAGGGAGACGCCGCCGCGCCCGAGGAGGCGCGCGCTCGGACAACGTCGCGACGGGGGCGCCGCCGGCGGGGGAGGTTGTTACCGCCCGAGACCGCCGGGCGAGACGAAATCACGAAATCGTCAGGCGCGCTCCGGACGCGTCCTCGGACGACGCGCGCGCGGGGGACCGGCGCGAGCGCGCGAATCCGCATCGAGGCGGGGGAGACCGCGAGCGCCATCGCGCCGAGGGGATCGGTCCGCGCGCGCCGGTGGGACGCGGGGCGCGGCGAAGACTGCGCGGGGAGAGGTGCGAGGCGACGACGCCAACTGGACGCGATCGACGATATTTCTTCTCGACTGCGCCAAAACCGTCCCATCAACAACAGTGCGGCGCGGACTTGCTGCGGATCCGATCTGCGGCTCGCGCGCGACCCGAAGTCCGACTTCGAAGCCGCAGTCGGCCGGTGCCCACTCACCGCGCCCCGCGAGCGCTCCTCCTTAAAAGACCTGGCCGTCGCGGCGTATCCACGCCTCCCGCGCGGGCGCTCGTCACACCGACCCGCGCGTCGTCCCCTCCCCCTCCCCCCCCCCCTTCTCTACCCCCTCGTATCGTTCGCGCGGCATGAGCGTGGAGTCCGGCGGGCCCGGCGCCTCCGCGTCGCGCGCCTCCCCCGGCCCCGTTCGCGTGGCGGCGACGATCGCGCTCTACCTCGGCCTGAACAGCTCGCTGAACCTGCTGAACCGCTACACGCTCGGCCACGCGGGGTTCCGGTTCCCGGTGACGCTGACGTGCGCGCACCTCCTGTTCCAGACGCTCGCTCTGGCGCCGCTCGTGGCGACGCGCGGCGGGTCCTCCTCGAACCACGCGGAGACGCTGGGGCGCTCGTGGCGCGGCCTGGTCGCCATCGGCGCCTTCATGGCGGTGAACATCGCCCTGAACAACGCGTCGCTCCTGCACCTGAGCCTGAGCTTCAACCAGGTCATCCGCGCGTCCATCCCGGTCGTGTGCGCCGCGTGCGCGGTGCTGGTGGAGAAGAAGGTCCCGACCGCGACCGAGGCCCTCGGCCTCGTCCTCGTCGCCCTCGGGGTGATGATGACGGTCGTCGGCTCGACGTCGAAGGAGGGCGACAGGGACGCGCCCGAGAACGAATTCCTCGGCGTCGCGTTCTGCGCCGTCGCCACGCTGTCCAACGCGCTCATGATGACGTTCAGCGGGAAGATCATGGGCGGGGAGAAGATCGACGCCCTGCGGCTGACGTTCTACACATCCCCCGTCGTCCTCGCGCTGTTGCTCCCCGTGGCGGCGGCGACGGAATTTGAAAAGGCGCACCGAAAACTCGCGTACGCCGACGTCGACGGCGACAACATTGTCGCCGGGGGGATCCTCGGAGGAGGAGGAGTCGACGCGGTCGCCGCGGGTACTAACTCCTCCCCTCTGTCGCCTGATCTGGACGGCGCGTCCTTGGCGAAGCTCGTCCTGCTCGGGTGCTGCAACGCGGTGGTGTATAACTGGGTGCACAACAAGGTGATCGCGGCGACGAGCGCGACGACGACGACGGTGATCGGAAACGTCAAGGTGGCGCTCCTCGTGCTCTTCAGCCGCGTCCTATTCGGGGAAACCAAGGACTGGACGTGGGAGATGGCGCTCGGAGCGGGCGTCGCCCTGGGGGGGTTCGGGCTGTACTCGTACGCGAAGGTGCGCGCGATGAGAAGGAACGCCGCGAGCGCGGGGGGTGGGTCCCACGGGAACCCGCAGAAGAGTTGAGCGCGCGCACAGCTGTGTATTTTTTAAAACCCTCGCCGCCGCGCGCGCGTCCTCGCCGCGCGTGCGAAGACCCTCGCCCCCCTTCCCCCCTAAAAGCCCCCCGCGCGCGTCAACAGGTAGTCCACGAGCGGCGCGACGCACGCGACGCTGAGGCTGTTCCCGAGCAGCGCGTACCTCTGCGCCCTCGTCGTCGTCTCCGGGAACGCGAACGACGCCGGGAAGGAGTGCACGTTGGCCACCTCGCGTTCGGTGAAATACCGCAGCCGAATCGCGGAGACCCCCCCCGGCCCCGGCCCCGGCGGTGAGGGGAACCCCCCCTCGCCCCCGCCCCCGCCCCCGTCTCGTTCGTACGCCGCCTCCCACGTCCCCTTCGAGATGGGACCATCCCCCCGATCGCCGACGAACGAGCCCGTGCCCTTGACGTACTTCCCGTACGATTTGGTGAAGCAGTTACACTTCCGGTCCGACGAGCTCCGCACGTCCACCGAGCGCATCGCCTTGAGCACCTCCGCGCGGGGCACGCCGTGCGTGGCGAAGAGATCCGGCCGCCCGGAAGACCCTATGCCGCCGTCCGACCCTATGCTGCCGTCCGACCTTACGCCGCCGTCCGACCCTATGCCGCCGTCCGACCCTCCGCCGCCGTCCGACCCTCCTCCGCCGCCGTCTTCCAAGAAGTGCGCGAGCGTCGCGACGCGACAGACGGACGCGTCCGCGGAATACTCCGCCGGAACACTCCTCCCGCGCTCAGGCGTCTCGTTTCCGAGCGCGTCGTATAATAGGTCGCCGCGCGTCTCCTCTTCCCGCCCCCCCGCCTCCGCCGCGGCGCGCCTCTTGGCCTCCTCGAGGTGGGTCTCCCCCGGGCGTCGCGGCTCGCGCGGCGCCACCTCGCGGGGCACGCACGGCGCGAGGTCCGCCGCGCCCGCGCCCGGAACCCAACGCGCGGGGTCCGAGAGCGGCGAAGGCGGCGGCGCGCGACGCACGCGGTCGAGAGGCCACGCGCGCGGCTCCGTCGTCTCCGCCGCTCTCGCGTCTCCGGCGGCGCGTCTCTCGTCCGCTTTGGTCGCCAGGCAGAAGTACCTCGGTCGGCTGTAGGGCACGCCGAATTGCCTCGGGGTGAGCACGAACTCCTCCGTCGCGAAGCCCGCGTCGTCGAACGCGTCCAGCATCACGCCGCGCATCTCGCTCGTCTCGAACCCGACGACGTTCTCCACGAGCACGTCCGTCGGGGGGTTCTCGAGCGCCCCGAGCGCATCCACGAGCCTGAGGAAACTCTCAGCGCGTCCGTCGCGGAGATCCTTGACGGCGCCCTGCCGCGTGAAGGGCTGGCAGGGCGGGGACATGAGCCAGAGGGTCGCGCCGAGCGCGTCGAGCGCGGAGTGAGGGACGGACGCGAGGTTCTTCCGCGTCACGCGGTCCCCGAAGTTGTGCTCGTACACCTCGCACGCGTTCGGGTTGATGTCGAACGCCGCGGTGAAGACGGCGTCGGGGCGCGCGGCGAGGAGGGCGTAGCGCATGCCGCCGACGCCGCAGTAAAACTCCGCCGCGCGAACCGGAGGCGGGGGAGGAGAAGTCTTCGACGCCGCCGCCGGGGCGGGGGGACCCGCGCCCGTGCCCGCGGCGTCCGCGCGGGAGCCGAGAGCGCCCGAGCAGCCGGCGGAGTTTGGCGCTCGCGGCGACGACGAGCGCATCGCGCGCGCGAGCGCGCGACGGGGGGTCTTCCTCCTCCGCCTCGCCTCACGCCCCGGGCGGCGGACGCGTCTTCGCGAAGTGCTCGCGGAGGGGCTCGGCGAAGAGGTAGTGGCCGGAGACGACGCCCACGACGACGGCGACGTACGGCGCGAGGCCGGCCCTGCGACCGAGGCCGAGCCAACGCATGCGGCGGACCGCGAGGGGCGCGCCGCGGACGAACGACGCGCGGTGGACGACGTGCCGTGTTTTCGCGCGACGATCGATCGAACGCCGCCGAGGAGAATCATCACGGACGGACGAGCGTACAACTTCGGCGCGTCCGAGTGAAAAAAAACGAGTACCGGTAGCGCGCTAAAAATGCAGACTGCTCCACCATTCCGATGCCCCGTCGGCCAATCGCGCGGCGCCAATCGTCCGTCCCGCCTCGCGTGGCGCCGTCGGTGGATAAAACCGGTCCATCGCCCTCCCCCCCCGCCGCGCCTCCCTCGCCCCTTCGCCCCTTCGTCACGCCCACTTCGCACTCGCGCCCCCCCCCTCGACGAGATGGCCGCGTTCGCCCTCTCCGCCACGCCCACGACCGCCGCGCGCGCCTCCGCGTTCGCCGGCTCCCGCGTCCGCTCCCGCGCCGCGGTCGCCGCGCCCCCCGCTCGTCGCCACGTCGTCACCACGCGCGCGGGCCCCGGGGAGACGCTCATCCAGGTGGAGAAGCCCCTGGGCGTGAACCTCCGCGCGAGCAAGAAGGGCGTCTCCGGCGGCGTCGAGGTGGCGAGCGCGAAGGGCAACGCCGCGAAGGCGGGCCTCAAGGCGGGCGACTACATCGTGTACTGCTCCTCCTTCTTCGGCGACGAGCTCTGGCCCGCGGATCAGCTCGGGTTCGTGCGCAGCGCCATCCAGGCGTGCCCGAACCAGGTGGACTTCGTCGTCGTCCGCGACCCCAAGATCGCGGACACGATCGACGTCAAGCGCCTCCCCAAGCGCCCGGCGCCGCCCAGGTTCGGCAAGAAGCTCAGCGCGGCGCAGAAGGAACGCGCGAGCCACATCTGCGTCGACTGCGGGTACGTCTACACCCTCCCCACGCCCTTCGCCGAGCAGGGAAGGGAGTACGTCTGCCCGCAGTGCAACGCCCCCAGGAGCAGGTTCGCCAAGTACGACGTCGAGACGGGGAAGGCCATCGGAGGGTCCAAGGCGCCGCTCATCACCACCGCCGCGACCGTCATCGGACTCGCGGCCATCGGCGCCGTGCTCACCCAGCTTCTGTGAGCGAGCGAACGAAAGGACGAGGAGGGCGAGAGCGAGGGTTCGAGAGAAACGACGTTCGTACGAGATGGGCCCCCCCGCGTGTAGCGCTCCCTCGCTCCCGAAGGCTCCCTCCGCCACGCGTACCACGCACGTCGATATGATACTCGCCGCCCTCGCGTCCTAACGACGCCCCCCTCGTTTCGTTTCGGTTCGTTCGCGTGACGAGGCGAGGCGACTCGGCTCCGCGACTCGGCTCCGCGACTCGGCTCCGCGACTCGGCTCGACGCGCGTTCCTCGCCTACATCTATAGTAGTACCGACTCCCCCCGCGGCGGCTTCGCCGGGCACCGGTCGACGTGGTCGAAGAGCCTCGCCGCGTTGGCGTGCGGTCCGTCGCCGCACTTGTGGCACCGCAGCGGCGCCATCCGAAGCTCCGCCTCCGCCGCCTCCGGGTCGAGCGCGAGCCCTCCGCCCGAGCCCCCCTCCCCCTCCAGCGCCCTTAACACCGCCTCGGCGTCCACGAAGAATGCCGTCGCGAACGAGCCCCAGTGCCTGCGCGTCTTCATGCCGGCGCCGCGGAGGTCCTGCGAGACGACGTGCATGTGAAGCTGCGGCATCGAAGGCTTCGCGTGGAACCCGAGGCGGAACAACGACGCGGAGCCGGAGGAACTGCGTTCGGGCGCGCGATCCGCGGCCGCCGCTCCCTCGGCGGCGGCGGCCGCCGCGTGTTCGTTTTTATTTCTCTTCAGGTCGGCGACGGCCTCGCGGCCCGCGGCGAGCATCGCGCGCACGAGCGGGGCGTGGCGCGGCTCGAGCGCGGCGACGCCGCGCGCGTCGGCGAATTCCGCGCCGCGCGCGAGCACGAGAAGGTGCGTCTCGCCCTTGGGGTACTTATCCCGCATCACGACCAGGCGGTCGTCGTGGCGGATGACCCCGGCGGTCGAGTCGGGGCGCGCGCACGCGTCCACCAACCCGCGCGCCCACGGAGGCGCCGAGGCGGGTCGCTTCGCCGACGGAGACGGAGACGTCTGAGACGTCTTTGCCTTTGCCTTCGCCTCGTCCTTCTCCTTCGCCTTCGCCGCGCGCATCATCTCCGAGAACGCGTCGCCGCGCGTTTTTGTTTTTTTTTCGGGGGGGAAAACGACGCCTCCTCGGACGCCTTCCCGCCTCCTCGCCGCGTCGGTCACCACTCCGGACGGGATCCCTTCGTTCGCGATCCCTTCGACGACCCCTTCGCCTCGACGCTCGACCCGAAGGCTCGCCCGCTCTTCGCCTCGGGCGATGGCGTCGAGGCTCCGGAGCGCCCTCTCCGCGTCGGCGTCGTCCCGGCACGCGACGATTCGCTCGAACCCCTCCCCCCGGCTCGGCGCCTCGTTCGCCTTCCCGGAAAGCATTCGCCGCACAACCTTAACCCCCGCCTCGCCCTCGACGCCCCCCGCGTGGTTCGTTCGCCGCCTCACCCTGCTCACGAGTTCGCTCGCGGCGACGCGCATCTCGACGGCGACGAGCGTCGCGCCGCGCGTCCTCGCGAGGTCCGCGAACGGCGCGCGCTGGTCCCGCGTGAGGTGGCACCGATCGACGGCGACGCTGAGGCCGAGCGACAGCGCGACGCGGACGGCGCCAAGGCACCGCTCACGCGAGCCGGGGCGACCGTTCGCGCCGATCGTGTCCTGGTTCACGACGCGCCAGCGGGTCGTCGGGAGCTTGGCGCAGAACGTGCTCTTCCCGGCGCCGGGGGGGCCGACCAGGAGCGCGACGACGAGGGGGGCGGCGGCGGCGCGTACAGCTGGCGGCGACGCGGGGTTCTTCGCGAGGGCGGTCGCGGGATCCGCGGCGGCGGCGGCGTCGCGCGTCTTCGCGGGGGCGTCGTCGCGAGGGAGGAGGGGGGCGTCGTCGTCGCCGTCGCGGGTGAGGTCGACGACGGCGGCGGGGTTCGTCGCGAGGGCGGCGGCGGATGGCGCGGCGGCGGCGGTCAGAGCGGCGACGACGCGCATGCTGCCCGGCGCGCGCTCGTCCTGGAAGAGTCCTAGGCCGTCGCCGAGCCGCAGCGTCGCCTCCTCGCCCTTGCGGATGAGCCTTCGCGCGTGCGCGTGCGCGGCGGGGAACCACGGCGTGGGGTTCGCGCCGAGGCTCGTCACGCGGAGCGTCGCGCCGTCTGCTCCGAGCGGCGTCACCTCGCACTGCACGCGCGAGACCTTGACCTCCTCGTCGCGCGCGAGGCCCAGGCGCGGGGCGAGCGCGCGCCCGATCTTCGTCGGAACGACCGGCGACGAGGCGTCCGCGGGGGGGGCGAGCGCCAGCGGCGTGCCGTCGCGCGCCACGACGAGCGGCATCGCCGCGGGCGCCGAACGAGGCCGAAGCCCTGACGAGGCGCGTGCCGAGGCGCTCGTCGAGTGCGACGCCACGCCGGAGGGTGACGCCGAGTCGTAGAGACGTGATGATGGATGCTGCGCGACCAGCAGCAAGTCTAAATATTTGCGCCACGACGTTTCATACGTTCACGCGTGTCTCGTCTCTTCGTCGCGCACTCGCGCTTGCGCGCTCGTCCGCGCTTGTCGACCTCGGGGTTTCATGGGGTGCGCGTCGTCGTCCGAGATCGCCCCCGACGACGCCTCGGACCGCCCCGACGCTGGCGGCTCGTCCCCCTCCTCCTCCGCGGCGCGCACCGCGCGCTGGGTGACCGCCTCGGAGTCGCACATGCGCGGCGCGCTGGACGTCGAGCGCCTCGGCGAGCACGTGTACGAGGGCGAGCGGTCCGCGATGCGCGCGTCGTTCCGGGCCGCGCTCGAGCGGTACCCGGACGCCTCGGACGCCTCCGCGGTGAGCGCGTCGCGGCTCGCGAGGGCGCACCCCGAGGCGCGCGGGAACCCCCTCGCGGAACAGATCTTCGCGGGGTTCTCGGCTCGCCGCGACGGCCGGTTGCGCGAGCGGGACTGGATCGCGGCGTGCGTCGTCCTGGCGCCGAGCGGGAGCTACGCGAACAAGGCCCGCGCGGGGTTCCACGCGTACGACGTCGACGGCGACGGCGTGGTGAACGACGAGGATCTGAGGACGACGCTGAGGAAGACGCTGGGAGGGGGCGTGAGCGAGCGACAGGTGGACCGACTCGTGGACCAGCTCAAGACGCGCTTCGACGAAAACGGAGACGGCGTGTTGGAGGAGCACGAGTTCAGGGACCTACTGACGAAGGAGGACGTCAAGGAGCGGTTCACGATGCAGCTGTACTAGCTAGCGAAAGAGAAGCGCTCTAGCTAGCTCTCGTCCTCGTCCGTCTCACCCTCCGAACGTTCGCTCGAGGAGAAGACCCCCCCGAACGCGTCGCTCGACTGGAGACTCGGCGCCAACGCGAGCGCGGCGGCGAGCCTGAGCGGCACGAGCGCCCGCGCGCCGTTGATGAATACCGCCCCGGCCCCCAACAGCCTCGCCTTATCCCCCGCGTCGCCGAGGTCCAGCCACGTCCCCTCCGCGACGCGATACCACGCGAACGCCGCCGGGAACGCGACCGCCCAAAACGCCAACTCGACCAACACGTACGCCGCCGTCCCCGCCGCGCCGAACGAGCGCACGTCCTCCATCGAGAGCTTCTTCTTTTCGTCGGCTTTTTCTCGGTTTTTTTTCGTCGGCTCCGGCGTCTCCGCGGGCGTGGTGAACACCACCGCGGCCACCGCCGCGGTCGGCAGGGCGACGCACGCGAGCGCCTTGGCGAGCGTCGGCTCGAGGAAAAAACTCGACCCCGGCCCCGCCGAGCCGGGGGGGAAGAGCTCGCCCTCCTTCACCGCGACGCTCGCCGCGACGGTCCACGCCGCGAGCGCCGCGCACGAACCGAGCGACGGCGGCGGGGCCCAGGCCAACGGGTTCAGGGGCGGGGGGACGGGGTCGGGCTCGAGCGCGGGAGAAGCGCGAGAGAAGGCGCTCGCGTTCGATCCGCCGGCGCCGAATCGCCGTCGACGGACGAAGCGACGCGCGGCGTCTTCCAAGCCGCCGAAACCGAGACGCGTTTTTTTTCGCGCGTCGTCGTCCATTTTTTTCGCCGCCGAAACCGCCGCCTCCCGCGCCTTCTCTCGCTCCTCCGCCTCGATCGCCTTCCCCGTCTCGACCACGTTCCACGCCGCGATCGCGCACCCCGCGTTCCCCGCGAGCGTCAGCGCGGCCTGCGCGGGCACGAGCGCGACCACCTCGGGGGCGTTATAAAACAGGTGGAACGCGCACGCCGCGAAGGCGCTCGCGAGGAAGGGCGTCATCGCGACCGCGAGGAGGCGCCACGCGTCGTTCCCGGAGCTCTCCGCGTGGCACCGGACGAGGCGCATCGCGAGGCACCACTCCGTGACCGAGCTCACGTGCACGGCCCAGGTCGGGAGCGAGAGCGCGTTCGACGGTTCCGAGTGGGGGGGCGTCCCGAGGGAGAGTTCCGAGAGCGCGAACGCGCCGGCGGCGGTGAGTAAAACAAACGTCCCGAGCGCCGCCGCCGGAGACGCCGGCGCGGAGAGATCGAAGAGCGCCGACTTAGTCGACTCGTCGAAGGCGGCGAGATCTTCCGAGGCTCCGTTCGCCTCCGCTCGATCCGCCTCGGCTCCGTTCGCTTGTCGTCTGGATTCGAACGCGCTCCTCGCGAACCCGAAGGCGAAGAGGAAGTTGGACACCGTCAGTAGGCTCTCCGAGGCGCCGTGCAGGACGTCGACGTTGGCGAGGACGTCGCCGTACCGGGTCTTCGCGACGATGCCCGCGGGGATGGTCGCGAAGACGAACGCGAGGAGGAAGACGGCGCCGAATTTCGACGGCCCCGGGGTCTTCGCCTCGGGGCGGGTGAGGAACCAGAGGTACGCGAGGTAGGGCGCGAGGCCCGCCTGGAAGAGCTGGGTCTCGATCCCCGGGGGGATCCGGATCGTCGTCGCGCCGAGGGCGACGCCGCCGCCGGTCACGCTCCACGCGTCCACGCCCGCGCCCGCGAGCGAGCACACCTCGCGGGCGGCGGCGTACCCGGCGCCGTCCGCGAGGGGGAGGAACGGCGCGCTCGGAGGAGCCGACGACGACGACATCGCGAGCGAGGCGGAGACGACGTCGCCGACGACGAGCGCGGCGGCGGAGGCGTCCGGGGGGAGCGCCGCGAGCGGACGAGCGAGCGGGCGCCGAACGCCGGGGGCGCGGCGACGACGACGCGCGAGGGGGGCGGCGCCGACGAACGAAGCCCCCGGCGCCGAGCGGACGAGCGCGGGCGTCATCCCGGCCGGCGCGGAGCCTGGGAGTGCCGACGGCGCGGGAGGCGACGGAGGCGATGATAGTTCCAATAAAAAGACGCACAGGTCTCACATCCACTTGACAAGTGGCGCGCGCCGTTGAGCGCGTTCGCCGCGAACCTGACGATCATCACTGATGAGACTTGCGGCGCGGATCGGGCTCGAAACGTGATCGGGCTCGAAACTTGATCGGGCTCAAGAGTCGTTTTTTTTTTCGGCGCGTCTTCTTGGGCTGCGCCCGCTCGTCTTAATATTGAGCATGCGTCGGCGTCCGCTCGGCGGCGCCGGTCGTCTCTTTCCCTCCTCGCTCGCTCGCTCGGCTCAGTGAAAAGGCTCGCGCGTCACTTCTTCCCCGCGAGCGCCTTGACGGCGTCTCCGCCCCTCGCCGCGACCTTCGCGAGGTCCTCCTTCAGGCTCCCGCCCTCCTCGCCTCCGTACTTGTTCACCGCCTGCACGACGGTCGCGACGCCCGCGAGCTCGAGGAGCCTGGGGAACACGAGCGCCAGGACGGGGAAGTTGGCCACCTGCCCGACGAGGACGGCGGCGCCGAGCGCCGCCGCCGGCGGCGCGATCGTCTCCACCGGGTTCTCCAAGTCGCCGAACCACTTCTGGACCGCCTCCGGCGCCTTCGCGAGGTCCTCCTGGAGCGCGTCCAAGTCCGCGTCCCCGGCCTTCTTCGCGAGCGCCGCGACGGGCGCGAACGCCGCGCCGAAGTCGGCGGGAGGGAACTCGCCGGGAAGCGTCGATCCGAACGCGGCGAGGTCCTCCTCCGGGGTGGCCTCCTTGGTGACGACGTACCGCGCCGCGAGGAGCGTCGCGGCGACCGCGCCGATGAACTCGGCGGGGCCGGGAACGAGCGCGCCCAGGACGGGGAGGTGCGAGAGGGCGTCCGCGGCGACGACGGTGCCGACGTATCCCGCCTTGCCGGAGAGACCGTCGACCTTCGCGAGCGCCGCCTGGGCGTCTGCCGCCGCGCCCTCGACGTCGCCGGCGAGCGCCTTCTTCTTGACGTCGGGAACGAGGAGGCCGAGAGCCAACGCCGCCGCGAGCGCGGAGACGACGGCGTCGCCGACCAGAGCGCCGACGACCGTCGTGCCCTTGGACGCGGACGCGCTCTCCTTCTTCGCCGCCGCCTTCTTGTCCGCGGGGGTCTTGGAGGACTTGGTCGCCGCGGCGTACTGGTCCGCCGCGCGCTTCGCCTCGGGCGTCTGCTTCTGCTTGAGCGACGCCTGGAGCTCAGCCTTCGCCGCCTCCGAGGCGGCCTTGCGCTCGGCGTCCGTGCGAACGGGAGCCGCCCCGCGAGCGGCGGCGGCCGCGGCGGCGGCCTTCTCGGCGGCGGCCTTCTCCGCCGCGGCCTTCGAGGCTTCGGCGGCAGCCTTCTCGGCGGCAGCCTTCGAGGCTTCGGCGGCAGCTTTCTCGGCAGCAGCCTTCTCGGCGGCCGCCTTCTCCGCCGCGGCCTTCTCGGCGGCCGCCTTCTCCGCGGCAGCCTTCTCGGCGGCAGCCTTCTCCGCCGCGGCCTTCTCAGCCGCGGCCTTCTCGGCAGCCGCCTTCTCCGCGGCAGCCCTCTCAGCCGCGGCCTTCTCGGCAGCCGCCTTCTCCGCGGCGGCCTTCTCGGCGGCGGCCTTCTCAGCGGCAGCCCTCTCGGCGGCGGCCTTCTCAGCCGCGGCCCTCTCGGCCGCGGCCTTCTCGGCGGCAGCCTTCTCAGCCGCGGCACGCTCCTCGGCGGCAGCCTTCTCAGCCGCGGCACGCTCCTCGGCGGCAGCCTTCTCAGCCGCGGCCCTCTCGGCGGCAGCCTTCTCCGCGGCGGCCTTCTCCGCGGCGGCGGCTTTCTCGGCGGCGTCATCGACGACGACCGGGGGCGCGACGGCGGGCATCTCGGGCATCTCGGGCATCTCGAGCTTGGGCACCTCGATCTCGGGCATCGCGGGCATCTCGATCTTGGGCATGTCCATCTTCGGCATTCCGAACTTCGGCATGGCGGGCATGGCGGGCATGGAGGGCATAAATCCCGCGATTCCGGCGGCGGCGCCCGCGGCGGCGGCGCCCGCGGCGGCGGCGGCCTTCTCGGGCTCCGGGGCTTTCTTCTCCGGCTCGGGCTCGGCGGGCGCGGCGAAGGGGGAGGAGGGCGCGACGGGGGCGGGCGCCGTCTCCGGCTCCGCGGGGAACGGCGACGTGTACGACTGCACTGCGGAGGGGTACTCGATCTCGTAGGGGTTGGACCCCGCCTTGGGCGCCGCGGCCTTAGCCTTCTTCGCCTGCTCAGCCTCGAGCTTGGCCTGCGCCTTCGCCTCGCGCTCGGCGTTCTTCGCGGCGAGGACGGCGGCCTTGTCGTTGGATGAGGAGGCCGCCTTCTCCGCCTTGGCCTTCGCGGCGGCCTCCTTCGCGGCTTCCTTCTCGGCCTCGGCGGCGGCCTTCGCCTCCGCCTTCGCCTTCTCGGCCGCGGCCTTCTCGGCCTCGGCGGCGGCCTTCTTCTCCGCGGCGGCGGCGTCCGCCTGGGCCTTCGCCTCAGCCTTCGCCTTGGCGGCGGCGGCCTTGTCAGCTTCGGCCTGCGCCTTCTTCTCCGCGGCGGCCTTGTCAGCCTGGGCCTTCGCCTCGGCCTTCGCCTTCTCGGCCGCAGCCTTGTCAGCCTCAGCCTGCGCCTTCGCCTCAGCCTTCGCCTTCTCGGCCGCAGCCTTGTCAGCCTCAGCCTGCGCCTTTTTCTCCGCGGCGGCCTTGTCAGCCTGGGCCTTGGCCTCAGCCTTCGCCTTCTCGGCCGCCTCCTTCTCGGCGGCGGCCTGCGCCTTCTTCTCCGCGGCGGCCTTGTCAGCCTGAGCCTTCGCCTCAGCCTTCGCCTTCTCGGCGGCTGCCTTGTCAGCCTCAGCCTGGGCCTTCGCCTCGGCCTTCGCCTTGGCCGCGGCCTCCTTCTCAGCCTCGGCGGCGGCCTTCTTCTCCGCGGCGGCGGCGTCCGCCTGGGCCTTCGCCTCGGCCTTCGCCTTGGCGGCGGCCTCCTTGTCAGCCTCGGCGGCGGCCTTCGCCTCCGCCTTCGCCTTCTCGGCGGCAGCCTTCTCCGCGGCGGCCTGCGCCTTCTTCTCCGCGGCGGCGGCGTCCGCCTGG
>MDSW01159387.1_pt1 | contig 22847 bp, 21 predicted proteins | sample 811171 | NCBI WGS metagenome assembly MDSW01 (sample SAMN05326641, study PRJNA326480) | marine metagenome | isolation source: seawater | place: Atlantic Ocean: North West | collected 2012 | reverse complement strand
TTGCTGCAGCAATCACGGCAATTACGGCAACTGCACCAATCACAAGGCATGCTTTTTCGCTGTCGGTCATTGTTTTCTGTGGCTTCTCATCTGTTAGAGATGCTTTGCGTTGTTCAGTAGTACGACTTGCTGTAATTAAGCCAACATCTGAATTCAGAACATCAATTGTATAATCCATATCTTGAAGTGAATTAATGGAAGCTTTCAAAACAGTTCTAAGGTTTCCTTGGAAGGGTCGTGTTTCCATTGCCCGAGCAACTGAAGTAGGTGGTTTTTCTGCTCTTGGTGGGTTGGTGCAACCAGAGATACCAAGAATCAAATAACCTATTAATGAAATATAAAAGAATCGTCCTGGTTTTGTTTTAGGACGAATCATGCTCCTTAGCATTTAGTACTCCAGGCTTTGATACGCGAAGTCTACTACACTTTTATTATCATCAAAAGTGATAATAGCTGTAAGAGATTTTGAAGATTTACTTGAGCTAGATCGACTTGATCCAAAAATGAGAAAATAGAAACCACTAGACTGCGCATCACTGTTTTGGGATATGCGATCATATGTCCAGGTTTCACGGCCTTGTCGGTCTTTTGAAATTATATTGGGCGCGCCTAAAGCCTTCATGATGTCTGTTTGATTCGCACCTTTTTCTACTACACCTTGAACTTTCCCTAATGTGATTCGATTTGAATCGTTTTGAGGAGGATTACTACATCCGACAAAAATTAATAAAGCAAAAATAGGTAAATAATATTTTTTCATAATTTTCTCCTTATGTAAAATTAAACAATTAAAGATAAAAATTGTTCCTTTATAATGATAGGTATTAATTGAAAATTGTTTTAGTTGTCAATTAATTCATTAGATGAGCAGGGCCATCAAAGGTTAAATCAATTGGTTTTGCTACAATTTCAACTTGATCATTATCTATATCAATATACCATACCATACTTAATAAAATATATTGACCGGTTTTTCCATGTTTCCAGCGTCTGATTGTGCTGAAACTGCATTCTTTCATACCTTTTGATTTTAAAATATTCATCTGATTTGTTTTGATTTTAACTGAATCCTCCGGATGGATGAATCCTTCATCATACGTATGATGAACTAATTCTGATTCTTTATAACCCATTGTTTCATACCACTTCCCGCCGATTTCAGTAATAAACCCATCTGATAATCTGCCAATAAGTACGAGCGTTCTAGCATTTATTTTTTTAAAAAGATCATCGTCTGTTTTATCAGTATGAACTTGCGCCAGATCAATATCTAATTTTCTTATCTGATTTTTTAATTTGACGTTTTCATTAATTAAATAATCAATGACTGTTTTGTTGTCCTCTATGGTGGGGTCACTTGGGACAGGCATTTCTGGTTGGTGAATATCAGACTTCACCTTAAGTAAATGCTTGGAGGGTATTTGTCCTTTTGTTAGCCAAGTGCTTAGCGCTTGAGGGGTGACCCCGAAATATTCTGCCACTTCATATTTATGGCGGAATCCATAGTGGATCATAACTTTCGATATTGTTTCTTGAACTATATTCATAATTATAAATTAATATTGAATAATATAAAATATTTATTTAATATAGTACAACTATAATGAATAAGTATTTATTATAGTTTCATAAATATGTTAAGAATTATATAAATTCAAATGATAATTTTAAATTATCAGCAAGGAGTTAATATGAAAGTCACTAATAAATTAATTGCATTAACTATTTTTAGTACATTATTAATAGGCCAAACAGAGCCTATATTTTTTGGACAGCAAAAAGCGATACAATCATTAGCTGCTCAGTCGGGTTTTACAGCTGAAGATTTGAATACATATATTGAACAGCAATATGGAAGACCCCTGCACGAATTGAGTCAAACTCAGGGAGCAGCACTAATTACTGATTTTCAAAATGGTAAAATTTCTATAAACGATATTCAGCCAAAATTTGTTTCTAATCCACAATTATCCGAGGCTGAAAGAAAAAAACTATTAACTGCGGCAAGTGTTTTAGAGAAAGGGATGAAAAAACGATTTCATTTTAGAGATGGGTCAATCAATGAAGGCGAGATATTAAATGTAGAAGGTGATTTAGTTGAGCTCAAAACAGGTTCAGGAGTATTCAAAATACCTAGAAATGAATTTTTAGCTGAGACTGCTGAGATAACAAATAAAAGTGGTGAAAGATTTGTTGGTAATGTCCTCGCTGATACGGAGGAAGAATTTAGAATTCGTACACAGTATGGTGATGCAACTATTCATAAAAGAGATATTGAGAAGATGCGTCGATATCATGGAGGCGTTCTGGATCAAAAAACTGAAGAACGTAAACGGTTTTATGTAGGAGAAGCGAGTTTACTTACTGTATTTCTAGATCCTACAGCAAACATACTTTCCCCGAATACATTCTATATTAGTGGGATGTCTTTGGGTTATGGACTAACTGATCGTTTTCAGATGACCACTAAGTATGCTTCCAATTTTAATGGAGATTTAAATTTACATCCACGTCTAAGATTATTTCACCGCAAAACAGCTACGAATGAACGAAATATGTCTATTGGATTAGGTTTTCACCGAGCAATGCCAATCAAATCAATCATTGGACGATATTCGCATGCGATTAAAGTAGATGGAACTGTAAATCCGAAAACAAATGAAGAATATAGATTAAATGAAATCCCAGATGAGAATGATAAGTATGTAAGTGATGCACACTCAGTTGTTGATAAAAATGCTGATGATCCAATATATGTAGAGGCTTATGCAGTGTTTACATCTCATCGCATAAATCCAACAGGTAGAGGAAAAGTTGGTTACTCAGTTGGTGGTAAAATTTCAAATGCATTTTTAGATAGAGATAAGTTTCTCACGAAAGGTTATACATGGGATGAAAAATATAAAATTCCATATAGAATATGGGCATCCTTTGATTACGACCTAAGAAAAGATTTGAAATTTGTAGCCTCTACTTGGATAGATAATGGCTATAAAACTATGAAAGCAGGCACAGCATTCAGTGATTATATTGGAGATGATGGATCAACGCCTCTTTCAATCGATTCTATGTTTGGGAAAGCAAGTTTATTTGATTTTGATTTTGGTATATTGTATGCACCAAATGAAAATTTCAGAATTGGAATCCATTTTCAACAACCATTCATCGATTTTTATTGGGAGTTCTTTGAATTTTAAATCTAAAAATTCAATTAAATGTCTCATTATTTTTTTTCTTATCAGTTGTGGATATGCACAAAAATATGACCCTAAAACAGGTAAGTTAATTCAAGAAAAACAATTTGACCCCAAAACTGGAGAATTAATTGAGGAAGTTGAGTATGATCCAAAGACTGGTAAGATTATTCAAAAAGAAAATAATACAAACGAGTTACTGATAGGCAAAGAAGTTGTTGTAATTTTAACTTCGGGAGAAAGATTTACTGGGAAATTAATAGAAACAACAGATACTCAAATATCAATCTCATCATCAACATTAGGATCTATTAAACTTCAACAAAAAAATGTAAAAAACCTTTATTTAAAAGATGCATTAACAGCTATAGATAATTCCTCAAAAAATATTTTTGATGATTCAACAAAGCTAAATGAATCAAATAATGATAAAGTATCTTATTCCGAGGTAATTAGTAGGGCAAAGTCTGAAGCGTCATTAAATAATGAAGCAACATCTCAAATGGCCTTAGGAGCTACAGGCTGTTTTTTTGGGGCAGTAGGAATGCCAATTGCTTTGATGCTTGCACATTCTGAGGCAGGACTAAAAAAACCATCAAGTTCTTATTATAATAATTTGGACGATGATAATAAGAAAAAATATAAAACAGCATATATGAATGAAGCTAAAAAATTACGCAGAAATGGTGTCACTGGTACAATGTTTGGTTGTCTTGGTATTGCCTTTGTCTTCACAGCTTTTTTGGGCTTTTAACAATGGTTAAATATATTTTTATTTTTTTTCTATTTACTTTTGGGTATTCTCAAAAATATGATCCTAAAACAGGCGAATTGATTCAGGAAAAACAATTTGATCCAAAGACTGGCGAGGTCATTAATAAAGAAAAAAATGCAAATGATTCTTTGCTGAATAAAGAAGTATTAGTGATTTTAATCTCAGGTGATGCCATTCGAGGAAAATTAATTAAGGACTTAGATGAAAAGATTACAATTAGCTCTCCAACCATTGGCTCTATTGATCTGGAAAGAAAAAATATTAAAAGCATTACCTCTGGAAATGCTAGAATTGTTCCAGCAGAAACTTCAAACAATGCGATTAAATCTTCAAAATCCAATATGTCGAATTTGAGTTCATCCCCTGAATATTCCGAAATAAGTACTGAGGCAATAAAAGAAGCAAAAGATAAGAATAATCATTTTATAAATATTGTTGGCGGGACAGGTTCAGCAATTTTATGGCCAACGATCCCATTTACATTACTTTATTTAAAAGAAGGAAAAGTTCCTGCACCTAAAAGTTTTTTTTATAAAAATTTAGATGAAAAGTCAAAAACTACTTATAAAAAAATATATGAGAAACAATACAGAAGGACTAGGGCATTACAAACTATAACGGGTCCAGTGGTTTCCTGTGGAGTATTTGTGGGTTCAATTATCATTTTAGGTATGCTGCTTACAGCAACCAGTTGATTTAAAGTACTCTAAGATTTTAACTTATAACATCATGTCTTTTTTATTTATCTATTTTTTTTCGATTATATTATCACTTCCACTTAATGATGATCGGCTTAGCATTAATACAATTGAATTCAAAATCGTCAAAAAAGGTAACTCTGATCGCAGATATATATGGTTACACGGAGATGAACAGACAGCAAAAATGGCTCTAGAAAATCATATGAAAAAAAGTAATGGTACCGCTTTCTATATAATAAATGAATTAAGAGAGGTTAGTTTTCATGAGGGACTAATTGATCCAAATAGGATATTCTCATCCTATGGAGCAAAAAGGAATATTCATAAATATAATCCACAATGGTCAGTAAGCAAAAAAAAGAAATTGCTTAATAGTATAGATAAAGATCGAAAATTTTTTCTTGAAACTATTTTCCCCAAAAATGGTGGACTTTTAATCGCTTTACATAACAATTATAAAGGATATAATATTTATCAAGAAGTAGAAAATAGCGATGCGATTTCCATTAAAGACAATCAAAATCCAAGAGACTTTTTTCTCTGTACGAATCGAGCAGATTTTGAATTATTGGCCAAGTCACCTTATAATGTTGTATTGCAAGAAAAACTTCCCGAAAAAGATGATGGGTCACTATCATGGGCTGCCCTAAAAAACCAGGTTCGTTATATTAATATTGAGACACGATTGGGTTGGTTAAGTATGCAAAAACGAATGTTAGCATATATAGAAAAAACCCTACCGTAAATTATATTTTTAAGCCATCTTCCTCAAAAACTTGTTCGTTTAACTGATCATCCAGATATCCCATCATAACTGAATGCCCCGAAATTATTTTTGGGTTTTTATCATTATCTAAAGCCGTTAAATGAATTGGAGATTTATTGATTGATAGGAATGCAGTATTCTCATTGCAAACATATAATGTTGGGGGAGTTGTTTCTTTTAATTTGTCCCATTTAAAAGAGATACAAAAATCTCCTTTATCAATTCCAAATATCATATCAGGATCTTTTGATGTCATTGGCGCACCTGAATAAAGTGACAACATTGCCTGTAGAATCACCCAAGGCATAGAATTTGGTTCGAGATTTACATAGTATGTTTGATCCTCAAAGAGATCAACAGCATGCTGAATACCATTTACATTAACGAGTAAGTTATAATGACTCAGTCCAATACCTTTTTGTTTGTCCCAAAACACCATTGCCTCATGCTGTAGTAGTGGCTTGAATGTTGGGTCATAATTTTCTGGAAATGATTTTATTTTTTTAAAATAATCAGTTTCTGCAGAAATTACTATAGCCGGAGAGATTGTCTTTTTAGCGCCAACTAGATCACCATCGCCTGTAATAACCATAGATGCACCCAAGGTCCAAATACCAAATGCTAATATCTCAGTTTGAGGGAAAGGAAGCTTATCAATAAGAATACGATCTTTTGGTTTAATACCTTCAGCTACAAGCCAATTTGCAGTTTGTTGTGCCAATCTATATATTTTATCAGATGTAAGATTCAGATCAGCATAGACCATTTTTTCACCATATTTTATATTTTGTCCATCCACTAATGATCGGAGATTAGGATAGGGTACCATATGTTCAATAGGCTCAACATTCCCAATACATTGGGCTTGATAAATTCGCTTCTTTAGATCAGAAGACATTATAAATGGATTTGGTTACTTGGGTTTGATTTGGCGAACTATATCAAAGGTGTCGTTAATTCGCGTATAGGAATTCCCAGCTAAACGACCAATCGGATTTAATACCCCTAAATCAATATGTCCTTCTTTATAAACTTTATCATCAATGTGAAACATTACAATAGTACCAATAACAATAAAACCTGCGCCAGCTTCAGCTTTCCCGATTTCCACAATGGTATTCAATTTGCATTCAAAACTAACTTTTGATTCTCTTACTCTTGGAGGTTTGACTTTTACGCAATCAACAGGTGTTAATCCAGATACTTCAAATTCATCAACTTCATTTTCAAAGTCAGTTGAACAAGCAACCATTTGGTCTGAGATTTCTTCTGAAACTAAATTGACAACAAATTCTTCAGTGTCTTGAATATTATTTAACGTATCTTTCGTTAATCCATCATAACCTCGACGAGCTGGTGCAAACATGATTGTTGGTGGATTTGAACAGACACCATTAAAATAAGAAAAAGGCGCTAGGTTCAATATACCATCCTTGGATTTAGTAGAAACAAATGCAATTGGCCTAGGTACAATTGACCCGATCATTATTTTGTGATTTTCTTTAGGGGATTGTTCTAGAGGATCAATAATCATTCACTATCCAGCCATGAGAGCGGATAATCACTATCATCAATTTCAGAACAATATGTGGTCATTTGTAAAGGACGAAAGGTGTCAATCATAACAGCGATTTCATTTGCTTCTTTTGCTCCAATTGATTCTTCAGTCTTACCAGGTTGTGGTCCATGTGGTAATCCAGATGGGTGAAAAGTGATTGAACCTTCTTCAACCCCTTTTCGACTCATAAAATCACCTGATACATAATATAGGATCTCATCTGAATCTACATTACTATGGGCATAAGGAGCAGGTATGGCTTGTTTATGATAGTCAAATAGCCTTGGAACAAAATTGCAGATTACTGCACCATTTGTTTCAAATACCTGATGGACAGGTGGAGGCTGATGTATCTTACCTGTGATTGGCATAAAATCATTTACATTAAATACCCACGGAAAATAATAGCCATCCCAACCAATTATATCAAATGGATGATTTTGATACTCATAAGATTGAAGTCCTTTTTCTAGTCTTACTTGTACTTCAATTGATTCATTAACAACAGGTTTTGCCAACTCAGGTGTTTTGATATCTCTTTCAGAATAAGGTGAATGTTCTAATAATTGGCCTAAATCATTTCTATATTTTTTTGGCGTTTGTATTGATCCCTTAGATTCAATAATGAGTAACTCCATAGATTGTTCTATTTCCAATTGCCATATAACACCTCTAGGTATTATTGCATAATCACCAAAACTTAAATGAAGTGATCCAAAATTAGTTTTTAGAATCCCTTCTCCTTTATGCACAAATATGCATTCATCGTAGTGCCCATTACGGTATAGTTTTTCCATAGATGTTGAAGCAGATGCTTTAGAAATAATGATATCTGAATTATAAAAAAGGTGAATTCGCGATGAAATAGCATTGCCTTTGGATTTAATGTTATGTGTGCGAATATGATGATGTCGATGTTCATGATTCCATGGTTCTAGTTTTATAGGTAAAACATCTCCCACTTTTTTTATTGCAGTTGGAGGAGAAAGATGATATACGTTTGAATAAATATGACTAAACCCCTGTCTGCTTATAAGTTCTTCCGAAAAGAGATTATCATTGTCGTCACGAAATTGAATGTGTCGTTTATTTGGTAGTTGGCCGCGTTTAAGGTAAAAAGGCATGTTAGATTATACGATTTTGTTTTCTAATTTTCCCAAACGTTCTACTTCTAGTGTAACTGTATCACCTTTTTGTATCCATCCGCCAGTATTTTCTGGACGGAGCTCTAAAATACAACCAGTTCCAACTGTACCTGACCCTATATATTCTCCAGGAACTAGATTAGTATTCATACTAGCACGTTCAATCATATCACCAAATGAATGATAGAGATCATTGGTATTCCCATCAGATATTAATTTACCATTCACATGGCAGGTCATTCTTAAGTGTAATTTTCCTTTATCATCCCAAGCATCTTCAAGTTCATCAGGTGTAACCATATATGGACCAAAACTTGAAGCAAAATCTTTTCCTTTTGCTGGGCCTAGGCTCATTGGCATTTCTTCACGTTGTAAATCTCTAGCTGACCAATCATTAAGTATTGTGTAGCCAGCGATCACTTTTTCAGCATCACCAGCTTTAATATTTGAACCTCCATTGCCAATAATAATAGCAAACTCAAGTTCAAAATCTAATTCAGTTGTATTTGATGGGTAGGGAATATCCTGGCCGTGTCCGAAGCAACAATTTGGATTTGAAAAATAAAAAATAGCTATTTTAAACCAATCTGGATGCATCTCTAATCCTCTTAGTTTTCTTGCTGCACGCACATGTTGTTCGAAAGCATAAAAGTCACGAAAAGCTGGAGGATTGATTATTGGTGGCAATATCTGTAGATCTGGCTCAGAATTTGAAATTTCAGATAAGTCGCAACTTTTAACAATTTCTTCCATTTCTTGTAAAATAGGAAAAAAATGATTCCAATCTGAAATTGTAGACTTTAGATCATTTGGAATAGTAAGAAATTTTTCATTTCCTTGGTCTTTATTTATCCATTCCGCACTTCTTCTAATGTCTATAATCAAATCATTAAGTTTAAAACCAAAAGAGGGTTGTTTGTTTTTTTCTGCTAAGTATGTTAAAAACTTCATCTAACTCTTATAAGTTTCCACGTAGCGCTTGTTCTTTTTCAATTGATTCAAATAATGCTTTAAAATTTCCCTTACCAAAACTGTTTGATCCCTTTCGTTGAATGATCTCATAAAAAAGGGTTGGCCTATCCTGAAGAGGTTTAGTAAAAATTTGAAGCATATACCCATTTTCATCTGAATCAAGCAAAATTCCTAATTTAGAAAGGACATCAATATTTTCATCAAAATCACCTACTCTTTTCTTTAGATCTTCATAATATGTTTTTGGAGTTTCCAATAATTCAACTCCATTATTTTTTAATTGTTTTACAGTACTAATGATATCTTTTGTAGACATTGCGACATGCTGAACTCCAGGACCATCATAAAATTCCACAAATTCTTGAATTTGTGATTTTTTGAGTCCTTCAGCTGGTTCATTGATAGGCATTTTTATTTTTTCATTTTCATTTGCCATTACGATTGAACGTAATGAAGAAAATTCAGTAGAAACATCTTTATCATCCACACTCCAAAAGCGATGCCAGCCAAAAACTTTTTCATAAAACTTACAGGCCGATTCCATTTCTCCATTTGGCTGGTTACCAACAACATGATCTATATGAACTAGACCTGTTGGGTTCGCGACAGTTTCAACATCCATAACTTGATACCCTGGTAAAAATACACCATTATATTTTTCTCTTTCTATAAAAGTGTGAGTGGTATCACCGTAGGTTTTGATCGTTGCAACAATTGCTTCGCCTTTTTCATCTTCGATCATTTTAGGCTCAGATACACTTTCAGCACCACGATCTGTTGTTTCTTTCCAAGCATTTTCTGTATTATCTACAGAAAAAGAGATATCTTTTACTCCATCACCATGCCGATCAATATGCTGCCCAATTTCTGTTCCTGGGACGAGTGGCGAACTTAATACAAAACGAATTTGATTTTGTTTCATGACGTAGCTTACTTTAGTACGATTTCCAGTTTCAAGGCCTTGATAAGCAATTGGCTGGAATCCTAACGCTGTTTGATAATAGTGAGCTGCTTGCTTTGCGTTGCTCACATATAGCTCACAGTGATCAAATGAGTTTATTTTATAACTATTCATAATAGGCTCATAAATTAACGATAGTTTTCAATTCAGTTATTAATCTATTATTTTGTTCTTTTGTTCCAATGGAAATCCGAATACAATTAGGCCAGCCAAATGGAGATAAATTTCTAACAATTATTCCTTTTTGTAAAAGTGCATTTGAAATATAACTTGCCTCTTTTTTAGATGGCCAAACTGTTGTAATAAAATTTGCTACAGATGGAATTGTAGCAATCTTTAGTTTTGATAATTTCAACTTTAGAAATTCATATCCAGCTTGATTAAGTAGTAATGTTTTTTCTAAAAAATCCTTATCATCCATAGCCGCAGTTCCAGCTGCCATTGCAATTGAAGATGGCTCAAAAGGTTCTTTAACCTTCATCAAATTATTGATTAGTCTATCATGAGCAAATCCATAACCAATTCTAAGTCCAGCAAGCCCATATGCTTTCGAGAAGGTTCGAAGAGTAATAACATTGTCATATCGGTAGTCCATAGAATCTGGATAGTCATCTTTTGATTTTGCGTATTCGAAATAAGCTTCATCTAAAATAATTAAAACTCTTTTAGGTATATAAGAATAAAATACATCGAACTCTTCTTTTGTTATATATGTACCCATTGGGTTGTCTGGGTTCGCTATATAAATTATTTTTGTTTGATCATTAAGTATTTTCACCATGGATTTTAAATCATATCGGTGATTTTTCATGGGTACCCAGTGAACTTTTTTACCAGAAGCATTTGCTAAAACACGGAAGCCAATAAATGAATTACTAGCAGATATCATTTCATCGTTACCCATTAAAAAAGTTCTAATAATCGTTGACATAATTCCTTCACTTCCAGCGCCAAGAATAACATTCCCCATTTTTATGTTAAATGCTTTAGCGAGCTTATTTCTTAGGTTATATCCTGAAGCGTCAGGATAACAATGAAGATTATTTAGAGATTTTTTTATTTCATTAACAGCTTTTGGAGAAGGACCGATTGGATTTTCGTTAGAAGCTAATTTGTCAATATGGTCAAGTCCTAATTCACGCTGTACTTCTTCAATAGGCTTCCCAGGTACATAATTTTCCAAATTTTCAATATATGATGGTACCAATGGCATTATAGTGGCAGTTGTGTTTTGTGTTTAAATGTTGATAATACTACAGATGTTTTTAAATGTTGAACATTGGCTAGGGCAGAAAGGCCATGAAGGATTAATTCATCATAGTGAGGAATATCACGTGTAGCAATTTTTAGTAAAAAATCGCCCTCCCCTGTTATATGATGACATTCTAAAATCTCTTCAATTTGAGATATTGATTTAAAAAAATCATCTACAGGCGCTTCTCCATGCCGAGTTAATTTGACTTCAACGAAAGTTATGCAGGTATAGCCTGCTTTTTTTGCGTCCAATAAAGTAGTATAACGATCAATTAAGCCACTTGATTCAAGTTTTTTTACGCGTTCTAAAGTGCTAGAAGGAGATAGTTTTACTCTTTTTGAGAGTTCAGAATTTGTTATACGAGCATTTTTCTGGAGCTCTTCCAAAATAAATTTGTCATTTTGATCAATTTTCATAATAATATTTGAAATAATTTAAATAAACAAAAGAAAATATAAAAATAATGTTATATAGCAAAATATTATTCTTTTTTATACAAAATCTAAAAACATTGTACCTCTAATATTAATTTCCCAGTTAACAAATGAACATTGAAGGTCCATTAATATCAGGTATTTTTATTGAACGCCCTAATCGTTTTATTACTTTGGTAGAAATTAATGGCGAAATTGTTCGCTCTCATCTACCTGACCCTGGTAGATTAAAAGAACTTCTAATCCCAGGAATAGAAGTCCTTTTGCGACCCGCATCTTCTTTGGGGAAAAGAAAGACAAAATTTTCAACCGTTATGGTTCGGTTTAAGGGGAAGCTAATATCATTAGTTTCAGCATTGCCAAATCAATTTGTTAAGGAATCTATAGAAAAAAATATTTTGCCAATGTTCGATAATTATAAAATAATTAGGTCTGAAATACCTTATGGGAACCATCGCTTTGATTTTTTATTAAAGGATTATGAGGATTCAATATTTTATTTAGAGGTAAAGTCAGTGACTTATGTTAGTAATGGTCTAGCTCAATTTCCTGATGCGATAACGTCAAGAGGTACAAAACATGTAGTCGCTTTGACAAACTTAGTTACAAGTGGAGTGAAAACGGGTATTTTATTTGTTTGCCAAAGGGATGACCCAATTAGCTTTGCTCCCATGTGGGACAGAGATCCTAAATTTTCTAAAGTATTATTTGAAGCATCTAAAGCAGGCGTAAAAATTTGGTGCATTTCGACATCAGTAACAGAAACCGAAATAACATTTAAGCAAGAAATTCCTGTAAATTTAAACCCACCTAAATCAGGATAGCTCAGTTTGTATTACAAAAATATTATTTCTAATCTGAAAATAATTTATTGGATAATTATTATCCCATTTTTTATTTATTCTTGCGCTGCGGTCTCTCCTCCAAAAGGAGGCCCCGAAGATACAACTCCGCCTGAATTAGTTGAGGCAAACCCAAAAGCAGGGACTCTAGAATTTAAAGGTGGTAAAGTAATATTAACATTTTCAGAATATATTGATGAAAAATCAATCAGTTCCGCCATTCAGGTTTCCCCAGTTTTAGATCCGCCAATTGAAATTAAATATGATGATGATCAGATTATTCTTGAGTTTCCAAATAATTTACTACCCGATCAAACCTATGTTATTACTATTAATCGTAATCTAAAAGATGAACGAAAAGTTGCATTGGAGCAGTCAATTCAAATTGCATTTAGTACTGGGAAGATTATTGATCAAGGTGAGATAAAAGGTCAAATTCATGGTGAAGATAATTATGTTGCTCATTTGTGGAAACTTTTAGATGAGTTTACAGATTCAATTTTTGTGAGTGAGCCCTTATATATATCTGAAGCCAATGATGAGGGATTGTTTAGTTTTAAGTATCTTTCTCCTGGAAATTATTCATTATTAGGATTGGAACGTGCAGCAGCAGGAGCTGCTTTGCTGCCAGAGCGAATGGCTTATGGAGTTAGCCCTCAAAAAATATATTCGCTTAGCATGGATAGTGTTATTTCTGGCGTACCCCTAAGGCCTAATCGTGAGACACCTCAGTTAAAATTAAATTATGGTGAATGGGTTGGCCAAAAATGGGGCTGGATAAATTTTAATCAAGAATTAGATAATCCAACCTTTGAAGGACTAAAATTAATTGATGCAGAACAAAGAGAAATCAAACCTAGACTAATTCAAGATGTTGAGGATAAAAAAAAGTTTTTAATGATTTCTCCTGACACACTATCAAAAGGTAAGTCAGAATTTATAATTAATGATTTGTCGATTAGTGGTGCTTCTAAACTCAAAAATGCTAAAATAAGTTTTAGGACTGTATCAAAAGTTGACACTTCCCATTTAAAAATTCTTAAGCCTGAATCATCAAAATCAATACGATTAGACAAAGATGGAGGTCCAATAGTACCTATTGTTTTTTCTAAACCTATTCTAGAATTCTCTGATTCAGCTTTTATGGTTGTATCTGATTCAGATACAGTAGTTACAAAAGTCAACTGGGCAAATCCTATAGAGATTTCTTTCAAGCCAATTAGTGGTTGGTTGCAGAAAAAAGATTATCAGCTTATGATTTTTTCGGATGGACTAACTCCAATCGAAGGAAAATCTTTAAATGACTCTATTGTTTTTATTAATATTAAATCTGAAAAAGCACTAGGGTATGGAGGATTAAGTGGAGTCCTTGCATATGAATCTCAATCAACTATTCTAGAATTGATAAACTTGGAAAATAAATCAGAAATTTTTTATTCAAGTGTAAATTCTAATTATGAATTTGAATTTAATAAAATACCGGAAGGACCATATAGTATGATGATCATTGATGATAGAAATGCTGATAACATTTACTCTTACGGGTCTGTTTTTCCATTTAAAGCAAGTGAATGGTTTTATGCACACCCCGATACTTTTAATGTTAGAGCTAATTGGGATATTGATATTGGTACAATAAAATTGTTAGAAGGTAAATAGGTTTATGTATGCAGTAATAATAGCTGGAGGTCGCGGCACTCGATTTTGGCCGGCAAGTAGAAAGGACAATCCAAAACAACTGCTGAATATTGTTGGCAAAGAAACTATGTTGCAAATAACAGTTGATCGTTTGAAAAAACTCAAATGCGTTGAAGATGTTTTTATTGTTACAGGGCAACATTTAGCCGCAAAGATCAGCAAAACTATAAAAGGGGTGAGTAAAAAGAATATTATTATTGAGCCTTCAGGTAAAAATACGGCACCTGCAATTGGTTTAGCCGCAGTTCATATTAGGGCCATAAAAAAAGATGCTGTAATGGGAGTATTTCCTGCCGATCATTTAATTATTGGTGCTCAGAAATTTTCAAGAACTGTTCGCGCTGCAATACAATTAGCAAATAAGGATAAAACTTTAGTGACGATAGGGATTAAGCCTACATACCCATCTATAAACTATGGTTATATCCAATTTGATCAGAAAAATAGTAAAAATCACTTGAATGGATTTCATGTTAAAACATTTGCAGAAAAACCTCATAAAAAATTAGCCCAACGTTTTATTAAAAGTGGTGATTTTTTATGGAATGGTGGGATGTTCGTTTGGAAAGCAGAGTCTTTATTAGATCAAATAAAGACTTACATGCCTGAACTATTTAATCAATTAAATAAAATTGAAAAAAGAATTAATACAAAAAAAGGATTTACAAACATTTGGAAAAAAATAAAATCTGAATCAATTGATTATGGACTAATGGAAAAGTCAAATGATATTTTTGTAGTTAAAGCAGAATTTGAATGGAATGACCTTGGTTCTTGGAATTCAGTTTATGAAATATCTCCAAAAACAAAAGAGAAAAATGTAATCCGTGGTGAGGGTAAGATAATAAATGGTTCAAATAATTTAATTCAATCTGAAAATCATTTTACCGCAGTTTTAGGTTTGAATGATATTGTAGTTATAAGTACACCAGATGTAACATTAGTTATTCCAAAGGACAAGGTAGAAACTGTTAAAGAATTAGTAAGTTTTTTAGAAAAAAATAATAGGGATGATATCCTATAATTTTTATGGATAAAAAAGAATCAGAAAAATTATTGCAGTTATTTGAAGAGCTGGCAGAAAAATTCAATATAAATATAGTCCATGGTAAAGGAGATTTTGTAGGAGGGATGTGCTCTGTAAATGATGAAAAATTTGTTGTATTAAACAAAATTAAACCACTCAATCAGAGACTTAATATCCTAGGCAATGAATTCTCAAAATTCAATCTAGAGAATGTATTTGTTTCGCCAATGCTACGTGAATTTATCTCAAACTCACAGCAGAACATTTTTTAGTTTTCGACTATTTATTTACTTGAAATAAATTATTTTTAATCGTTACAATCAGACCTGCTATTTTTTTAACCGAGGTAGGAAGAGCGAACCTAATAATATATAAGGTATGTTATGAAAGATTATTCATCAAAAGATATTCGAAATTTTGCAATTGTGGGCCACGGTGGTTCAGGAAAGACTATGCTTTCGGAAGCAATGTTATCAAAAAGTGGAGAAATTAATAGACTGGGCACCATTGAAGGAGGTAGTACGGCGTCGGATTACCATCATGATGAACATGAACGCCAAATATCAATCCATTCTTCACCACTGCATCTAGAGTGGGATAATACAAAATTTAATTTAATTGATACACCAGGTTATCTTGATTTTATAGGTGAAACAATTTCTTCTTTAGCAGTAGTAGATGCTGCGATTGTTGTTATTCACGCTGTTAATGGAATTGAAGTTGGAACAGAACAAGTTTGGAATTATGCAAGTAATTATGGGCTCCCCAAAGTTCTAGTAGTAAATGGTCTTGATAGAGAGCATACTCAATTTGATAAAATTCTTGAACAGGCAAAAAATCATTTTGGTTCAAATGTATTCCCGCTGCAATTGCCTGTTAATTCTGGTCCTGGGTTTAATCAGATTGTTGATGTTTTAAGAAGTGAGTTGATTACATATAATACAGATGGAAGTGGAAAATTTTCTGAAAGTGAATTACCAGAAGAATGGAAAGATAAGGTCAAAACTTTACATGAAGAATTAATTGAATATGTTGCAGAATCAGATGACACACTCCTAGAAAAATTTTTTGAAGAAGGTAGTTTGAGTGAAGAGGAGATGAGAGAAGGTCTACATCATGCTATACAAAACCAAGTTTTTATTCCCTTATTCTGTACAGCTGCAACTGAAAATATTGGGGCCGCACGAGTTATGGATTTTATATCAAAATATGGTTCATCTCCAGCTGATCGTGCTGTAATTAAAGCTGAAAACTCAAATTCAGGAGAAAAGGTAGATGTTGAATTAAGCTCATCTGAACCTGTGGTCCATATTTTTAAAACAATTAGCGAAGCACATGTTGGTGAACTTTCATTTTTTAGAGTTTATTCTGGTTCAGTTTCTACGGGATTAGATTTATATAATACTACACGTGGAAATTCTGAACGATTTGGTCAAATGTTTTTGATGAATGGTAAAGAAAGAACAAGTGTTGCAAAATTAAATGCTGGTGATATTGGAGCTGTCGTAAAGCTAAAAGATACCCATACAGGAAATACATTAACTGGCCCCAACAATAAGGTAAAATTATCTTCTGTAGAATTGCCTAGTTCAAATATTCATTTAGGAATTAAATCAAAATCAAAAGGTGATGAAGAAAAAATTGCAATGGGTTTAGCCACTTTGCATGAAGAAGATTCGACATTTATTTATAATGTAGATCCTGAGCTTCATCAGACAGTTCTTTCAGGTCAAGGTGAACTGCATTTGCAAGTATCAATTGATCGTTTAAAACGAAAGTTTAATGTAGAAGTTGAAAGCTTTAAGCCAAGAATTCCATATCGTGAAACCATAAAAAGTAATGGTTCTTCGAAATATCGACATAAAAAACAAAGTGGTGGTGCTGGACAATTTGCTGAAGTATGGATGCGAATTGAAAGTAAGAAAAGAGGAGACGGTGTTGAATTTATTCATTCTTTAGTTGGACAAAATGTTGATCGTGTATTTGTTCCATCAGTTGAAAAAGGAGTTACAGCGGCATGTACAGAAGGAGTTCTAGCTGGATATCGAGTCGTAGATGTTAAGGCAGATTTTTATGATGGAAAACAGCATCCTGTTGACTCTAAAGATATTGCGTTTCAAATGGCTGGGAAACAGGCATTCAGAGAGGCATTTTTACAAGCACAGCCTTGTTTGCTTGAACCTATTTTAAATATAGAAATTAAAGTGCCAGAAGAATTTATGGGTGATGTTATGGGTGATATGTCGAGTCGCAGAGGTAAGATTATGGGCATGGATACTGAAGGCACCTTTCAATTAATTAAAGCTCAAGCTCCTCAATCAGAAATGTACCATTACTCAACAACACTAAGGTCTTTAACAGGTGGTCGAGGTATCCATTCAGAAAAATTTAGTCATTATGAAGAAGTTCCACGTGACATGGAAGCTAAAGTAATTGCTGAATCAAAAACTGATCAAGAAGATGAGTCTTAATTGAAACATTTGTGGGCTCCTTGGCGAATGGAATATATTCGTCGTAAAAAACAATCAGATAAAAAGGGGTGTGTTTTTTGTAATAAATCGAAAGAAAAACATAATGATAAAGATAATCTTGTTCTTTTTCGCGGGGAAGAATCTTTCGTTCTAATGAATTTATACCCTTATAATAATGGTCATTTAATGGTTACGCCATACAAACATGCAAATTCTATTGAATTATTAAGCCAATCATGTATGAATGAAATTATGAAATTATCAGACAGATCTATGAGGATAATTAAAAAAACATTGAAATCTGAAGGATTTAACTTTGGTGCAAATATTGGTAAAGCAGGTGGAGCTGGAATAGAAGATCATATTCATTTTCATATTGTTCCTAGATGGATCGGTGATACCAACTTCATGCCTGTAATTGGCCAAACAAAAGTTATGGTTGGAGGTTTGACTGAAACGTATGACGAGCTCCAATCTAATTTTGATAAGTTGAGATAGAATATGGATTTTAATCAAACCTGGCTGCCTTTTTTATACCTATATGGAGTTGGAGGTATAGCATTTATTATTGGAATGCTAATCATAATTAAAAGCCGTGCGCTTCGATTAACCTATGCTCTTCATTCAAAATGGGTCCGGGTACTTATTTTTGGTTTTATCTTTTACGCAAGTATCCATGCTTTATTTATTTTTATTGCATTAGGAAGTAAATAATGAATTTTGAGGTTGGAACACAGTTAGACAAGATAGTTATTTTATTATACTTTACGTTAGTAATGGGATTTGGAGCTTATTTTGGTAAATATAGTAAAAACACAACAGACTATTTTTTTGGTGGCAGGCGATTTGCTTGGTGGTTGATTACAATTTCTATTGTTGCTACAGGAGTTGGTTCTCATAGTTTTGTTAAATATTCTACTAAGGCTTACCAATATGGACTTTCATCAACAATGACATATATGAATGATTGGTTTTTTATGCCTTTATTCATGTTTGGGTGGTTGCCAATTATTTATTATACAAAGGTTAAATCTATTCCTGAGTATTTTGAACGAAGGTTCAATACTAAAGCAAGATATTTAGCTACATTAATGATTCTACTATATATGATAGGATATATAGCGATACAATTTTTGACTTTAGCTACAGCTTTATATCGAATTTATGGTATCCCTTTAATGTTAACAGTCGTTCTAATTGCTATTGCAACAACAATCTATATGCATTTTGGAGGTCAAACTTCTGTTATTTTCACTGATCTTATCCAAGGTTTCATTCTAATATTTGCTGGATTACTACTATTTTTTCTTGGGGTGCAATTCCTTGGAAATCAAACTGGATTAAGTGGTCTAAATGCATTTTGGACCAATTTAACTCCATTACAAAAATTGCCTCTTGCTCATTTTAACCATCCTCCAGATTTTAATTTTGTAGGTATTTTTTGGCAGGATGGTATTGCTGGATCAGTTGGTTTTTTATTTTTAAACCAAGGTTTAATTATGAGATTTATGGCAGCAAAAAGTGTAAATGAAGGAAGGAAAGCAGCTGCAATTAATGTACTATGTGTACTTCCTATTTCTGCTATTGTTGTTTCTAATGCAGGATGGATTGGTCGGGCGATAGCAAATGCTGCCCCAGGAGTCCTTCCGTTAGATTTAGCTGCAAATGATGTTTTTGTAGCAGTCACAAATATTGTTGCTTCACCAGGAGTATTCGGATTTATTATAGCCGCACTTTGTGCTGCATTAATGTCCACTGCAGATACTTTAGTAAATGCATCATCAGCTGTTATCGTAAATGATATTTATGAACCGCTATCTAAAAAAGAAAAAAGTGAAAAACAAAAATTAGAATTTGCAAGACTAACATCTATTGGGGTTAAGGTAATCGCAGTTATTTTGGTGCCATTTTTTAATTCTTTTGATTCAATTTATGAAGCCCACGGATGGTTTCATTCAACATTTACACCACCTCTAGTTGTGGGTGTGTTTTTAGGAATCTTCTGGAAAAGATTTACGACTCCAGCAGTTATTGCCACTTTTTTAGGGGGTGCATTTTTAATGGTTTTAGGACAAATATATCCAGAGATGATAAGACCGTTTTCACATGGAATTGAACTGCGTCCGGATCGAGGATATTCATATATTGGAGCACTTTATAATATTTTTGTATGTGCAGGAGTAGGTGTAATCGTTACGTTATTCACAAAACCTGAATCTGAAAAAAAATTAAACGGCTTGACTATATTTGATGTTCACAAATTGAAAGAAATTTTTAAAGGGTCAGCTATAAATGAAGAAATTGGCGAAAAGTTAGTTATAAATTGGAAATTAGATGATTCAAATTCCGATATCTTACGTTTTTCAAAAAAAGATATGAATATGATGAAAGCAAACCCTGGTGATTTAGTTTATATTCAAGATTCTCGTTGGTGGCTAGGAGGCCTTAAGTCAGCTCATTCAATTTTTGGAAAACCTCACAATGAAGATGGAATTGTGTATTTGAGCCAAGCTCATTTAGATCATGGCCAATTTGTAGAGGGCCTCGCTCTCAAAGCTGAAAAGGAAATGTAAATATATTAGCTAGTGCGAATTAAAAATTATTAATTTGCCGCGCTTTTATTATTTAATAAACCGACATTTTGTATTCCGGAGTAGCTCAGTTGGTAGAGCGAGTGGCTGTTAACCACCAGGTCGGGGGTTCGAGTCCCTCCTCCGGAGCGATAAAAAGGTTCAGTATTTAAACTGAACCTTTTTTATTTCATGAGAAACTAGGGAAAAAACAACTATTTATTAACTTAATACAATATTTATGTATTTTTTTATTGAAAAAAAGGTTTCTCTTTATTAAGATTAGTGACTTAATGAATATGAGAATTCTGATCTTATGGAGGTAGGAGGAGGTTCTCAATTTACGCAGAAGCACACAATTTAACTCCTTGATGTGCTTTAGTTGTTAAAAGCCCCTAAATAATTTTTAGGGGCTTTTTATTTATTGTCTAAATATACATGTGATAAATTCCTGACTAAATTTTATGCAACTAATTATTAAAATTATTTATACCATTTTATTGATTGCCATAATTGATGCTCAAGATCATCCAAGTATAAAATGGAATCAAATTAGCACTGAACACTACGATGTTATTTTTCCAACTGAGATGAGCCAGGAAGGTTTAAGAGTTGCAAATACACTTGAATATGTTAATAACCATATTAGTAAAACATTAGTAAGTAAACACAAAAAAATTCCAATAGTTTTAAGGAATCGGAGTTCAATTCCTAATGCTTTTGTATCTCAGGCTCCCTGGATGTCAGAATGGTTTAATGTTCCTTTCCCATCAAAAGGTGGAGGGACAAATGAATGGTATCGCGATTTAGCAATACATGAGGGTAGACATGTTGTTCAATCAAACTATATGAATACAGGTACTAGTAAATTGTTAGGACACTTATTTGGAGAATCAACACAATCATTTTTCAGCGGGTTATTATTACCATCTTGGTACTGGGAAGGTGATGCAGTTGGTATTGAAACTGCATTAACATATTCAGGGAGAGGACGTATCCCTCATTTTGATTTATTATCAAGATCTCTTTACTTAAATGGGAACAAATTCAACTACAATCAGGCACTTTATGGATCGTATAAAATAGTTTATCCTAATCGATATGAATTAGGATATTTTTTAACAACACATGTTAAAACAAATTATGGAATGGATTCGTGGAAAAAGATTATTAATAAAACACTACGTTGGCCATTTACAATAAATCCATTTTTTCCTTTATCAAGGTCAGCAAAAATTGTAACTGGTGCAACGATAAAACAGATTCATAGTGATGCATATTATGATTTAAATGAACTTTGGCTAAGACAGATAGAAAATGTCAAAGAGGGAAAAGTTAATCTAATAACTCAGGAGCCAGAGGTTTTTACTGATTATAGTTTTCCCTCATCAAAATCAAATGAAGAGATATTTGCTTTAAAATCTGGCATTGGTGATGTTCCAACTATTGTTAAAATTGACAATAATGGAGAAAAAAAATTAGGAGAAATACCTATATCCGCAACTATTTTTGGATATCACTCTAACGGAAGTATGGGTGTATGGTCTTTTTATGAACCAGATAAGCGATGGACAAAATTAAGTTGGGCAAATCTTGAGATTATTGATTTTAAAACTGGCAAGAGAAAAGTCATTACATCAAAAAAACGTTTATATAATCCTAATATTTCTGCTGATGGTAAAAGAATAGCAGCAGTTTCTTTCAATGAAAAAAGAAATAGTTTATTAGTTATTCTTGATATTGATGGAAATATTCTTGATCGAGTTGAAGCGCCCGATCAAGGATATATTATGTTTCCATCTTGGTCTCAAGATACTAAGAGGATTGTTTTCACTTCACAGAAATATGAAGGTAGATCAATATATATATATGATGCAGAACGTAGAATATTTGATAAAATTAAACCAGAAACATGGGAAGATATTTCACACCCAATATTCTACAAGGATTTTATTATTTATGAATCACCTTATGTTGGAATTGACAACCTATTAGCTATTAATATCGATACCAAAGACGAGTTTTTGATAACCTCAAGAAAATTTGGCGCCTATGATCCTTACATTACAGCAAATGATCAATTAATTTTTAGTGATTATAGTTTAAAGGGTAAAAGAATAGTAATTAAAGATCTTGGGCCAGATGAATGGAGACGTATTAGTTCAATAAATTATGATCCAGTTCGTTCATTCCAGCCAATGTTTGATCAAGAGGATGGAGCTATTTTTGATTTGCCCGTACCATCAAATCCATATAAAATAACCAAATATAACTCATTTAAAAATCTATTCAATTTTCATAGCAGGTATATTTTTGATAGTGAATTTGATCCAAAATTTGGCGTTAGATCTGATAATGTATTAGGTACAATGAGTATATTAGCAGATATATCAATCAATCAGGAGAAAAAAACATCTAATAAACGCCTTAATCTGATATATAAGAGATTTTATCCTATATTGAACGTAGGTATGAACA
>MDSW01088337.1_pt1 | contig 22847 bp, 13 predicted proteins | sample 811171 | NCBI WGS metagenome assembly MDSW01 (sample SAMN05326641, study PRJNA326480) | marine metagenome | isolation source: seawater | place: Atlantic Ocean: North West | collected 2012 | reverse complement strand
CTAACCCCTAAACCCTAAACCCTAAACCCTAAACCCTAAACCCTGAACCCTAAACCCTAAACCCTGGGAATGGTTCGAAATGGTCAGCACGGGTGCCCGTGGGACGAGAACACGTGCTCTTCAGCGGCGGAAGGAGGCTACCTGGAGGTGTTGCAGTGGGCGCATGGGAACGGGTGCCCGTGGGATGAGAAGACGTGCAGAAACGCGGCTATCGTAGCCCAACTGGAGGTGCTGCGGTGGGCGCGTCAGAACGGGTGCCCGTGGAGCGAGTTGATTTGGGACTACGCCGACCCCCGTTGCCGCGCGTACTTGATCGAACATGGGTGCCCGGGTGCTGTTTGACGCGTGAAAGTAGACTAGTCTAGAGCTAGTTAGAGAGCGCCTATGATATGATAATGGCACGATATGGATTTATACACGCGTCCTCCGGGGCCGGAGCTCTCACAAACCGACCCCACTCGGCTTCGCCATCTTCATGAGCATGCCGACGAGCTTGTTCAGCCTCGCGTCGCTCTCGAGCTTGCTTCTAAACTTTCGGCTCTCGGCTTTTCTCGCCTGGTACCCCTCCGGGTCGACCTCCTTGAGGCACTGCTGCACGTGTCGCAGACGGACGCTGGTGGCGAACACGTCGTCGGTGCGACACTCCGGGCACCGATCGCGTCGCGCTCTCTTTCGCCGCACCATCCCCGGCGGCGGCGGCGGCAGTCTCGACTCGTCGATCTCCTCGTGACGCACGCTCGAAACCTCCGAGCGCAAATCCGCAAGCGTCGCGCCCTCCTTCAGAATGCCCGCGTTTTGCAGCAAGCAGTCGCCACAAAAAACGTGCCCGCACGCCAACCCGACGGGTTTGTACAGGACGTCGAGGCATATGCTGCAGGTCAGCATATTGCCGTCGCCAACGCCGAGGTGGTCGAGGTTGTCCTCCCCGTCACCGTCCGTGCCGTCCAACTTCCAGTGCGGCCCCTCGCCACCCCCCTCCAGCATCCCAGCCACCGCGCGAAGCTCGAGGATCAGGGGCGAGTACAGCATCTGGTACTTCGAGTCGCTCCAATACTTGCGGAGCTGCTCTCGACCCTTGCTGCTGTGATTGGTCTTGTCCCACTTCTTCAAAATCTTGCGGAGCGCCGTGCTGTTCAGCTCGATCCAGTGCAAGCACTCCCTCGCTTCCGTCTCCAGGTCGAGGTCGAGACCGCCGAAATTCACGTCGCCCTCCTCCTCGTCAGCCCCATCCGGCGACTTCCCCTTGGATCCCGCGGAAGATGATGTCCCGGCGCCGCAGAATAGGTCAGCGACGACGCGCGCGTTCCCGCCGCCGCTATCCGCGCAACCCCCGCCGAGAGCTTTGCGCCACCAAGGCTTGTGTTGCGCCAACGGAGCGGAACTCAAGATCTTGGAGACCCAGCGGAAGTACGCCCGCGACGTCGCCTTCATGCTCTTGTCCAGCTCGCGATAAAACAGCGCGGTGCACTTCTCGCACGGCTCCGGCCACGGCGATGAAGTGCTCCCACTCGCGCCCTCCGTCGCTGACGTGGACGCACCCTCCCGAGACTTCGTCCCGGCGCCCTCCCCTTCGTCGTCTTCGTGCTCGGAGAAATACGCCGCCTCCTCTACCGGGCACGCGTCCTTTGGCCTGTCGTGCTCATCCGCCCCAGCGGGGGCATCGACCGCGGCCGCAGCGGTCTCGCCGTCGCCGCACGAGCACTTACGGAGTTTCTTGAGGTATCTGAGAACGGGAACGGCATGTCGGCGTCGTGAGTGGGTCGCGGGTGGGAAACACAGTTCGGCGGGAAGAAAAAGAGATACGTTCGGCAAATTGGGCGCCACCAGGACGCGCGGTGCGTTCGCTACCGGGTGCGCACCCGTAATCGATCCAGGGGAGCGCATCGCCCAGGGCGCCGATTTCCCGGCGCATGTCCTCGAGCGTCTTGCCGAACTTCATCGCGGCGACTGTGACTCGCGTCGCAGCGCGGATAGCAATGATAAACCAGTGCCAAGATCTCGCGCTGGGGCGGGGCTCGTCCCGGGCGGGAATTTTTTTTATTTTCGTCGCCCGCCACTGCCTCGGATCGCTCGACATTTGCGCGCGGCGCGTCCAACGGAACCCCAGGATGGCGACGTCGGCGAAGGATGCGACGGCGCGGATAGATCCCTTGCACTTCGTGAAGGTGCGCGAGCGCCCACGCCGTCTTCACTGCGCTCTGCTACATGTGCACCCTGCCGTCTCCGCGCGCTTTACCCCCGATCTTCGAACGCCGCGAACCTCACACGCCTCCCCCGCCCATCCACCACAGTCCAACCCTCTCTTGGCGCCGTTCCTGCGCGACGATTTCGACGGCATCGCGTACGCGTCCGATGTCCTCGCCGAGGGCTCCGTGCAGACCGCGACCTCGGCTCTCGATGCTGGGATCGACGCGCTCGATCGTGCGGTCGAGGCGGAGGTGACGTCCCACTACGACGACCTCCTCGCGCAGCTCGCCGGCATCGGCGAGGCGGATCGCGTCCTGGACGTTTTGCGCGGAGGTGTGCACTCGCTTCAGGACACGATGGGCCGGGTGCGCGAGGAGATCGTCGAGCCGCACCGCACGGTCAGCGCGAAGACGCGCCAGCTCGAGAACATCACGCGCACGGCCGACCTCCTCCGCCGAGTGTCGAGATCGGTGAAGCTCGGCTCGCGACTGCGGGAGTGTCTCGAAAAAAGTCGTTCGGGCGCCAACCAAACGTCGTCGACGGTTGGGTCTCGCCCGTCGCCCTCCTCGTCACGCGTCGGCGACCTCGCAAAAGCCGCCAAGATGCTTTCGGACGCGAAGGAACTGGAGGCGGAGGGGGAGACGGATCTCGTCGGCGTCGGCGTGTGCGACGCCGACCGGCGGTATTTCGCCGACGCCGCGAGAGATGTCCGCGCCGAGGTGAAAGCCGCGCTCGACGAGGGTATGGGCGCCACGTCGCAGGCGGAGGTGGGGGCGGCGCTGCAGGTGTTCTACAACCTCGGCGAGCTCGCAGAGGCGGTAGACGCGCAGATCGCGGCGCTCGCGCAAATCGCCGCGGACGGCGTTCGCGACGCGCTCGACCCGCGCGAGCTCAGCCGCGAGATGGGAGGGGGCGTCGGGGAGTCTTCCGGGCGCGCGGGGCGACCACCCGCGGGGCGGGAAAAAGAATGGGCGGAGGCGCTCTGGGCTCGAATCGAACGAGCGATGGATGGCGCGCACCGCGCCGGGATAAAGGCGTGGCATCTGCAGAGGGTTCTCGCGAAGAAGCGCGACCCGCTGTCAAACGCGGTGTTCCTCGACGCGTACGCCGCGGAGGCCTCGAAAAGCGCCGCCGCCGGTTGCGAGCTGCCGTGCGAACGATTCATAGCGGCGTTCGGCAAGGGCGCGGGCGAGGCCCTGCAACGCGCGAACGCGCAGGCTGGTTTCGCGCGTGACGTTTTGCTTTCGGGATACCCGCGCCTTGTCGCCGCGATTGAGCGCGCGCACGATCAACTTCGAAGGGACAGCGACGCGTCCGCGCGCGGCTCGGGAGCGGGGCCGCCGCCGCCGCCGGCGGTGCGACGGGACGGCGCCGACCTGAGCGTGATGCTCCGCGCGGGTGACGCCATCGCGAACGCGTACCTCTCGCGGTCGTTCCAGCGCCTGAGCGAGCCCGTCAACGCGCTTCTCAGCCCGTCCGCGTTGCAGTCCTTGCGCGGAATGGTGACGAGCGCGGGGGGAGCGCGCGACGGGACGGCGAGTCTGGGGACGATCGGAACACGGCGCGCGACGGACGACACGCGGCGGTACCTCGCGCGAGTACGCGAGGAGCTCGACGCTGTGTCGAACCATCCAAAGCTGTTAACGCAGGTGACCACCTCCGCGGTGGCGAAATCAATTCGCCTCATCGCGCAGAAAGCCGAGACGGGAACATCGGTCGCGGCGGAGGCGCGGTCGTTTGTCGTCGGCCAACCCGCGACGCCCGCGCAGCGATGCAACATCGCGCTCGCGGCCACGCTCGAGGAGACCCACACCGCGATGTCCCGCCTCGCGCCGCTTCTCCCCGACGAACCCCGAGCGAGTCTCACGCGAGCGCTGGACCAGCTCGCGGAGGCGACGCGAGAGGCGCTCGAGCCGACGCTCGAGGCTGCCGCGGAGCGATGCGCGCGGTTAATCGCGACGATACACGAGGAGGACTGGGCCGCCGGCGACCCGCCGTCGGAGCGATGCTCGCCGTACGCCGCGAAGCTCATCGCCACCGTCGAGCATCTCCGAACGGAACACCTCGGGGCGCTAGGCGGGGGCCCGGGGGCGGGCGCTAAGTCGCCGTCGACGCTCGCGGTTGCGGCGTTCGCGGAGCGAATCTTAGAGCTCTTCACGAGACACGTGTGCCTCGTGAGGGATTTGGGCGAGAACGGCAAGATGCGGCTGACGAAAGACATGGGCGAGCTCGAAAGCGCGGTCGAGGAGCACCTGCGGCCGGTGGCGAGCCTCGGCGCGCCTTACAAGGCGCTCAGGGCGCTTCGGCCGTATCTATTCCTGACGACGGAAGAGATCGCGAGCTCGGAGGCCGTGAAGGACTTGCCGACGACGTGCGCGTTGATGCATCTCTACTCCCGCGCGCCGCGAGAGTTGGCGACGCCGTACCAGAGAGCCGGCCTGACGCCGTCGCTGTATTCCAAATGGCTCGACAAACACGACGACGACGAGGCGTGGGAGGGGGTGAAACAAACGCTCGACGCGTACGAGGCAAAGGGGAACTCGAATCCGGTCGTGGAGGTGATGCGAACCATCGGCGGGAAGAGATAGATTCATTTCATCTGATCACGTGACGATGATACGTCGCGATGACTACGGTTCACCCTCCCTCGCGGGTCAGGGTCACCTTCTCGGTTTGGTTCGCTTCAACCCTCCACCCAATCCAGCGTCGTCCTGCTCCCCCGCACTCGTCCTCAACCCCTTGAGGAAACTCTGCCCCAACCCCTTCTCCTTCTTCTCTTCCGCCTCCAAGAGCGCGGCGAGGTCCATCTGACTCTTCGTGCGCACGACAACCTCTTGGCTCACCTTGATGAATGCGAACGCCGTCGTCCCCACCGCCGTCACGCCGTACCCGACGATTTGAATCGGCGTCACCACGTCGTCGTACAGCTGCACTGCGGGGTATATCAACAGCGCGTTTCGAAGCATGACCAACACCTTATTCGCGACGGAGCCGAGCTCTTTGATGATGCCAAACCCGGACACGGTCGTGATGATGGCCAGCACCACGAGCGCGACGAAGATGAGGTAGTTGTCCAGGAAAATTTTGACGTTGGCGCTCTCGACGACGTCGCGCTCGAAAACCACGCACAGCGTCGCGAGGGAGAAGGACGAGGACGGGGTGGTGAAGTAGATGCCCTCCCACAGCGTGTACCCCTCGTTGCGGAGATAAAAGTGCAGAATGACGTATTTGGCGCTCTCTGCCAGCTCGGAGACGAGCATGAGCCACACGCCGGTGGCCGTGAAGTTCACCTCCCCGATCGCGGCGAGGATGGAGCCGATCGTGACGACGAGGATGCACGCGAACAGCCGGAACGAGAACTTCTCCAACCCTAGCCCGACGATGAAGACGTTGAGCACCACGGGTTGGAACGCCTTCAGCATCTGCACGAACGACACGGACAGATGGAGGTAGGCCGTGCTTCCCGCGGCGAGCGAGACGCACTCCAAAATCCCGACGGGCAACATCCCGCGCGTCCACTCCATGAACGTCAGGTCCTTGTGCGCCCCGAGCTTGATCGTCCCGGTGTGCACTAAGAGCAGAACGAGGATCCACCGCGAGACCGCGGCGAGGGTCACGATGAAGATCGGGTACTCGAAGTTCAAGATGCCCAGCACGTACTTCTGCAGAAGAATCAGCGTCGGCCCGGAGAGGATGAAGAGGGCGACGTGCACCATGAGCTCGCCGAACCCGAGCACGCTCCAGTCCGCCCCATCGACGTCGTCATCGTACGCCGGGGGTTCTTCCTTCTTCTTACCCTCCATCAGAGGCGAAGACGACATCGTGGACCAGCCTCGCGGCGTGCGCGGGCGACCACTGCCCGACGAGGGGTTGGCCAACACCCGAACGCGCCTCTAGGGGCGAAAAAAGCGCCGCGGGTGTTGGTCGTCGTGCAAAATGAGGTCGAATGAGGTCGAAAGGAAAACCAAGAGGGCTCGGGTTCAAATCCCGTTATTCGATCGATCGAACGGAAAAAGAAACCCGAGGGGGTGGGTCAAATTCCGATCCGGATCGTCCGGAAAGGGAAAAAGAACCCACTTGGAGTTGTCGCGGGGGGCGACCCTTGGTGAGGTGGGGATCGCGTAGTCGCCTCGACCGGTGTTTTTGTGACGATATCATGAAGACTTTGAAACAACACCGGCGCGTGTCGCGCGTTCAGAACGCGGCCGCGTGCACCTCCACGCCCTCGACGCCGACGTCCACGGCGAAAACGGCTCCCGCGTCAGGTTCCTCCACGCTTACACTCGTCGCTCCCGCGTCCACCGTATCGTCCAGCGAGCACGACGTCACGAACAGCATCCGGCGCGTCGCGGCGTCCCCCCCTCCGAAGCAACAGCTCGTCGGCCTCGAGCACGGCGTTCGCACGACGCGGTCTCGAACCCCCGCCCCGCCGTCCTTCGCGTCCGGGACGAACCGAACGATCTCCCCCGCGCCCCAGACGCACACCCAGACGCCCCCCTCGACGTCCACGCACAGGCCGTCCGGGACGGAATCGACGGAATCGCCCTTCGCTTCGTTTGGTCGCGACCCGACGCTGGCGAAGACGCGTTTGTCGCGGAGCATCCCGGACCGCGCGTCGAAATCGTACGCGTCGACGCGTCGCTTCGGCGAGTCCACGTGGTACATCGTCTTCCCGTCGGGGCTCCACCCTATGCCGTTGCTCGTGTGCACGCCGCCGACCTCCGGGACGACCTGCGCGGAGCCGACGGCGACGGCGGCGCCGTCCCTGAACGCGACGGCGGCTTCGCAGCAAAAGAGCGCCCCCGGCGACGTCGCGTCGGCGTCCGCCGGGGCGGGCGCGAGGAGCTTACACCCCACCCACACGCGCCCGCGGGCGTCGACGGCGCCGTCGTTGAGGACCATGGCGGGGGAAGTCTCCTCAGAGAGCATGGGATGGATGTTGGCGTTAAGGACGTCGCATGCGCTCGACTCCCTCGCGACGGAGACGAGGGAGGAGGAGGAGTCATCGTCCTCGGAGGCAGCGGCCCCGCCCGAGCCCCGCGGCGGGGGTGGGTGCACGCGCACGAGCCGCCCGCCGCGCATCTTCGGCGCGGTGTCGTCCACGGCGAGGGCGACGAGAAGACCCCCCTTGGCGCTTCGAACGACGCATCCCGGCGCGGTCGGCAGAGGCACGGAGACGGGCGGCGCGTCGGCGGCGGAGGGGTCGAGGAAGAGCAGGCGCTTCGCGACTATGTCCACGAACGCGAGGCGCCCGTCGTCCGTCCACACGGGGGACTCGCCGAGCTTCGATCGATACGAACCGCCGAGGACGCGGAGCGCGGACGCCATCGCGGATAGAGGCGCGCTGGAGGATGAGCGTGCGCGCGATGTGTGGAGTCGTCATCTGTCGGCGGCGGTGCTCATCATCATCAGCGACGCGCCGAACTCGACATGAATCGCTCATCACCCGCGTGTGCTGAACTATGAATACGCAGCTTAACGAGGCGCATCATCGTCCGCGGATTCTCTCGTTCGTGGTCTTCCCCCCGGCCGCCCGTGCCCTCCGCCGCACACCCGAGGACCCCGCCTAGCCGCCGCGGGTTCGCTTGTGTCGGTCGCGCGTCGCGGGTCCCGTCGCCGGCTGTCGCGCGCCGAGCGTCGTTCTCGTCGTCGTCGCGGTCGCTCTCACGCGTCGGCGTCTCGGTCGTCCTTTTCCTCGTCCCGTTTTAGGACGGGCGGTTCCGCGTCGCGCGCGAGATGGCGGAGATGGATCCCGCCGAGATGGAGCGCATGCTCGCTTCGGACAACCGCGACGATCGCGTCCAGGCCAGACGAGCGGTGCGCGCCCCGACCGACGCGCTCCTTCGCGCGCGCGTCCCTTTCGCCGCGCTCGCTCACGCCCTCTCCCCGCGCTCGCGTCCGCGCGAACGCCCCGCCGTCCGACCCCTCCTCTCGCTCGCCCTGACCTTCCCGCCTCCCCCCCCCCCGACCGCTGCCTTCCCCCCCGACCCTCGACCGCTCCCTCCCCCCCGCCTGACATCGCGCAGAGGATCGCGGCTCGACTCGCCGAGCGCGAGGCCGAGGCGGAGGAGGCGGCGTTGGAGGCGGCTGCGAACGCCGAGGGCGCCCCGATCGAGCCCCGCAAACCGAAGAAACCCGCGGATGGCGGCCCTCCGCGCGTCTCCGAGGAGCGGCGCGCGGCGAACGAGAGCCGCCGCCGGCTGGCTCGCCTCCGCGCGTCCGGCGAGGCCGACGTCACGTCGACGCGCGTCGCGGTCGACGCGCGCGAGTCTGAGCGCCGGGAGGAGGCTGAGTCGCGGCGCGCGGCGCTTCGGGAGCGCCGCGATGGCGAGGCGGAGGCTTCCGCCGCGCGCGACGCCGAGGTTGAGCAGAGCTGGTATCGCATCTTCGCCGACGCCACCGTCCCGACGGAGCTCCGCGACGCGCTCGAGGCGCAGCGAAAGGCGTGCGACGAGGTCATCGCGGCGAAGGACGCGATGGCGGATGAGATCCGCGAGGAGCTCAAGCTTCGGGACGAGGGGTACGTCAAGGCGCTCAAGCGCCAGGCGGAGGACGTCGACGCACTCGTGGCGACGATGCGCGCGAGGTTCGGGGAGTTGAAAGCCGCGTCCCTCGACGAGCTCGAGGCGACGGAGGCGCAGTTTCTCGAGCGCCGCGAGGCCCTCCTGGAATCCAACGCCGCGGAGCTCGACGCTTTGCTGAAGCAGCGCGCCGAGGCGGAGGCGGCGTTTGTCGAGGCGACGGCGGAGCGCTCGGAGGCGTACGCGGAGGAGCTCGAGAAGCACCGCGCGGACGACGCGGAGGAGTACAACATCCTCAAGATTCGCCTCGAGACGGACGTGCAGAACCTCGAGCAGCACCTGGGCGCGATGCGCGCGACGTACCAGCTCAACACGGAGAAGCTCGAGTACAACTACCGCGTCTTGGTCGAGCGCGACCACGAGAATCAGACGACGATGCAGCAGCAGCGCAAAAAAATCGCCAAGCAGCGCGAGCGCCTCATGCACCTCAAGCAGCGCCACGCGGAGGCGGAGCGCAAGTCCCGCGCGGAGAACGTGAAGCTCCTGGAGGAGCACCGCCGGACGACGGAGGCGTTCAAGGACCTGCAGACGAAGCACCGGCACTTCAAGCGCCAGGACGCGAAGAAGTTCCAGGAGGTTTGGGCGATGAACGAGGAGGCTGTCATGAGCCGCGTCAAGCGCGCGCTGGACGCGGATCGCGTCTTGCACGAGCAGCAGCTCGGGTGGCGGTGGCACGCCCCCAACCCGGACGTGTTCATGCCCCCCGAGGAGCTCGCCCTGGACGCCGCGCGCAAGAAGAAGGCCGCGGTGCGCGAGGCCGCGGCGCGGGCGCGGGCGGAGGCGATCGAGGCGGGCGAGGATCCCGGCCCCGAGCCGGAGGCGAGCGCGGCGTCGGGCGCGGGGGCGGAGGGGGACGAGAACCCCTTCGCGAAACGCCTGGCGGATCCGTCGTACCGCCTCTTCCTCGAGGCGATCGCGGACGAGGTGGACTTTCTGGTGGACGCGGCGGCGATGCGAACGCTGGTGGCGGCGGAGGCGGAGGCGAAGGCGCTCGAGGAGGCGGGGGAGGCGGAGGAGGCGGCGGTGACGCGCGCCGCGGCGTCGGCGCTGAAAGTCGAGACTGTGCTCAAGTCGCTCGGCGTCGAGGACGCGCCGGCGTTCGACGGCCTCGCGGCGGCGCTCGTCGCGGAGGGCGCGGACGCCGCCGCCGAGGCCGCCGCGAAGCGGGACGTCGCGGACGTCATGGTCGAGCGCGACGAGATCATCCCACGGCTCGTGGCGTTCGCGGAGAGTGAACGGAGCGCGGGTGGCGCGACGGCGCTGGCGCAGCTGAAAGCCGCCGGCGAAGGCGAAAAAGACGGCGAAAAAGACGGCTCCCCGCCCGCGCCGAGGAAGACGAAGGAGGAGCTCGAGGCGGAGTACTGGTCGCGGATGGCGAACGCGGTCGGGCCGAAGACGACGCGCGTGTGGTCGGCGCTGGAGCGCGGGCTGGAGCGGTACCGCGAGGTGTTGGCTCGGCGGAGAGACGCCCTCGACGAGACGAGGCGGCTCGGGGAGCAAAACGCCGAACTCAGGGCGCTGCTCAACCAGTACCTCTCCTCGCAGATCAACGCCGAGCTGCAAGTGCCCCCGACCGCGCTCGTTTAAGAAGAGTGTACCAGTGAGAGGGCGAAGGCGCGGGGACGTCGTGGGAGAGACTGCGAGGCGTCGGCGACGCGTCGTAACTCCAGCTCGTCAGTTTGTAGTCTATGAGAAAAAATTAGTGGAGCGCGTCCGTCGACACGCGGAAGGACAAATGCACGCGTGCTTCTCCTCAGCACCGCCCCAGCCCGACGACCTATGGCTCCAGCCAGCAGTGGAAGGTCTCCTCCCCCAGCCTCGATCGGTTGTCGCTGCCGAGATCTCCCGCGCTCCGCGCCGTGGCCTCGCGCCCTCTCCCCCGCGCTTCGCCTCTACAAGGACTTCGGCGGTCCCGACACCTTACCCCCGTACCCCATGATCTTGTCCATGTACCGCCTCGCCGGACCCTCCACCGTCTCGCCGAGTTTCATCGCGCCCGCGGCGACCGAGTGCATCACCGATCGCACGCGCTGGTGCGCGCTCGGATCGGTGACGTACTTGTTCGTCAGCCGCAGGCCGCCGCGGTACAGCTTCTTCAGGCCGTACACGCGGAGCGCGACGAGCACCGCGAGTTTCTTCGCCACCCAGAGCTTGAACAGGACGATGGGCGCTTGCACCGGCATGCTCCCCGCGACGTCGCGCCCGCTGTGCCCGAGGGCGGCGACGGGCGCGTGCGCAGAAATCGCGCCCCGCCTCCCGCGCGCCCGCGGTCACGAGCGCCCCCCCCGGGAGAGCGTCGAGCCCCGCCGAGACGGGCGAGAGGGGAGCGGCGAGCGTGCGTGACCCGGGCGCGGTCGGGTCCGTGCGCGTGCGCGCGTGCGCTCGCTGTGGCGCGCGAGAACGCGTACGGGGAGGGGACCCACAAAAAATCCAACTGGACGATTTTCTCAGCCCAACCGTCGGCGCTCGGACCGCCGGCGGCAGGCGGCCGCGCGCCCGGCAAGTTCCGTCCGTCGGCCGCGTGGCCGCGCCTCGCCGCTTCCGCTGTTTTCGTGTCGCTCTTCTCGTTCTCTCGGCGGGGACGACGCGGCTCGCCACTCGGAGGGGCGCGCTCCGGGGGCTTCACCCCCCGCCGATCTCCGACGCACCGCGTGCGGCGCGTCTGATTTTCGCGTCCGGCGGCCGCCCCCCTCGCCCCCGCGCCCGCCCTCTCGCCCTCCGTTCCCGCGCTCGGCGCGCGTATTCACCGGTCTCTCCGCGATCGGAGACCTTCGCGCGGCTTCGCTTCCTCGCACCCTCCACCGCCCGCGATGGGGCGCACGTCCAGCGTGTCCGGCGCGGTCGCCGTGGACCCCGCGGAGCTGGGCGGGGACGCGACGAGCCGCGGTTCGCGCACGGTGTCCCGCGATGACCTCCTCGAGACGCTGACGTGTCCCATCAGCGGCAAAGTCCTCGTGGATCCCATCTCCACGCCGTGCGGGCACAGCATGTCGCGCTCGATGCTTGCGCGGTGGATGACTCGGCCGGGGCAGGCCCCGAGCTGCCCGACGTGCCGCGCGCCGCTGTATCACGACAGTCCGCACACGTGGCCTGTGAACACCGTCCTCGCCGAGCTCACGGAGCGGTTCCTCCCCGAGGCGCTCGCGGAGGCGCAGGCGGAGGCCAAGTCCCTCTCGGCGGCGCCTCTCTCGGCGCGCGCCGACGGGTCGTTCCACCTCCCGCTCTTCGTCCTGGACGCGATGACCCCGGGGCAGGAGCTCACCCTGAACGTGTTCGAGGAGAGGTACAAGGTGATGGTGCGACGCGTGCTGCAGACCACGCGCAAGTTCGGCATGGTGGGCACGATAGCCCCCGAGGAGGAGGACGGCGCGGGCGGCGAGCGGCGCGGCGACGGAGCCCTCTCGAACCGATTCGCGTGCGACGCGGAGTCGGAATCCTCGGGCCCTTCGGGTCCGAACCTCCCGCGCGCGGTCGATTCCGCGGAGACGACGTACGCGCGGCGGCGCGGCGATTTCCGGTTCAGTCAGGGCGTGGCGTTCGCCGACTACGGCGTCGAGTGCGTCGTCGTCGCGCACCAGGAGATGATCGACGGGCGCGTGCTCGTGCGGTGCCGCGCCGTGCGGCGGGTCGAGGTGCTCGAGAGCGCGGACGACCCCGCGGGGTACGTCGTCGCGCGGTGTAAACCGTCGGCGGTCGTTCCGACGACGAACGGCGCGGCGACGCGTTCGCCCCCCGCCGACGCCCCGGACGCGGGCGAACCCGTCGAAGCGCGGGGCCGCGCGCGACGCGTTCGAGGAGGCGTTCGAGGAGGCGGCGGCGGGGCGCCCCGCGGGGCCGACGCCGTCGCGGCGGCGGCGTACGAGGCGACACTCGCGGATTCACCCGCGAGCGCTTCGAACGCGGCGTACCGGACGCGCCTCCTCGGCGAGCGCGCGGTGGCGATGCACCAGGTGTGGCTCGCGCGCGTCACCGGGCGCCCCCCGCCGACGCGCGAGCGGGCGTTCGCGACGGACGACGACGACGACGACGACGACGACGACACGTTTCCCCCTCCTCCGCCGACGCGTTTTCCCGCGCCGCGTCGCGACTTTCTGCGGCGGTCGTACGGCGGCGATGTGGATACCCTTCTCGCCGCGAGCGGGACCAGGCCGCCCCTGGACCGGCCCGAGGATCTGTCGTGGTGGCTCGTGCGGGTCGCGAACCCGCTTCCTCCCCTGGGCGCGGCGCTCGAGCTCAGATCCGCCGCGTTGGGTGCGGATTCCCCCGGCGCGCGCTTCGCCGCCACGCACCGGAGGCTGGCGGCATCCATGCGCGCCGTGCACGGCGTCCCCCCCGAGAAGTGGCGCGGGGTCCGCCCGCTCGCCGCCGCGGTCGTCGCCGCGGAGGTGCTCAGGGCGCTCGAGGGCGGCGACGGGAACGGCGACCCGAACCGCTCGTGGGCGGGCGCGTTCGAGCGCGCGCGCCGAGGTCTTCCCGGGGAGGCGGATCCCGCCGAGGGGCGAAGAGACGCCGAGGACTACGCTCGGCTCGTTCGCGCGGTGGGGCGAATCGTATCCGCGGTCGACCCTCGCGGCGAGTTCACCTCCCCCGAGTTCAGCCTCCCGACGAGTTCGGCGCCCGCGTCGAGCCTTCCGCCGGTGCGCGCGACGGCGTCGCTCCTGGCACCGCACGGCCCGGCGAGGCGCGAGGCGACGGAGGACGATTTTTTCGCGCGCCTCGACGGGGACGGGTTCGCCCCTCCGCCGGACGCGCGGGCGGAAGAGAACGTCTTGGCCGTCGTGCGCGCGGGGGGGTGCGGCGAGCTGTGCTGGCGCCTGTACCTCGCGCTCGACGCGGCGCCCGAGCGCGAGTTCGAGCGCGCGTGTTCGTACCTGGGCGACGCGCTGTTCGGCTTCCCCGACCGTGGGCGAGGGGGCGCGGCGGAGGCGAGCGCGCGGCGGGAGAAGAGCCTCCCCCCGGATTTCCCCAGGCCCGGGGACGGCGAGACGGCGCGCGCGTTTTGGGCGGAGAGCTCCGGGTGGAACCGTCGGCGTCGGTTTCGCGCCGTGGACCGACTCGCGCGCTCGCGGGTCGGGCGTTTCGCGGGGCGGGCGGCGACGTGTGTTTTGGCGGCGGTGACGTGGTGCCTGGCGGCGCTCGGGCACGCGGCGCTTTTGTTTTTTCTCTCCGTCGGGCTCAGCGCGGAGGCGGTGGTGGAGCGGCGGGCGCTCCCGGCGGTGGCCAAGGGGTGCTTCATCACCGCCGTCGCCGTCGCGCTCTTCGGGGTGCTCAGCTACGTCCCGTCGTAGGTCGAGAGAACATGCTGCGTCTCATCACGCGGGAGGGTACTCGTAGGCGACGACGACGGACCGAGGACGCATCTCTGACGGAGGATGGAGGCGGATCGGTTCGTTGGTTCGACGCGTTTTTAGTCACTAAAAATACCCCTCGAAATATTCATATGCACCTCGCGCGTCGCGTCGCGTCGACCCTCTCACCCCCCTCACCGCCTCGACGCCTTCTCCGCTTGGTCCGCTTGCCCCGCGGCGCGTCTGCGCTTCTGCGCCTTGACCTGCGCCGCCACCTCGAGTTTTTCGCTCGTGCTGTACTTCCACGTCGTGAACGCCTTCATGGACTCGCGCCCCGCGTCGAAGAGCGCCTCCTCCTCTTTGCTCAGGAGGTGCCTCTCGCGGAACTCCCCCGTGGAGTGCGCCTGGCACAGGAGCTTCTCGTACCGCTTCACGAACGCCTTACTCAGGGCCTCGCCGAGCTCTTCGTCGCGGAGGAGGCGGTTGAGCTTCGCCCCGAAATCGAAGAAGTGCGGGCAGAACTCGCGCAGGGGCACGTTCTTCGGCTCCGCGTCGACGATCATCCACACGCGCTCGTCGAAGCACTCCGGCATCTTGGGCGCCACCATGTTCTGCTCGTACAGCTTCGGCACGAGCCAAAACGGCAGGTCGACATCCGCGTAGCTCGGGAGCTGCGAGATCGGAAGCGATGGGAAGAGAGGCGACGGGGGGATGGAGGAGTCAGCGCGGACGCGGGAGCCGCGCGGCGGTGGTGGGTTCGCGAGCGTCGACGCGCGCAGGGAAAAGACGACATCACGCAGGAAGAGGAGAGCGGGCTCGCGCTCGCGCACGCACGTCGTGGCCGTCGTTTTGCTTGTCCATCTCCTTGCCCAGGCCCGTGCATCCCGAGTTGAACACCACGGGGACGATCTCCTGCTCGGCCAAGAAGCTGTTCACGTCGAAGTACTGCTTTCCCATCGCCCTCGTCTTCTGGCGCACCGGCGACCGTTCGCCTCGATCGAGGGCGCGCGCCCCTGGGAAGGACCGACGGAACGCGCGGTGAGCGGGCGACCGCGCCGAGGGGTCTGGCGGGGGAGCTGTTGGCGCGACGGAGCGGAGACGGCGAAGCAAAGTCGAACCGCGCGCGTGCGAGGACGTGCGACGCGTTCAGACGCGCGCGCGAGCTCTGCGCGCGCCCGCCGCGTCGCTCGGAGGGAGGTGGTTTTCAAAATGCTCCGGTCAGGTGGGCGAAGTTTAGCAGTGTTGTCCAGTGAGGAAATTCTGACGGTTTGCCAGCCAGGGAATCCCAACCGTCTCCTACTTGTCGTCCAAATAAGTCGTCTTCGCGACCTCGTGCCTCGCTCAATGGTGAACACCCTCTCGCATCCCCAGGACGGCGCGCCGCTGTGAGACACGCCACCCTCGCGCTCATGATCCGTCTCCCTCCCCCCTCTCGGCGTCCTCTCCTCTCGCTCACTCCGCTTTGTAGTCGTCGGTGGGGTACCCGTCGAGCGCTCGGACGTCCACTACCGCCATCCCGGCGGCTCTGGCGGACTCCATCCCGAGCTCCGCGTCTTCGTACGCGACGCACCGCTTCGGGTCCACCCCTAGTCTCTCCGCGGCGAGTACGTACAGGTCCGGGGCGGGCTTGCCCTTCGCGACGTCTTCGCACGTCACGACGGTTTCGAAGAGGTCCAGGACGCCGCGTTGGCGCAGGTGGCCCGTCACCGTCGGCCGCATCCCCGAGCTGGCGACGGCGATCGGGACGCCGAGGCGCTTCGCTTCCCTCGCGATCGCGACCACGGGCTCTATCAGAGCCGGTCCTTCGGCCATGATCTCGTCCGCGAGCTCCTTGCACCGCGCCGCCATCGCGTCGAGGTCCGGGGATTTGCCCTGCTCCTCCGCCAGGATGCGGAAAATCTCGCGGATGGGCACGCCCGCCAGCGCGTAAAACTGGCGCTTGCTCATCGTCATCCCCACCTCCTCACAGGTCCTCAGGTCCGCCTCGTAGAACCCGCCCATCGTGTCCACCAGCGTGCCGTCGCAGTCTGAGACGAGAACGGGAGAGAAGAAAACGTGGGAGTGGAAGGGAGGCGCGAAGGATGTCAGGGAGAGCGCGGAGGTCGGGAGCGGCGCGGCAGACGCGACGCAGCGGCGGCGGAAAAGTCGTCGTCGGCGGCGAGGCGACCGGGGCGGCGTGTACGCTCGTCGCGCACCGAACACGAGGGCGGCGGGGTTCTCCACCCCGCCCCAAGTCTTGGGGGCTCCGGCGGGGGCGGCGTCGCCCATCTCCGAGCGCGGCGTCCTCCGGTGTGATGACCTCTCGGGGCCGAGGACGGTTCTGGCGACGAGAACGGACAACGAGCGACGGGCACTCCGGTTTCGGAGGCGCAGAGTGACAATAAAGTGCAGTCGCGTCCAAGTTTCCCGACGAAGCCCGTCGCGCAGGCCTGGCGTGCAGCACACGACCCGTCGCACGCGTCCGTCCGAACGTACATGGTCGCACGACGCGACGGCACCGCCGCGAGTCCTCCGCGCGTCGCTGGCGGCGGCTCCTCCTCCCTCGCCGCGCGTCGCGCGGCGAAGCAGCGCGTGCGGCGGGAGAAGAAACAAGAGGAGCGGGCGCGTACGGCGGCGTCGGCGGCGTCTAGAGTGGTCGCGAAACGCGATGGTCCTGAGCGAACGCGACCGAGCTCGCCCTCGCCCCGCCCATCATCGCCCCTGCCCGCGGGCGGCGCCTCGGGAGACGCGTCGGATGACGACGCCGACCCGTCCGCTTCCGCCATCGAGCGCAAGGGTTCTTTCGGCAACTACGGCAAAACGGACGGCCGCATGTCCGTCGAGGACGACGAGTGGGCGACTGCGCCGAGGACGTGGGCGGCGTTAGCGCCGTACTTGCTTCCTAAGTTTCGCGATAAGAAGGTGTGGATGCCCTTCTACTACGACGGCGGCGCGGGCGAGCGGCTGAGGGCGACGGGCTTTCGCAAGGTGGTGCACGAGAAGCGCGATTTCTTCAAGCGCATCAACGACCGCGTCTTCGCTCGCGCCGTCGACGTTGTCATCGACAACCCGCCGTACACGGGAAAAGGCATGAAGGAGCGCGTGTTACGAGCGCTCGTGGACGCCGACGTGCCGTTCTGCCTCCTCCTCCCACTCGGCGTGCTGCACGGCGCGTTCGTCCGGGAGGCGCTCGAGGTCGGGAAGGTGCAGGCGCTGGTGCCCCGGCGGTGCTGGGTGAGCAAAAAAGGCGAGAGGGAGGTGCCGTTCAAGTATCTCGTGTGGCTGTGCTACGGCCTCGAGCTCGAGCGCGACCTGGTGCTCATGCCGGACACGTGACGCGCGATGCCGGCGGGGCACTGAAGAGACCGTCGTGAGATGGAGATATCCCATGTAGTAGGATGATACATATCATAGCCTATCACGACGTCCGACGCTCGTCACGCGTGACGCGCCGCCGCCTTGGCGGCTTTCTCGGCTTTCTTCTTCTCCTCTTCCTCCGTTTCCTTGGCAATCTCCGCGACACGCACGACGGCGTGGTCCATCAGCTCTCGCGCGTTCTGTTGCCGCTCCGGGTTCAGCCCGCCGTTGACGACGGCGAACTTCGCCGGGTCCGTCCCTTGCATCCCTTGCATCATCTCCGCGAACGCCACGAATGGGTCAATCTTGTCGATGGGCGACGTCACGTTCTCGTCGTCGGTGAGCATCCCGTCGTCGTCGCTGTCGTCCTCGCTGTCACCCCCCGCGTCTCCGTACGGGTTCACCCTCTGCGCCCGCGCCGCGAGCTTCGCGAGCTGCGCGTCGTCCATCTCCAACTGCGCGTCTCCCTCGTCGCCCTCCTCCCCGAGCTCCTCGTCGTACTCGTCGTCCTCGTCGTCCCAAAACCGCCCCCCGTTTGCGCTAAACTCCGCCTCCTCCTCCTTCCTCGCCGCGATCTGCGCCTTGAGATCGACCAGAAGCGCGACCAGCGCGTCCGCGACGCGGCCGAGGCCGGCCCGGACGTCCGCGGGGACGCGATCGCTGGGCGCGGACAGCAAGGCGAGCAGCCCCAGGGCGCACACCTTTTTGTCGTGCTCGCGCTTGTGGTGCTTCCTCTGGCCGGTTTTCGTCCTCGCCCCGAGCATCGCGAACCACGTTCCGAGCGCGGGTTGGAGCTGATTGTTCTTCTCCAGGATCCCGAGCGTCAGGCCCGGGTCGTAGTACAGGCAGTTCGCCACCACCTGAATCAGCAGGTCCCGCAGGTACTTCAGCGACGTTTTCTCCAGCCGCGTGAGCGCGACGACGAGCATCGTCGGCACCATGTCGTCCACGCGCCCGCGGCAGTTTTGCAGGACGCACTCCAGGAGCTTCGGCGCCGGGAAGCACTCCGGGTCTTGCATCTCGGGCGACATCAGGACGCCCGACGCGAGCCTCAGGACGTCCTCTTTGCACTGCTGCGTCGCCAAGAACGTCTCCGTGCCGCGCGAGATGTAATTGTCCATCGGCACCAACACGTTCTCGAAGTACTGCATCCCCCACGTCTGCAGCGCGTCCACCATGATCGGCCACAACTCCCACATCCCGGGCGACACCGCGGGGGCGTAGTACGTCATGTAGGAGCAAATCTCCAGCACCTCCTCGTACACGTCGTACCCGTCCTGAGTCAGCATCTTGCGCATGATGGGCATGAGCGTCGGCTCGAGCTGGACGTAGAGGTGCGGGAGGCTGGAGGCTGACTCCAGGATCGTCGCGACGGCGCGCAGGCACCCGACGGTGGCGAGCGCCCCGCCCACGTCGTCGTCGTCCTTATCGTCCTCTGCGGCGACGAGTTTCCAGAACGCGGCGACGAGGTTTTGCGTCAGTCCGACCGCGTACGGCGCGATGTCCTCCCCGAGCTTCTCCACGATCGCCTCCAGCGTGAACACGAGATCCTCGCTCTCCACCTCGTTCAGGAGTTTGAAAAACTCATCCAGAATCTGCGGCAGAATCGCCCCGAAGGCGGACATGTCCTCCGCCGCCTCCACGAACGACGCGAGCGCGGCGGTCGCGTCCACCTTCACCGGGAGCTCCGGGTCTTTCAGCGCGTTCACCACCGACCCGAACAGCGCGTTGAACGTGTTCTTATCCGCGAACTCGATCTCCGCGTACACCCCGGCGCACCACGCCGCCTTGGCCCGGACGTGCCCGTGCGGCGACCCGAACGCCGGGATCACGTGCGCCGCCAGCATCGGCTCCAGCTGCTCTTTGTACCCGGCGGTGGACTTCAGCTTGTCCTGCAGGCTGCCGATCGCGTGTAGCGCCCCGCCGAGCTCCGCGTGCGGCTGCGCGTTCGCCGGCATCTCTCGGCACCGCGTCAGGATCTGGACGAGGAAGCCCATGACCTTCGGCAAATTTTCCTTGGCGCGCTTGGTGCACAGCTCGCACAGAAACTGCACCGCGGCGGTGCGTGGCGAGTACATGTCCTCGATGATGTCGTACCCTTTACGGATGAACTCGTGCGGGTCGTTCGCCCACAGCTCCGCGTCCGCGGCGTTGTGGCACATCAGCGGAAAGATGATCTGGAACACGATCTGGTCCATCTCCGGCTTGAGCATCTTGTACGTGTGCGCGCTCGCCAGCGCGGTGGTGAGGTACTGCACCGCCAAGTTCACGACGCGGTCGGGAAGGTAGCCCCCGCTCGGAAGCGTGGACAAGAGCCGAACGTAGCTCTGAAGAAACGCCCCCGCGCAGTCGTTCTTGAACGCGGCCGCGAAGTCTTTGTACGCCGGTTTGCACAACTTCGGGTTGCCGTACCTGGAGAACATGCGGTTGGCGATGTGCAGGCTCCACTTCTTCGCCTTCCACCACGGGAAGTTTTTCCTCTCCTGCGGATCCGCACTCTGGCCCTCCTCGGGCACGGGCATGGCGATGATTTGATGCATGCACGAGATCCAAGCGCGAAAGGACGCGGCGTTCATCAGGTTGTAGGGGATGTCCAAGTACGTCGCGCTCCAGTACGTCTTGAGGATGAGCTTCACGAGCGCGGCGAGGCGCTGGTCGTTTCGCCGTTCCTCCATCGCCAACAGGCTCTGGAGCATCGCCAACAGGCGCGGGAACGTCGCGTCGATGACGGGCTGAAGCACCTCGCGCTCGACCTCGTCCTTGTACTCGTACTTGCGACACAGGAGCATGATGACCTGGACCGCGCCCGTGACCCTCGGGACGTCGTCCGTGGCGAGGTACCCCTGCAGCGTTCCGAGGAGCGCGGGCCAACGCTCGGGGTAATCCGAGGACACGATCACCTTGACGCACTCGGTGAGCTGGCTCCTGACCTGATCGGGGCTCTGGATGAGCGCCTCGAGCACGTTCTCCCGGCACGTCACCTTGTCTTCCTCGTGGAGCCGCGGTTCGTTCTCCCGGCGCGGGGCCCAGCCCTTCGCGACGAGGTTCTTGAAGTGGATGCTCGCGGCCTGGCGCATCGCGAGCTCCGCCTGCGGCGCCACCGCCACCTGCATCAGGCCCACGACGTGACCCTTCGCGTACGCGTGCTGCGTGAGGAAGTCCTCCGCCTGCTTGCGCATGCCCAGATCCGCGCTCAGCGTCGCCTGGAGCACCTGCACGATCTGATCCACGTTCGACGCCATGGCGCGCGACGAGCGAGCACTCGCGCGCGCGCGCGGGACCCGCCGGGGAGCGCAAACGGTGCCGCCGGGTGTCGGCGGGGCGGCGGTCCGATCCGACGAGGCGAGGCCGACCGAGGCGCGCTCCGAAGGTCGACGGGCGCGCGAGGGGTCGGCGCTGGTTCAGCCAACCCTGGGCGCGACGAGTGCGCGCGCGAGGCGGGGCGCCACGCGGTGTGACCCCCCTGGGAGCTCCGGGCGCCGACACCCAAAGCGAGAGCGATTGTTCGAGGCGGCAGCAGCGCGCCGCCGCGACGACGGCGAGTTTTCGCCTCGTCCGCCGACTCACTGGCAGCGAGTTACAGACTGGATGTGCGCTCGCGCACTGACGCCACTGACGAATCGATTGATGATTTGCGTAAAAAAGCTGCTGCATGAAAAATTTCTCTCGTTTGGTCCGCGCCGACCCCTGACTCCCGACTCTGACGCTCAGCCTCACCAGCTGTACTTGGCCTCGATGAGCTTCTGCTCGTACTTTTCCGCGGCGAGTTCCCAGGAGAGATCCTGGCTCATCCCCCGGAGTCTGATTTTTTTGAACTCCTCCGGGTGGTCCCTGTACGTCCCCACCGCGTACCCGAGCGCGTCGGTGAACTTCTGCGTCACCGCCTCGTCGAACTGCCACCCCGTCCCGGTGTCCGCGTGCGGGTCGTACGGGGTCACGGTCTCCCTCAGCCCGCCGACCGCGTGCACGACGGGCACGGTGCCGTACCGCATCGCGTACAGCTGGTTCAGCCCGCACGGCTCGAACCGGCTCGGCATGAGGAGGATGTCCGCGCCCGCGGTGATGCGGTGCGCCATCTCGATGCTGAACCCGACCCAGCACCTGCACTTGTCCCTGTGGTGGTTCTCCATGTCCCTCAGGCTCTCCTCGAGGTCCTGGCGCCCGCTGCCGAGCATGACGAGCTGGACGTCCTGCGACATCAGCCACCCCGCGGCGTCTGTGATGAGGTCCACGCCCTTCTGGTGGTCCAGCCGCCCGATGAACCCGAGCACGGGCACGTCGTCCCGCACGGGCAGACCCAGCTGCTTCTGCAGCGCCCTCTTGCACTCGATCTTCCCCGCGAACCCGGTCTCGTCCGGGGCGTACTGCGCGTACCCGTCCTCCTCGGTCAGGAAAGGGTCCAGGTCCGGGCTCCACTCCTCGAGGTCGATGCCGTTGACGATGCCCGTGAGTTTGTTCTCGCCAAACTCCCTCAGAAGCGGCGCGAGGCCCCACCCGCCCATGTCGGTGGTGATCTCCCACGCGTACCCCGCGCTCACGGCGATCACCTTGGTGGCCAACCGCAAACCGGCCTGCATGCAGTTCATGCACTCGCCCCCGAACGGGTCGTCCAGGAAGAAGTGGTCGCGGTAGTGGTCCGGTAACCCGAGCTGGTTGAACTCGTCCAGGGGGCCGCGGCCCTGGAACGCCATGTTGTGAATCACAAACACCGAGCGCGCGTACGGGAGCTTGCCGTGGTCCTGGTAAAACGCCTGGAGGTACACGGGCAACAAGCTCGTGTGCCAGTCGTTCGCCATGTACACCAGGTCGCTGTCGCCGTACGGCGTCGCGTCCGCGCCGCAGGGGACGTGCCAGACCGCCTCGATCGCCGCCTGGCACAGAGTGGCGTTTCGGAAGTTCGCCGCCGCTCGGTCGCCCGCGTAAATGTCGCCGGCGACGGCGTGGAAGCAGCTGTGGTCGATGAACACCGTGTCGATGCCGTTCTTGTACATGTGGAAGTACCCCACCTCGGTCGGGACGCCCATGATGTTGAACGTCACCCGGACCTGCGTGTCGAACGCGCCGTCGTAGTTCTCGTACCGCGGCATGACCACCATCACGCGGTGGCCGCGATGGCGCAGCGCCTTCGGCAGCGCCTTGGCGACGTCGCCCAACCCCCCGGTTTTCGCAAACGGCGCGCACTCCGACGCGACGACGACGACGTTCAGCTTCTCCGCGCAGAGCAAATCCTCCTCGTCCGCGGGCGTGATCGGCGCGCCCGTCACGGGGTCCACCGCTCCCGCGGGGAGGGGAACGATCTCCGGGTCGACGAGCGCGTCCGCCACGGACTCCGCCGCCGCCGCGTCGAGCTCGGGGGCCGTCTCCGCCGGGGCCGGCGGCGGCGGCATCGCCGGCATCGAGTTCGGCGGGGGAACGGGCGGCGCGATGGCCGGCGCGGGCGCCGCCATCGGGGGCG
>MDSW01165794.1_pt1 | contig 22852 bp, 17 predicted proteins | sample 811171 | NCBI WGS metagenome assembly MDSW01 (sample SAMN05326641, study PRJNA326480) | marine metagenome | isolation source: seawater | place: Atlantic Ocean: North West | collected 2012 | reverse complement strand
TTTTGCAGATGTTGAAACTGTAATGGCTTCTATGGGTAAAGCTATGATGGGAACTGGTGAGGCTGATGGCGAAAATAGAGCTACTGCGGCAACTGAAATGGCTTTAAACAATCCTTTAATAGATGATTACTCGTTAAAAGGAGCCAAAGGTTTATTAGTAAATATTACCGGAGGAAAAGACATAACTCTTTTTGAAGTTGATCAAGCTGTTAATAAGATTAGAGCTGAAGTGGACCCAGAAGCTGAACTTATATTCGGAGCAATAAAGGACGAAGATTTAGCTGGTAAGATGAGAGTATCAATTGTTGCCACATCACTAGATGGTCAAGCTCCCGAGTCTAAAAGAGTATTAAATATGGTTAATAGAATTCAAAATCGAAATCATGGTTATTCTGAAGGTCTATTTTCTAAAAATACCCAAATAGAAAGCAACACAATCAATTCTATTGATGGGGCAACTGCCTTAAAATTAGATGAAAAGTTTGAAGTTGCTAAAGAGCCTGAGCAGAAAAGTTTACAAGAGCATACAAAAAATGAAGATATAAAGATGGAAAATGAAATTCTATCTGGTGTTTCAATTGAAAACGCTTCCTATGTAGAGAACAATATTGACTCTAAACCTTTTACAAGTTCAGAAATAAGTCAAGAAGCATCCCAAAACATTTCTGAAACAGAGCATACACCTCAGTTATTCGATGACAATGAATCTATTTCTATTGAAAATGATGAAAAGATTGAGGAAATAGATCATCCACAAACTGAAAAACTCTTTGAAAGTGATAGCAATAACGAAGAAGAGGATTTTGAAATTCCTGCTTTTCTAAGAAGACAAAAATTTTAATGTGGATTTTTAGGAAGCATGAACGCCCCCATCTCATCACTGGAAATTTCCCATTTTCCGGTGATGTTGAATGAGGTAATCCATATTTGCTCTCCAGAAAAAGGAGGTAATTTTATTGACTGTACCTTTGGTGGAGGAGGTTATTCTCAAGAACTACTTAAGTTTACTAATACAAAAGTTATTGCTTTAGATCGAGATAAAAATGTTAGTGCTAGAGCAAAAAAAATAAAAGAAAAATATTCAGATCGTTTTTTATTTTATAATGAAAAATTTAGCAATCTAGACAAATTGTTAGATGAAAAATATAAAGCTGATACAATTATATTTGACTTGGGTCTGTCTTCTTTTCAATTAATGGATTTTAATAGAGGCTTTTCATTTAAATCCAAATCAAAAATAGACATGAATATGGGGCTATCATCCATTTCTGCAGAAGAAATTTTAAATAGTTATGATGAAAAAAATTTAAAAATGATAATAAAAACATTTGGAGATGAAAAAGAGGCTTCTAAAATTGTTAAAAATATAATTAGAGTAAGAAATAAAAAGAGAATTTCAACAGTATCTGAACTAGTAGATATCATTGAAAAAAGTAAGAAAAAAAATTTTTCAAAAAAAATAAATGTTTGTACAAAAACTTTTCAAGCTTTGAGAATTTATGTAAACAAAGAAATAACAGAATTAATTGAGGGGATCACTAAAGCTACAAAGCTTGTAAAGTGCGGGGGAAAATTAATTATTATTAGTTTTCATTCAATCGAAGATAAAATTGTTAAATATTATTTTAAAAATTATTCTCAAAACAAATCAAAACCTTCAAGATACGTGCCAGACGACAAGAGCAAACAAATAATCTTATTTGAAGATTATAAGAATAATTTGTTAAAACCTACTGAAAAGGAAATAAAGGTAAACCCTCCTTCTAGGTCAGCTAAGCTAAGATTTGCAACGCGAAATAATAAAGATTTTGTTCAACCATATGAACTTAAAAATAAATTTAAAAAGTACCTAGATTTGGAGAATAATAATGTTTAATAGAAAACTTTTTTTTTCTTTAATAATTTTTTCGATTTTAATAACTTTTACTTCAGTAATTAAAAACAAAACAAGGTTGATTGAAAAAAATATATATAATTATGAAAAGAAAGTTAGCAATCTTCAAAATAATTTATATGAAGCGGAATTAGATTATTACTATCTATCGTCTCCAGAAATTCTTTCTAAGAATATTTTAGAATACAGTGATACTGAGTATTCAAGCATAGAATACTCAAGAATTTATTTTAGTTTAAAGCAATTTTTATCTGAAAAAGAAAAAACTACTAAGGCATTTATTAATGAAAAAAAGAAAAAATAAATATTTTAATAAAAACCAGAAAAGTTTTTATTTTGAAGATTATCTAGAAACTAGCTTAAAAAAAAAACATATATCTAAATCTTTAATTTCAGAAGATAGAATCTATGTTTTATTTTTTGTCTTTTTTTGTTTAATATCAATTTTTTCAATAAAAATTGCATTTATTTCTATTCAAGAACCTCAATTTTTAGAAAGTAAAAAAAACAAATTACATTTTTTACCTTTAAGGAGAGACATTGTAGACAGAAACGGTGAAATTATATCTAGAAATGTAAAATCTCACCATGCTGCTATAAAACCTAATCTAATCCTCGATAAGGAAAAGTTCCTAATAAATATAAAACTAAATTTCCCTGAAATTAATCAGAAAGAATTAAAAAAAAATTTAGAGAAGAGTAAATATTTTTATTTAAAGAAACGCATAACTGATGAAGAAAAAAACAAATTATGGAATTTGGGAGAAAAAGGCATACTATTTGAAACAACACAGTCAAGAATCTACCCTCATGCTGAACTTTATAGTCATATACTAGGACAAACAGATGATGATAATTATGGAATTTCCGGTATTGAAAGATATTTTGATGATGATTTAAAAGATTTAAAAAAAATTCACACACCACTTAACTTAACTTTAGATACAAATATTCAATATTTAATTAAAAAAGAATTAGAAAAAGCTTTAAAAGATTTTGCAGCAAAAGGTGCGGCTGGACTTTTAATGGACATAAATACTGGAGAAGTTTTATCTTTAGTTTCTTTACCTGACTACAACATAAATCTTAGAGAGGATATAAAAAGTAGAGAATATACAAACAAAATTACCAAGGGTGTTTTTGAATTAGGTTCTGTTTTTAAAACTTTTACAATAGCCTTGGCCTTAGATAAAAAGATATATGAACCAAATTCCATAATTAAAAATATTCCTAAAAGTATAAAATGCTCAAAATATAAAATTTCAGAACATGATGAATTACCTAAAAATCTTTCAGTAAAAGATATTTTAATAAGATCTTCAAATATTGGCTCAACTATAATTGCGAAAAAAATAGGAGAAGAAAACTACAAAGAATTTCTTAAAGATCTTAATTTATTAGAACCCCTTGATTTTCAACTAGATGAAACAGGAAGGCCGCTAAATTTTAGATGGGACAAATGTAAACTTGAAACAGTGTCTTTTGGGCACGGTATTACAACCACGCCTCTTCAAGCTGCTGCAGCATACGCATCTATCTCTAACGGAGGATATTTTATTAAACCTTTTTTAAAAATAAATAATAAAGTTGAAAAAGATATAAAAAATAATAAAAAAATTGTATCTGAAGAGACGAGCAAAAAGATAAATTCTATTCTCAGAGAAGTTGTTACAGACAAAAATGGAACTGCTAGCTTAGCTGATATTTTTGGTTATGATGTTGGTGGAAAAACAGGAACTGCTAAGAAAAATTTTAAAGGTAAGTATTCTGACGAAAAATTAAATACATTTATCTCTATTTTTCCAATGTATAAACCAAATTATATTTTGCTTGTTTTATTGGATGAACCAAAGCCTGCACCTCAATTAGTATATAATTATCGAGGAAAAAAAATATCCAATATAACCAGGGACGAATCTGGATGGAATTCCGTCTATGTTACTGGCAAAATTATAAAAAAAATTGGACCTATTTTAGCCATAAATAGCAACGAGGTTTACAACAACCATGTTGTTAAAAAAATTAATAAATAATCTTCCTTCTAGTATTAAAAATATTAATATTAGAAATTTAGCTTTGGACAGCAGAAAGGTAAAAAAAGGTGATTTATTCTTTGCTTTAAAAGGAAGTGTATTAAATGGAAATTTATTTATAGAGGAAGCCATCAAGAAAGGAGCAAGAGCTGTAATTTGTTCTAAAAATATTAATATTAAAAATAAGAAAAAAAATATACCAGTAATTAAAGTTAAAAATCCAAGGAAATATTTGACTTCCGCTTGTTCAAAGTTTTTTAATAAAAAACCAAAGAATATTATAGCTGTAACAGGGACCAATGGAAAAAGTTCTGTCGCTGATTTTTTCTTTCAGATTTTAACAAACTGCAGGGTGCCAGTAGCCTCAATCGGTACCCTTGGAATTAAAAAGAAAACAAAAACCAAGAAAACTAGTCTCACAAGTTTAGATATAATTTCGCTTCACAAAGAGTTATTTGAGTTGAAAAAATCAAGAATAGACAATGTAATTATCGAAGCATCTAGTCATGGTCTAGCCCAAGGAAGACTTAATGGAATTAATTTTAAAGCAGGAATTTTTACTAACTTTAGCCAAGATCATCTTGACTATCATAAAAATATGAAAAATTACTTTAATTCAAAAACTATCCTTTTTTCTAAGTTATTGGATAAGAAAAAAGTTTTTATCACAGATAAAGAAATTAATGGTTTTTCAAAGTTAAGAAAGATAGCCAAAAAGAGAAAACTGCTTTTAAAAACTATTGAAAAAAATCCTTTAGTTGATTTAAAAAAAACTTCCTTGATAGGAAAATTTCAAATTAAAAATCTTTCTATGTCCATTTTGGCAGCTCAAGCTTGTGGACTAAGTATTAAAAAAATAAATCCGGTTATAAAAAAAATTAATAGTGTAAATGGCAGATTAGAATTAATAAGAACTTTATCAAATCAAGCAAAAGTTTTTGTTGACTATGCCCATACACCAGATGCTCTATTTACAGTTCTTAATTCTTTAAAAAATCATTACAAAAATAAAATTTCATTAGTCTTTGGCTGTGGAGGTGAAAGAGATAAGAAAAAAAGAAAAATTATGGCAAAAATTGCAAAAAAAGTTTGCAACAAAATATATGTGACCGATGATAATCCACGAAATGAAAATCCTAAAAAAATAAGAAAAATGATAACTAGTGAATTAAAAAAAACAAATTATAAAAATATTGGAAACAGATCAAAAGCAATTAAGGCTGCTATTGAGAATTCAGAACCATCAGAAATAATTTTAGTTGCAGGAAAAGGCCACGAAATAAACCAAGATTATGGAAAAAAAATTATTAAAATTTCTGATAAATCAATAATTAAAAAGACAATTGTTAAAAAATTAAGATTTAATAAAAATAAATATAATGAATATCTAAATTCAAAGATTTTAAATAAAATAATTGGTAAAAATAAAAACTTCAAATTTAAAGGTGTTTCAATAAATTCCAAGGAAATTAAAAAAAGAAATCTTTTTATTGCAATTAAAGGAAAAAATAATGATGGTCATAACTATATTCATGAAGCATTAAAAAGAGGTTCTAAATATTGCGTTGTGTCAAAAAATATTAAAAATATTAATAGAAAAAAATTAATAAAATTTAAAAATACTAATACTTTTTTGAACAAACTGGCTTATTTTAAAAGGGATTTTTCCAAAGCCAATATTATAGGAGTTACTGGAAGTTCAGGAAAAACAACTGTGAAAACATTATTAGGAAAAATGTTAAAAATTTTTGGTAAAACTTACTATTCTCCTAAATCTTTTAATAATCACTTCGGAGTTCCACTAAGTTTATCAAACTTAGAGCATGAACATGATTATGGAGTTTTTGAAATAGGTATGAGCAAACGAGGTGAAATTGACACTCTCTCTAAACTTGTTAGACCAGATATAGGAATCATAACAAATATTGCACAAGCTCATATTGAAAATTTTAGAGATATTAAAGGGATAGCTAAGGCAAAAAGTGAAATTATAAATAATATAAATGAAAATGGAATTTTAATATTAAATAGAGATGATAAATTTTATAAATATTTAAAAAATATTGGAAAAAGTAAAAAATTAAAAATTCTTTCTTTCGGAATTTCAAAAAAGTCAGATATTTGTTTAGTAAAAAATGAAAAGATTAAAAATATAAATTTTATTAAAATTCAAGCAGCTGATGAAACATTAATTTTAAAAGTAAAAAATAATCAAAATTTAAGCAATATTTTATGCTGTATTTCGGTACTTAAAGCTTTAAATCTAGATATAACAAAAGTTCAAAATTTTTTTGAAAATACTCATTCCTTAACGGGCAGGGGAAAGATACACCAAGTAAGTAGATATAAAATCAAGTTTAAATTGATAGATGAAAGCTACAATGCAAACCCACTTTCTGTTAAAAATTCAATTATAAATCTGTCTAATATTAAGAATAGTAAGAGTAAAAAATATATATTACTTGGAGATATGCTTGAATTGGGCAAGAAGTCAGATTTTTACCATAAAAATCTGTCAAAAATTATTAACAACACTAATATAGACAAGTTATTTGTATATGGAGATAAAGTGATAAAAACTTATAAATATACAAAAAAGGATAAACAAGGAAATGTTTTGCAAAACATATTTGATTTTGATGATGTATTTTCAAATATAATAAAAAGAAATGATTATCTAATGATTAAAGGATCTAACGCCACAGGTTTAAATAAGTTATCTAAAAATATTATCAAAGGGACAACAAATGTTATATAGTTTTTTAACCTCACTTGTAGACAGCTATTCTTTTTTGAATGTATTTAAATATCTGACATTCAGAACTGGTCTTTCACTTATTTCATCATTAATTATTGTTTTTTTAATAGGAGGGCCATTAATTAGAATTTTTTCAAGAAATCAAATCACAGGTCCCATTAGACAAGATGGTCCAATCGACCACATTATAAAAAAGTCTGGTACTCCAACTATGGGGGGAATAATAATTATTTTAGGCATAATTTTTAGTACTCTCCTTTGGGCTGATTTAAGTAATATTTTTATATGGACTTTAATTTTTGTTTCTTTATCGCTTGGTGCATTAGGATTTGTTGATGATCTTTTAAAAATAAAATTTGAAAATTCTAGAGGATTAAATTCTAAATTAAAATTTTTTGGCCAGCTTTTAATAGGACTTATCGCCTTATTAATTTTAATAAAATATTCAGACCATGAATATTTATTTAACTTGTACTTTCCTTTCTTTAAAAACTTAATACTTCAGATGGGTTTATTTTTTATTCCATTTGCTTTATTTGTAATTATTGGCTCTTCAAATGCAGTAAACCTAACAGATGGTTTAGATGGTTTAGCAACGGTACCAATTATGTTAGTTGCACTATCCTTTACTTTGATAAGTTATGTAGTTGGAAACACAATCTTCTCAGAGTACCTGCAAATACAATATATTCCTGGTGTTGGCGAAATATCTATTTTTTGTGGTTCAATCGTAGGTTCTTGTCTTGGTTTTCTTTGGTATAACGCTCCTCCCGCAAAAATCTTTATGGGAGACACAGGATCTTTGTCTCTTGGTGGTTCTTTAGCTGCAGTAGCAATTATTGTTAAACATGAAATAGTCCTTGCCATTGTAGGTGGATTATTTGTTTTGGAAACCGTATCTGTAATTATTCAAGTAATTTCATTTAAATTAACTGGAAAAAGAGTATTTATGATGGCGCCTATACACCATCATTTTGAAAAAAAAGGATGGGCTGAGTCAACGATCGTAATTAGATTTTGGATTATTTCTATTATTTTAGCTTTAATAGGGCTAGCTACACTAAAACTTCGTTAATTGATGATTTTACCAAAATTATTAAGCAAAAAAAAATTTGCAATATATGGTCTTGGTGTAACAGGAAATTCAGTAATTCATTATTTCAAAAAAAATAACTTTAAAAACTTTTTCATTTGGGATGATAACAAAAAAATAAGAAACAATTTTAAGAAAAAAACCAATTTAAAACAATTTTCAAAAAAACTAAAAGAAGTTGACTATATAATTTTAAGTCCAGGAATTAATATTAAGAAAGCAAAGTTTAGAAAACAGTTAATAGAAAACAAGCATAAAATAATTACCGATTTAGATTTATTTTATATGAATGGAGTTAAAAATAAAACAATTGTGGTAACCGGAACTAATGGAAAATCTACAACCTGCAAAATTATAGAACACATGTTGAAAAAAAATAATATAGATTCACAGTTAGGCGGCAATATCGGAAGACCAGTTTTAAGCCTTAAAAAAAAGAAAAAATCAATATTTGTAATAGAAGCTTCATCTTATCAATTAGCTTATTCAAAATTTGTAAAACCTACATATGCTATAATACTAAACATCACCAAGGATCATCTTGATTGGCACGGTAGTATGAATAATTACGTAAATTCAAAACTGAAAATATTTTCACTGCAAGATAAAAATAGTTTTGCTTTATTAGAAGATAAGAAATTAATAAAAAAATTAAAAAAAAGAGGTGTTTCAAGTAAATTAAAATTTGTTTCTATAAAACCATATAAAAAGATTCAGAGAAGAATTAAAAACAGTCACTTAACTTCAGGCACAAATGAAAAAAATATGTGTTTTGTATATACTCTTTCAAAAATATTAAGAATTAAGGATAATCTTCTTATTAAATCTCTTAAGTCTTTTAAAGGACTTCATCATAGACATGAAATTTTTTATAAAAAAAGAAATGTTCAATTTATTAACGATTCTAAAGCTACAAGTTTTGAAGCTAGCAGATTTGCTCTTATGAATAATAAAAATATTTTTTGGATTGTCGGAGGATTGCCAAAAATGAAGGATAAATTTTATTTAAAAAATATAAAAAAAAATATTATAAAAGCATATATTGTTGGAAAGAATATTAAATTTTTTAAAGATGAATTAAAAAATAATGTCGATTTTGAAATATCAAAAACATTAAAAAAAGCTTTAACTCAAATTTTTAAAAAAATTAAAAAAATAAATTATAATAGAAAAATTATAGTTTTATTAAGTCCTGCTAGTGCTTCATTTGACCAGTACAAAAATTTTGAAGAAAGAGGAAATATTTTTAAAAAATTGGTAAAATTTCATGCAAATAAACACTTTTAAGGAAACTGCTAATAATTATTGGAGAAATATTGATAAAAAAATTTTGTTTAGTTTTATTTTATTATTTATCTTAGGTCTCTTCTTTTCATTTGCGTCTACCTCATCATTGGCAGGCGAAAGATTTGAAAAAGACTACTATTTTTTCTTTATGAAACATTTAACTTTTGTTCTGGCCTCTTTAATAATAATGTTTTTTATATCTTTTCTTGAAATTAATCTTTTAAAAAAAACTATAATTCCTATATTTATAATTTTATTTGTAACTTTAATTCTTGTTCCATTAATTGGTATAGAAGTTAAAGGTTCAAAGAGATGGTTAAGTCTATATTTCTTTCGCTTTCAACCAATTGAATTTATAAAACCATTTTTTATTTTAATTACGGCAACTATTTTAACAGCTGATAATCAAAGAACTTCAAATACTTCTTATTTTTTTAGTTTTTTATTATTATTATCAATAATAATACTTTTAGTTAATCAACCAGACATAGGTCAATCTATACTTTTAATCGGTTCTTGGATGTCCATTGTATTTATTTCCGGGATAAATATTATTTATATAATAAGTTTTTTTGCCATATCTATAGCATCCTTTGCTGGCCTTCTTATGTTATTTCCAGAAAAATTTGGATATATAATAAACAGGTTATCTACATTCTTTGATCCAACAAAAGGAGATAGTTTTCAGTCTCAAAAAGCTTTGGATGCAATTAAACAAGGCGGTTTAAAGGGGCAAGGAATGGGAGAAGGTATTTTAAAAGATAGTGTCCCAGAAGCACATACAGATTATATTATAGCTGTTATCGCAGAAGAATTTGGATCAGTCATTTCGATATTTTTAATTTTAATTTTTTTATATATTTCTCTTAGAATCATAAAAATAACCGTTTCAGAAATTGATAAGAATTTAAAGATCTCACTTTGTGGCCTTTCTTCTTTATTAATATTTCAAACCTTTATTCATATTGGTGTTAACACAAGCTTATTACCAACCACTGGAATGACTCTTCCTTTTTTAAGCTACGGAGGATCTTCACTTTTTGGTAGTGCAATTTTGGCAGGGGTAATTTTAAATTATACAAAAAATAGATATGGAGAAAATGAGATATAAAAAAATATTAATTGCTACCGGCGGTACAGGCGGCCATATTTTTCCCGCTTATAGTTTGGCGCAGTATTTTATAAAAAATGGATCTTCTGTAAATATTATAACCGATGCCAGAGGTATGAAATTTCTTTCAAATTTTAAGGACTTAAAGATAGAAATTATTAATTCAGAGACTATTTTCAAAAACAATCCAATTAATATAATTTACTCTTTTATTATAATTTTTTACGCAATTATAAAATCATTAATTTTTTTATTTAAAGCTAAGCCAAAAATTGTATTTGGAATGGGAGGGTATTCATCTTTCCCAGTTTGTGTAGCAGCAAAAATATTAAGGATACCTTTTATTATTTATGAAAATAATTTAATTATTGGAAAAGCCAATAAGTTTCTCCTTCCTTTTGCAAAGAAAATGTTTGTTTCTTATGCTGAATTAGAGGGAGTAAGTGAAAAATATAAACTTAAAATTGCACATATTGGAAACATAGTTAGGGATAATATTTTAAATTTTAATAAAAAAAATGTTGATTTTAATGATAAACAAATAAATATTTTAATATTAGGAGGAAGCCAAGCAGCCAAGTCATTTGGAGAAATTTTACCTGATATTTTTGAAAAATGTGTTGCTGAAAATATTTTAATAAAAATTTATCAACAGTGTCTTTCAAGTCAAAAAGAAAATTTAGAGAAAAAATATAAATCGATGAAAATTGAATATGAACTTTTTAATTTTACTGAAAATCTTTTATATTATTTCGATAAAACTGACTTGGCAATAACGAGAGCCGGGTCTTCTATGATGGCTGAACTTTTGAATTGCAAAACACCTTTTATTTCAGTGCCTTTTCCATATGCCGCAGACAATCATCAACTAAAAAATGCAAAATTTTTTGAAAAAAAAGGTTATAGTTTTTTAATTGAAGAACATGAGCTAGGTATTAAGTTATTTTCATTGATTAAGTCTATTTATAAAGATAAAAATTTGTTAAATCAGATGATTAATGCCCAAAGTACTTATTCAGATAAATTAGTTTTTAAAAAAATAAAAGATGAAATTAAAGATTTAGCTAATGACTAGTATTAATATTGGAAAAAAAGAGATTATCCACTTCGTAGGTATTGGAGGAATAGGTATGAGCGGTCTGGCTCAAGTAATGAAAATTATGGGATTTAAAATCCAAGGTAGTGATCTTGGTAAAAATAAAAATACAGAAAATTGCCAAAAAATTGGAATTAAAATATTTAATGGCCATTCCAAAAAAAATATTTCAAAATCAACTATAATAGTAAAATCTACAGCTATTAAAAAAAATAATATTGAAATAGTAGAAGCTAAAAAAAGAAAATTACCAATTTATGAAAGAGCAGAGATGTTAGCAAATATAGTTGCCCTGAAGAAGAATATAATTGTTACCGGATCTCATGGTAAAACAACCACTACATCTTTAGTTGCAAAGCTTCTATCTGAAGCACGCTTGGATCCAACTATTATCAATGGAGGAGTTATAAATTCTATAAAAAGCAATGCAAAATTTGGAAAAGGAGAATGGGCTGTTTTAGAAGCAGACGAATCAGACGGAAGTTTTTTAAAGTTACCCTTTAATTATTCAGTTGTAACAAATATAGATGATGAACATTTAGATTATTATAAAAATTATCAAAATTTAAAAGAAGCTTTTAAAAAATTTATTAACAAAACTCCGCCAATAGGAAAAACAATACTATGCTTAGACGATACCGGGTTAAAAAAAATTATACCAGAAATTAAAACAAAAAATTATTTAACATACGGTTTTAATAATAAATCAAATTATCAAATAACAAACCCAGAATATAAATTAAATAAATCAAAATTTGATTTAAAAATTCAAAGTTATGGGTCAAAAAAAACAACTATAAGAGACATAAATTTAAATTTAATTGGTAAACATAATATTTTAAATGCAACAGCAGCTATTGCAGTGTGTTTAAATTTAGGAGTTAAGATTAATATTATTAAAAAAACACTAAAAAATTTTTCTGGTGTACAACGAAGATTGACCAAAATCTTTGTAAGAAAGAGAGTAGAGTTCTACGATGATTATGCACACCATCCTACAGAAATAAAATCTGTTTTAGAGGGATTAGGAAAAGTTTATAAAAAAAGAAAATTAATTTGTGTTTTTCAACCCCATAGATATTCGAGGATAAAAAGTCTTAAAAAAAAGTTTGCATCAAGTTTCATTATTTCAGACTTGGTTTTGCTTTGTCCAATCTATGCCGCTGGTGAAAAAAAAGACAAAAGTTATAATCAAATTAAACTTGCTAAGCTAATATCTAAATATTCTAAGGTTCAAGTTATTAATGTAAAAAATGAATTAGAAATAAAAAAATATTTTCAAAAAAATTTGATAAAAGATGAAATAGTTATCGGTATGGGAGCTGGATCTATATCGAAATGGATGCGAGAACTAGAACACAAGTTATGAGCAATGAATTTAGAACTTTAGAAAAAATTTACGGAAAAAAAATAATTAATAATGAAAAATTATCTAAACATAGCTGGTTTAATCTAGGCGGACCAGCTGAAATATTCTTCAGGCCCGATAACACTAGTGATTTGTCTTCTTTTTTAAAACAACTCAAAAATTTTAAAAAAAAAATAAATATTATTGGAGCTGGTTCAAATACACTATTTAGAGATGGTGGTGTAAAAGATATAACTATAAAGCTTAGTTCAAAATTTTCTTATGTAGAGCTGATTGATAGCAATATCATCAAGGCTGGTGCTGCCACATTAGATAAAAAAATTTCTGATTTTGCTACTGAAAATTCTTTGACAGGATTTGAGTTTTTATCATGTATTCCCGGATCAATAGGTGGAGGAATTATGATGAATAGTGGATGTTATGGTGACGATATTTCTAAGATTTTAGATTCCGTAGAAGTAATAGATCATGAGGGAAACTTAAAAAATATTAAAAAAGATGAAATTAAATTTTCTTACAGAGGATGCAGTTTATCAGAGAATTTAATTATTTTGAGTGTAAAACTAAAAGGAAAAAAATCTTTTTTAGAATCGGTTAAAAAAAAACAAATTGAATTAATCCAAAAAAAAAAAGACTCTCAACCAACCAGAATAAAAACATGCGGGAGTACTTTTAAAAATCCTAACAATAAAAAGGCGTGGGAGCTCATAAAAGAGTCTAATTGCGATAAAATGTCAGTAGGCCAAGCAAAAATATCTGAAAAACACTGTAATTTTTTTGTTAATGAAGGAAAAGCAACATCTTTTGAGATTGAAGAATTAATTAATCAAGTTAAAAAAAAAGTACTAGAGAAAACTGGAATAAACTTAGAATTGGAAATTAAAATAGTAGGTTCTAATTAAACTTAATGAAAAAAAGAAAAAAAACAATATTGGTGGTACTAGGAGGAACTTCAAGAGAAAGAGATATTAGCTTAGAAACCGGTAAAGCTTGTATTAACTCAATTAGACGTTTGGGATATAATGTTAAAATTTTTGATCCAGCAAAAAAATTTTTTAACGAAATAAATAAAAAAGAAGTTGATATAATATTTAATGCATTACACGGAAGGGACGGTGAAGATGGAACAGCTCAAAGTTATTTTGAGTATTTAAAAATTCCTTATACACATTCGGGCGTGTTATCTTCCATGAATGCTATGGACAAAGTAATCTCTAAAAAAATTTTTAAAAAAAATAGACTTAAAACTCCTAAATATTTTATTATAAAAAACAATATTTCAAATAAAAATACTTTAAAAAGTTATGTTAAAAAATATTCTTTCAATTACCCGATAGTAATAAAGCCCTCAAACGAAGGATCAAGTATTGGTGTAAAAATTTGTAGAAATTACAATGAATTAAAAAGATCATTTGGCCAACTAAAAAAAAACTATAAAACCTTAATTTTTGAAAAATATATTGGGGGTCAAGAAGTTCAGGTTGCTGTAATGAATGGTAAGGCATTAGGGGCAATTGAGCTAAGGCCAAAAAGAAAATTTTACGATTATACAGCTAAGTATTTTAAATCGGCAAAAACTAAACATATTATGCCGGCAAATATTTCAAAAAAAAATTATCAAAAAGTTTTAAAAATTGCAGAGAGAACTCATAAGGCTCTTAAGTGTAGGGGGGTAACTAGATGTGATTTTAAAATATTAAATAATAAATTTTATTTACTTGAAATTAATACTCAGCCAGGAATGACTAATTTGTCCCTTGTTCCCGAAATAGCCAAGTACAGAGGAATATCTTTTGACAATCTTGTCAAAAGAATTATTTTGGACGCAAGCATCGACAGATGATTAAACCAATAAAATTTTTAAGCTTATTTTTACTTTTAACACTTTTTTCCACATATATACCAAATCACAAAACTGCGGATAAAAGTGTTTTTTTACCTATAAAAAATATTGAAGTTGAAAACGCAAAAATTTTAAATTCCGATATAATAATAAAAGAAATAGAATCTATTAAAGGAAAAAATTTGCTTTTTATAAATCGAAAGACAATAAAAGATAATCTTGATAAATTTGATTTTATATTAAACTTTAGAGTAAAAAGAATATATCCCGATACTCTAAAAATATTAATTTTTGAAAAAAAACCCGTAGCTGTTTATTTAGATGGAAAAAACAGGTTTTACATTTCTGAAAAAGGCACTCTAATCAAGTTCATTGAATTAGAAGATTTTAAAGATTTGCCTATGGTATTTGGAAAAAAAATTAACTTTAAAAAGATTTTTATAGAGTTAAAAAAAGTAAATTTCCCAATAAATGAAATTAAATCATTTCATTATTTTGATATAGGTAGATGGGATATAACTTTAAAAAATAGTAAAGTAATAAAATTGCCAACGAACAATTATATTCAAAAGTTAAAAAATTTTATTTTAATTAGCAATGATAAAAGTTTTGATCAATATAAAATATTTGATTATAGAGTAAAGGATCAGTTAATTTTAAATTGAAATTATGCAAATCGATCAACCCTATTTATTTGTAGAAATAAACGATAAAAGTTTTATTTTTTTAGTTGTTCAATACGATCAAGATTTAGAATTTAAAATTTTACATTCAAGTGTAACTCCATCCGAAGGAGTTAATAATGGAAAAATAACCGATGTTCATCTTTCAAATAAAATAATTAAACAAAAAGTTGAAAACATAGAAAAAAAAATCAATTTTGTTTTTAAGAATGCCACTGTTATTTGTGATCAAAAAGATTTTAGCTGTGTAAATATATCTGGTTTCAAAAAACTAAATGGTTCACAAATTTCAAATGAAGATATTTCTTACATATTAAATAATATAAAAAAAACAATAATAGAAAATCAACCAGAGAAATCTTTAATCCATTTATTTAATTCAAATTTTGTTTTAGACAAAACTTCTTTAGATAAATTACCTACAGGTTTGTATGGGGAATTCTATAATCAACATATGACCTTTTTTTTATTATCTAAAATAAATCTTAAAAATCTAAAATTAGTTTTTAATAATTGCAGTTTAAATATTGAGAGAATAATTTTTAAATCTTTTGCTGAAGGAATATATCTTATAAATAAAAAAAATATTAATAGTTCATTTGCATTAATTAATATAGAAAAAAATAAAAGCAGTATTTCATTTTTTAAAAATTTTTCTCTCATCTATTATGAAACTTTTCCTTTTGGAACTGATATTCTTTTAAAAGATGTTTCAAAACTTTGTACGCTTAATTTTTCTGAAGTAGAAAATATTTTTGAAAAAGTTTGTTTTGATAAAATCCAATTAGAAAATAAAGATAACTATTTGGATGAAAATTTTTTTAAGGAATCTTCTTTCAGAAAAATAAGTTTAGGACATCTAAAAGATATAATAAAAGCAAGAACAGAGGAAATTATAAATTTAATTTATAAAAAAAATGTAAATTTAAAACACTTGTTAGATGGAAATAAGTTTATTTATTTAAAGTTTGAAGATTTAAAAATTTTTAAAAATTTAAATAAAAGCTTCGAACAATTATTTTCTGAAGAAATTAAAACTATAGTTGAAGAAGTAGATGAAAATGAAAAAATGAATGCGTGTTATGGTTCAGCTGAGCTAATAGGAAGAGGATGGGAAAGAGAAGCAATTCCAATAATTCAAACAAAAAAGTCAATTATTTCAAGATTATTTTCAACATTTTTTAAATAGGAAGTGTTTGTATTTTTTTGAAACATTAGTTGTTTTTTTTAAATAAAAACAATTCTGTATAAAAAGATCGTGAACAATTTAAATCAAAAGACAATAAAAGAACCCATAGAACTTAAAGGTGTCGGCTTACATAATGGTGTAATAGCTAATCTATACATTAAGCCAGCAGAACCAAATTTTGGTATTAAGTTTAAAAGAGTAGATCTTCAAGAAAATAATTTAATTGACGCAAATTATAAAAATGTAAGAGAACCAGTTCTTTGTACAAAAATAAAAAACTCCCATGGTGCATCCGTCGCCACCATAGAACATTTGATGGCAGCATTTTATGGTGAGGGAATAGATAATGCTTTGATTGAAATTGATGCACCCGAAGTACCAATTATGGACGGATCATCTTTTGATTTTGTTGAAGCTATAAGACTAGCAGGAATTCAAGACCAAAATATTTCAAAAAAATTTATCAAAGTATTAAAAAAAGTTGAAATAAAAGAAAATTCTAAATTTATTTCAATAGAACCGTTTGACAAAGATTTAGTTATTGATTTTGAAATTGTTTATAAAAATCCCTTAATAAGAACAAGAAGAAAAGAATTTAAACTAAGCAGCGGAGATTTAGTGTCAGTTTATAATTCAAGAACATTTTGTTTATACGAAGATATTGATCATATCAAAAGCCAAGGTCTAGCAAAGGGCGGTTCTTTAGAAAATGCTATAGTAGTAAAAGGAGATAAAATCTTAAATGAAGACGGTCTTAGACACAGGCACGAATTCGTTGAGCATAAAATATTAGATTGTCTCGGAGACTTAATGCTGGCAGGTCACAGAATTCTTGGTCGGATTAAAACTTCATGTGGCGGTCACCAACTAACCAATTCTTTATTGAATAAATTTCTGTCAGAAAAATCAAATTGGGAATTCGAGAGCTTTGAAAATGCAAAAAGAGGCTCTAAAGACAAGATATACACTAAACCTTTCGCAGTTAACGCTTAAAAATTTCAAAAATTTACCTAATTAATTTTATTTGATATGACTCAATAAAATGTATCATAAATTTATTTGTTTAATTCTGGTTTTAGTTTTAAGTTTTTCTTGTTCAAAGAAAGAGCCAGTTGTAACTACTCCAAGTGAAAGTGAAAAAGCTTTCGAAATTTACAAAGAAGCTGTAGATGCGATGAACGAGGGAGATATATTGTTTGCATCTAAAAAGTTTTCTGAGGCTGAACTAATTTTACCTAAAATTGAATTTTCAGCTAAAGCATCTTTAATGTCAAGTTATTGTCTATATTCTATTAATTTTTATGATGAAGCTATTGAAAGTTTAGAAAAATTTATTTCTAAATATCCAGCAGATAAAAATATTCCATATGCACACTATTTAATAGCAATCTCTTTGTATGAACAAATATTAGACGAAAAAAAAGATATAAATCCTTTAATAAAATCCAAAAAAAAAATTGACTTATTTTTAAAAAATTATCCTGATACAGAGTATGCTTTGGATTTAAAATTTAAACTTGATTTAATAAATAATCAATTAGCAGCTAAAGAGCTATACGTTGCAAAATATTATACAAAAAGGCAAAAGTGGATTCCTGCAATTAATCGATTAAAAATTATTGTTAATGATTATAATGAAACCGTTTTTATAGAAGAAGCTCTCCATAGGCTAGTAGAGATTTATTATAAAGTTGGTCTAGAAAGTGAAGCTAAAGCTACCGCAGCAATTTTGGGTTATAATTACAATACCAGCGAGTGGTATAAAGAATCTTATAGAATTTTAAATAAAGACTATAAAATTAAAAAAGTAAAAAAAGTAAAAAAAAAGGAAGACGGTCTTATAAAAAGAACTATTCAAAAACTTTTAAAGTATGAAAAAAAGAATTGAAGAAATAACAAAAGAATATCAAAAGAAAATTAGACTTATTAAAAAATATAATAAATTATATTATAATGAAGACAATCCGTCAGTTTCCGACGAAGTATATGATAATTTGAAAAAAGATATTGTTTTCTTAGAAAAAAAAAATAAATTTTTATCAAAATTTGACTCAGTAGAAAATATTGTCGGTTCAACACCATCAAAAAAGTTCAAAAAGATTAAACATTCGAAACCGATGCTTTCTTTAAGTAATGCATTTGAAAAGAATGATATTTTAGATTTTAAGAAAAAAATAAATAATTTTTTAAATATTAAATCACAAATTGAGTTTTCATCAGAACCAAAAATAGATGGAATCTCTGCTTCATTAAGATATGAAAATGGAAAACTTATTTACGGACTTTCCAGGGGAGACGGTGTTTTAGGTGAAGATATAACTGAAAATCTAATAACAATAAAAGAAATACCAAAAAAATTACTTAACGCACCAGAAATTTTGGAAGTTCGAGGAGAAGTGTATATTGGAAAAAAAGATTTTGAGGGTTTAAAAAATAAATTTGCCAACCCAAGAAATGCTGCTGGTGGTTCATTAAGACAAAAAGATTCTAAAGAAACTGCAAAAATTCCTCTTAAATTTTTTGCTTATGGAATTGGAGAAATAAAACCACAAATTTTTCAAAATCAAAGTGATTTATTAAAAAAACTTAAAGAATGGGGTTTTCCAATTAATACTCATTGTAAAATAATTAATTCAGTGGAAGAAATAGAAAATAATCATAAGGAAATAGAGTCTTTAAGATCTAATTTAGACTATGATGTAGATGGATTAGTTTACAAAGTTAACAATTTAAATTATCAAGAAAGGCTTGGTTCTACATCTAATTCTCCAAGATGGGCTATTGCTTATAAATTTTCATCTGTTAAAGCGTCTTCTCAAATTAGAGATATCGTTATTCAAGTAGGTAGAACTGGAGCCATTACTCCTGTTGCAAAAATTGATCCAGTTACAGTTGGTGGAGTTGTTGTTTCTAATGCCACTCTTCATAATGAAGATGAAATAATTAGAAAAGATATAAGAGTGGGTGATACTGTTATGATACAAAGAGCAGGCGATGTAATCCCACAAGTTTTATCAGTTGATAAGTCCAAAAGGAACGAGAGTAGTAAAAAATTTATTTTTCCTAATAAGTGTCTTTGTGGTTTTCCTACAAAAAAAGAGATTAGTTTGAGCACCAACAAAACTGATGCGGTAAGAAGGTGTGCTAGAGGTTATGAGTGTGATTTTACAGCAAAAGAAAAATTAAAACACATTGTTTCAAAAGAGGCTTTTAATATTGAGGGTTTAGGAAAAAAAGTAATAGATAATTTTTGGGAAATAAAATTTATAAGAGAACCTGCTGATATTTTTCGTTTAAATTATGATAAAATAAAAAAATTAGATGGTTGGGGAGAACTTTCTATTAATAATTTAAAAAAAGCTATAGATAATTCAAAAAAAATATTTTTAGATAGATTTATTTATTCAATAGGCATTAGACATATTGGACAAGAAAATGCCAAAATTTTAGCGGAATTTTTTAAATCAGATAAGAAATTTTCAGATTTATTTGAAATTAAAAAAAGAAAAGAAATTTTAAAAAATTTATGTGATCTTGATGGAATAGGTGATACGCAAGTTAATTCTATAGAAGATTTTTTCTCCAATAAGAAAAATTCTTTAATTATTCACTCTTTGATGAAAGTGCTTAATATAAAAGACTTTAAAAAAATAAAGAAAAAAGGAAAACTAAGTAATAAAAATATAATGTTCACTGGCGGATTTGAAAAAATGAGCAGATCAGAAGCTAAGTCTTTGGCTGAAGAAAATGGAGCTAAAATTCTTGGTTCGGTAACAAAAAAGTTAGATTATCTTGTTATAGGAAATTCGAAACCAACTAAAAGAAAAATTGATAAGGCAAAAGAACTAACAATAAAAACAATAAATGAAAATGAGTGGTACAAAATGTTAAATAGGTGAGCAAGCTTTTTTTAAATCTGTTTTTTCCTTAAAATTCATAAATTTAAACAAATTTTTTTTAACTTTATTGTGGTAATTATTCAGCCAAGTTATCTCTTTTTTGTTTAACATTTTTTTAATTATTAGTTCTTTTTCTATTGGCGCCATTGTTAACTCTTCAAATTTACTTTTTTTTATATAGATCAAATTTTCTATTCTAATTCCAAAATTGCCCTCTTTGTAATATCCAGGTTCATTAGATATTACCATTCCAGATTTTAAATTTATTTTATTATTCTTAGAAAAAGATTGAGGTCCCTCGTGAACATTTAAAAAATATCCCACTCCGTGACCAGTTCCATGAGGATAGTCTAAACTAATTTTTTTCAAATACTTTCTTGCATTTCGGTCAATATGTGAACCTGTTGAATTTTTTCTTAACTTGTAATCCGATACTGCTATATGACCTTTTAAAACTCGAGTATAAATTTCTTTGATAAAATTAGAACCATTATTTAGAGAAATAGTTCTTGTTACATCAGTTGTACCAAAAGAATATTGACCGCCAGAGTCTACAAGATAAAGATCACCTTTTTTTAAAGTTCTATTAGACTTATCCGAGGCTTTGTAATGGATTATTGCACTATTAGGTCCTGATCCAGAAATTGTACTGAAACTTGGAAACTTATATGATTTATTCATCTTTCGAAAACATTCAAGTTTTTTTTGAGCAGATATTTCAGTAATTTTTTTTCTCTTAAAATTTTTTTTCAACCAGAATAAAAATTTAGTTAATGCGACGCCATCAAATATATGACTTTTTTTAATATTTTTTATTTCTGTAGAATTTTTTACTGACTTTAAAGCATATATGGGATCTAATTTTTCTGAAATATTATTACTCTTTTTTAATAGATTTTTGTAGTGGATGGAGCAAGATAATGAATCTAACCAAACATTTTTCCTCCACATATTCTTTAGTTTTTTTTCAAGATCTGCTTCATTATAAAATTTAATTTTTCTAGAAAAAATTTTTTTTATTTTAGATATTTTTTCTAATTTAGAATAAAAGTGTAAATCCCCATTATTTCTTATTAATAACCTAGCATTTGGTATTGGAGAAAATTCAGAGTCATGGCCTCTAATATTTAAAATCCAAGCAACATTTTCAGGTGCGGTAATGAGCAAATAGTCGATTTTATTTTTCAAAAGAATTCTTTTCACTTTTACAATTTTTTTCCAGGAATTTTCACCAGCATCTTTTTTTGAAAGAGAAAAAAATGGTTTGATGAAATCTCTTGGTTTTTTTGACCAAACAATATCTACTAAATTTTTATTTATGGGTTTAAGAGTGACATTATTTATATCAAAAAGAAAAGATAATTGTTTTTCATTGTGAAGTTTTGGGTCAAATCCAATTATAAGTTTTTTACTATTTTTTAACACATCCTTTGGGAATTTTTTAGGTATAGTAATAATTTTAAATCGTTTTCCAGCCTGAATTCTCGCCTGCACAGTATATCTACCATCGACAAATAAATAATTTTTATTTTTTAAAATTACTGCAAATCCTGCAGAACCTGAAAAATTTGAAACATGCTTTAATCTATCATTTGAAGCGGTGACATATTCATTAAAATATTCATCATTTTTTGGGACTATATACCCATCAAGTTTAAATTTTTTAATTAGTTTTTTTATTTTTTTCATTTGAGTAATTTTCTTTTTAATCTTGCCCAGCCTGGACTTCTATATTCTTGATTGCTTTCAAAATCTTGATCTTGATTGAAATCAAAATCTTCTGATATTTCTCTTATAGGCTCTTCATTTTTTTCGATATTATTTTCAGGGATTTCGTTTACAAATCTAGATGGCAAACTATCCATCCATTCTCCATGATAACTCCTTTGCATGGCAAAAGATATGTGGGCTTCTTTTTTTGCTCTAGTAATTCCTACATATGCCAATCTTCTTTCCTCTTCCAACGCAAGATCTCCTTTTTCCTCTAAAGATTTTTGGTGTGGAAATAAACCTTCTTCCCATCCAGGAAGAAAAACAGTATCAAACTCCAAACCTTTAGCGGCATGCATTGTCATTATATTAATTCTTTCATCCTCCCACTCCTGATCAACTGAAGTAGCTAAAGCAACATGCTCTAAAAATCCTTGCAAGTTATCATAATCGTGCATAGCCCTTAACAATTCTTTAAGATTTTCTAGTCTGTTTTCATTTTCTAAATCTTTTTTATTTTTTAACATTTCTGAATAACCAGATTCATCTAATACAATTTTTAATAAATCATAATGTTTGTTGATTTTTAGATCAGATCTCCATTTGTTAATTGCTTGTAAAATAAATTTTATACCCAATTTTATTTTTGGTTTAAATTGGTCCAATTGTACAAGCTTATTTGCTGCATCTTCCAAACACACTTTGTTTTTAGATGAAAAATTATATAATTGTTTTATAGTTGCTTCTCCTAAACCTCTTTTAGGAGTATTTAAAATTCTTTCAAAGGCAAGATCATCAAATTTTTGATTTATTATTCTTAAATAACAAATAGCATCTTTAACTTCAGCTCTTTCATAAAATTTTGTTCCACCAATAATTCTATAGTT
>MDSW01064821.1_pt1 | contig 22853 bp, 9 predicted proteins | sample 811171 | NCBI WGS metagenome assembly MDSW01 (sample SAMN05326641, study PRJNA326480) | marine metagenome | isolation source: seawater | place: Atlantic Ocean: North West | collected 2012 | reverse complement strand
CGGCGAGCCGCGACGCCGCCGAGGCGGCGAGGAGCGCGGGCGCCGCCTCGCCGGGCGCGAAAGACGCGGCCCGGAGCAGATCGGCGAACGCGCCCGTCCAGTCGCTGGGCTTGCCCGACGCGCGGAACGCCGCGGTCGCCGTCAGAAGCGGCGCCGCGCCGATCCTCCTCTTCCTCGCCTCCTCCGTCTCCTCCTCCTCCGTCTCCTCCTCCTCCTCCCCCGCCGCCTTCTCGGCCCTCTCGTTTGCCTCCTTCTCTCGGTCGTCGCTCATCATCTCCGCGTCCACTGCGCGCTCCACGAACCGCACCAGGCGGTTCACCTCGCCCGCGGCGACGGCGTTCCGGTGCAGCGCGTGCCACGCCTCGGCGCTTCGCGGGTGCGCCGCGCACGTCGCCTTGGCCGACTCCGTCGCGCCCCGCGCGTCGCCCGTCGCCTCGCACGCGCACGCGCGCAAGTGTCGCAGCGCCGACTGGCGGTGCAGGGAGAGCTTACACCGCTCCAGCGTCGCGTCCACCGTCGCGAGGCACTCCGCGAAGTTCCCGCGGCGGTACGCGGCGTGCGCCACCATCAGGATCAAACCGAACGCGCCCGACTCGGAAACCAACGCCGACGCGGAGGCGGCGGGAGCGGAGGCGGCGGGAAATGAGGCGGCGGCGGGAGCTGAGGAGGCGGCGGGAGCCTCAGACCGCGCCGTCCCCGTCCCCGCGTCGTCGTCCCCATCCCCGGGGGAACGGTCCCGGTCTCTGCGCGCCGCCGCCGCCGCGGAGACGTTGGCGGCGGTCTCGGCCACCGCCGCCTCCGCGGCGCGGCGCGCCCTCTCCGCCGCGGACGCCCTCGCGGCGTCCTCCTCGTCCCTCCGGCGCTTCTCCGGGCGCCGCCGGTCGCGCGCCCGGTACCCCTGGAACAGACCGCTCGGATCGACGTCGGAGCCGCCCACCGGCGCCCCCGGGGGCCCCGCCGCCGCTCCGGACGCTCCCGTGGACGCTCCCGTGGACGCTCCCGTGGACGCCGCCCTCGCCGCGCTGAACCGGACGAGGGGAAGCGCGACGGCTAAGAAATCGTCGTCGGACCCCGCGGCGCGGCGGAGCGCGAGCGCCCTGAGCGCGTCCCGCGCCGAGAGCCCCGCGAGTTCGTCCGCCGCGGGCATCGACGCGAGGACCTCTCGGTCGCGCCCCACGCGCAACAGCGCCTCGGCGAGCGCCGCCTTGGCGTCGAACGAGCGCGGGTGTCGCGCGAGGACGGAGCGGTAGAAGGCGATCGTCGCGAGGTCGCCTCGTTCCGAATACGACGGAACGTCGTTCGCGTCCCCGACGCCGTCCGGGCCGAGACCGAGTCGCTCGACGCGTTCGTCGCCGGTGAGCGCCTCCGCCTCGGCCCGGCGTCTCGCGCACGTCGCCATCGTCGCCCACGTCTCGGGGACGTCGAACGCGGGCTCGGGGAGCTTCGCCGCCGCCTCCGCCGCGCAGAGCGTCGAGAGGAGCGCCTCAGCCTCCGCGAACCCCGCGAGGGTTCCCGACGCGACGCACGCCTCCGCCGCCTGCGCGAGGAGCGGCGCCGTCTCGCGATCGAACCCGCGCGACGCGCACTCGGCGCGGAGTCTCTCGAAGTGCGCCTCCCGCGCCTCGGCGACGCGGCCTAGGCGTGCGAGCGTCGCGCCCCACCGCGTCGCGAGCGCAAGCGAGACGTCCGCGGGGGCGAGCCCGGCGACGGTCGCTCGCGCCGCCTCCGCCGCCGCGCGCGCCGCGGCGTCCGCGGCGTCGTCGCTCAGCCCGCGCGAAAGAGCGGCGTCGCGCGCGGCGCGCTCGGCGTCGCCGACCGTCGCCGCGTCTCGGTCGGCGCGCTCGTTCGCGCGAACGAACCTCGCGTGCTTCGCGACGAAGGCCAACGCGCGCCGCAAAGCGTCGTCGTCCGCGTCCAGGGGCGTCTTGAGCCGGAGCGCCAACTCGACGAGCGACGACGTCGCGCCGCGCGCCGGGTCGCGCGCTAAGAAGTCGTCCAGAAGGCTCGCCGCGGCGGGCGCGTCGCCGAGGGTTTCGTGCGTTCGCGCGAGGCGCTCCGCCACCTGCGCGCTTCGCGGCTCCTCGGCGAAGACGCGCGAGAGCTGCTCGAGCGCCCTTCGCGGCTCGCCGATCTCCGCGTACAGCTCCGCCTGCGCCCACCGAATCTCCAGGTCGTCCGCGGCGATCTTTTGCGCCTCCGCGAGGCAGTACAGGGCCTGGCGCGGTTCCCCGAGCTCGCGGCTCATGGCGGCGCACTGCATCCACGGCTCGAGCTGGCGGGGCGTGAGGTGCGCGGCGATGAGGCGGTACTCGAACGCGTTCTTCGCCCGCCCGAGTTCCTCGTTGATGCTCGCGAGGGTGAGGTACGGGTCCGGGGCGTTGCCTCCGGTGAGCCTCACGACGTCGTGCAGAAGCGCGATCGCCTCGCTGAAGCCCGGCTCGCCCCGGGTGTACAGCATGTTCGCCTCCGCGAGCTTCTTGTCCGCCTCGCCCTGGTACGCGCGCTTTCGCGTCAGGCGAGGCTTCTTGGAGCGCCCGCGCCCGAGCGAGCCCTTGGGCGCGGAGGAACCGGAGCCCTTCCGCGCGGCGCCCAGGAACAGCGCGAACTGCGGGTTCTTCGCGAGCATCTCCTCCTTGTCCAGCGCGTGCATGTCCAGGAGCTCGGACGCGCCGTACCCGGAGGACAGGTCCGCGGCGCTCGCGTCGATGCCGCGCCTCGACATCTCCGCGCGGAAGCTCTTCTCCGCAGCCGCGCGCTTCCGCGCGGCGAGCACCTCGTACGGTTTCGGGCCGCCCGCGTGCTCCATCCGCGCCAGCATCTCCTCGACCGTGTGCGTCTCGTCGAACAGAGCCTCCTCGTCCTCCTCGTCCTCCGACGAGGAGGACCCGTCGTCGCCCCCCGCCGACGCGGGCGCCTTCCCGAGCAGATCCGGCGCCGCGACCGCCGCCTCCTCCTCATCCTCCGCATCCTCCTCGGACGCGTCGTCGGATCGCGCCGCGTCCTCGTCCGACGCGACTCGGCGACCGCGCGACGACATCGCGCGCGTCCGCGACCGCGCGCCGCGCAGACTGCGGACGCGCGGCGTGGGAGGCAGATCTCATCGCAGAAAACGAGCAGAGTTTTGAACCCTACCTCGCACGCGTCGGACCGCGGCGAGAAGGAACTAACAACGCCGGGGGCGAGGATCCAACGCCGCGAGGCCCTCTCGGGCCCTCTCGTCTCCGATCCGACCGGCGGTTGGTCTTCCTCTTCGTTCGCGCTAAGTCTATGTGTGTGCATTTAAACGTCACCTCCTCCTCCTCGACTCCTCCCCGTCGAAGCTCACTAAAAGAATGTCGCCGCAGCCCCGGGGGCCGCGGAGACGCCCCCCCCTCCGTTTTTTTGTTTTCTCGGGCGTCGTCTCCGTCGCCGACGCTTCACCTTCACCCCCCCCCGGCTTGTTTTTGCATGTACGCGCGGTACTGCTGCCTTCTCCGCTCCTCCACCTGGTCCTGCGCCCTCCTCCGGTACTCCTTGAGGTCCCTGCACCTCGGCACCGGGCAGTTGCTCACCTTGCACCCCTTGCTGTGCACCTGCAGCAGCGTCCACATCTTGCGACACAGCTGGCATCCCCCCCCGGCTTTCACCTGGCATGTCATGGCGTGCTTGAACAGGTGCTTCACCTTGGTGCAGTTCGGGGAGCCGCAGTTCGCCACCTGGCACGTCGTCGCGTGCACGAGGAGCTCCATCGTGCGCTGGATCTGCGCCGCGCGGTCCCTGCGGTCCTCCTCCGTCATCCCCGCCCCGCGGTCCGAGTGCTTGTTCCCGCTTCTCACCAGCGCGTGCTCGTGCCCGACGGTGATTCGGCACTCCTCGCAAATGTCGAAATCGGCGCACGTCTCGCACCGCCACCCCTTCCCCGGCTCGAGCTCGCGCTGGCACACGTTGCACGTCGCCACGAACGCGGGCTCCGAGGGGTTGTTCAGGTGGTACAGCACCATCATCGTCGTGTGCTTCGCCCGGCGGAGCGAGTCGAACTGGAAGTGGTTCCCCTGGCACAGCGACAAAAACGCCTGCCGCGTGTCGAAAAACTCGCTCTCCATAATCTCCCCGTCCTCCTTGATGTCCGGGAGCTCCTCGACGCGCTCGCACACCAGGTCCCGGTTCGCGGTCAGGCGCTTTTCGTGCGCGGGGAGGGCTTGCTCGACGTCGTAGCACTCCTGGCACATCTCGAACACCGAGCCGTTGGACGCGGGCGTGGAGTCGTACCATCGGTTGTCGTCGGCGATGCACTTGCGGCAATTCGCACACTGGTGCGCGAGGTGCACCATGATGAAATCGTGCCGCATGTTCGCGATCGTCGTCCCGAGCTTCTTCATGAGCTCCACGTCGAGCTCCGCCTCGGGCGTTCCCGCGCCGAGGCGTTTTCCCTTGCCGCTCTTCCGCGCCGCCGCCGACCCGCTCGACGCGCTCGCGCCCTTCTTCCCCTTGTTGCGCTTCGCCGCGTCCGCCTGCTCCTTGATGATGCCCGGGATCCAGTCCTCCGCCACCCCCGGGAAGTAGTCCCCGTCGAAGTACGGGAGCTCCGTCGCGCTCGCGATGTCGTGGTTCTGGTTCCCGAGCTTGTACTCGTCGTGCAGATTCCCGAGGCTCAGGACGATGCCCTCCTTCTGCGCCTGGCGCAGCATCTTGAGGTACCACTCCCGGAGCTTGTCGCTCTTGGGCGTCTTCTGCTCCTTCGGGTGGCAGTACAGGATGTAATCCTCTCCCTGGAACGGAGGGCACGCCCAGATGAAACAGCTGGCGAACCCGCGCTGCTTGATGTACTGCAGATACCCGATCAGGATCTGGTGGTAGCAGTAGGTGCGCAGGGCGCCGCCGCCCTCCACTGCCACCTGGATCCCGCTCGGGCGGAAGTACTTCACCGAGTCGAGGTACGAGAGGTACACGCGGCGGTTGTTGGGCGCGGGGCAGTCGCTGCCGTACTCCTGGACGTAAATCCCGAGCAGGCACACGTCCACGCCCTCGATCTTCTGGAACAGGAGCAGCACCTTGCTCCTGTACGGGAACTCGGCGGGGTAGTTTTGGTCCTTGAACGCCTCGGCGAAATTTTTCTTCGTCTCGAGCCGCTTCTCCACGCTCGAGACGACGCGAATCGTCAGCCCCTCCGCCGCGGGAACCTCCTCCACGGGTTTTCCCAGCGCCCTCGCGCGCTCGTTCCGCTCGTGGCACATCACCTTCCTCAGGCGCTCCTCCAGGAAGTAGCTCAGTCGCGTCTGCGGCAGCGTCGTCGCGGGCAGCTGCGAGGACGGCCTGGTGGTGGTCGGCGTGCGTTCCTTCTTGTCGAGCTGGCTCAGGATGCAGCTCGGGCACGTAAACGGCGCCTCGCCACCTTCGTTCCTCCGCCCGTTGAACAGGACGCAAATCTGGTGGTACCACCCGTTGCAGTAGTCGCACTGCACCCACGGCTCCTCCAGGTCGTCGTCGTTCTTCTTCTTCGCGAGCTGGGACTTGGCGTACTTGTTCCCCTCCACCTCGATGGAGCCGTTGATGGCGTTGTAGCACGCGTTGCACCACGCGTCCTTCCGAACCTCCCCCCCCGAGACGTGCGGGGGGATGTGGTAGTACACCTGCCCGCGCTTGATCCGCCCGACGCAGCTGTAGCAGTACAGCGGCGGGGGTTCGAACGTCAGGCGCTCGATCGCGCACGCGCGGCACGCCTGCTCCGTCGCGCCCGCGATGGCCTTCTCCGACTCGGCGTCGCGGCGGCGCGCCGACATCGGCTGGCCCTTCGCCGCGGGATTCGCGTCCGAGAGGCGCAGCGACGCGAGGTGGGTGCGAACCTCGTCGGGGGAGAAACACTCCAGGAGGCTCGTGCCCTCGCCGCCCGGGCGCTTCTGCCCGACCGACCCGCGGACCGCGGTGGGGAGGGGTCCCGCGTGGTGCGGGATCATCTGCCCGCTCGCGTCCGTTCTCGCTCGCTTGGCGGGGCCCTGGCCGAGCGCCGCCGCGCCCGCCGCGTGCTGCTGCTGCTGCATCAGCATGTGCGAGCGCTGCTTGAGCATGGCGCTTCGAACTGGGCCGCACACCGGGCACCGCGCGTCCTTGCAGTTTTGGTGGTGCTTCAGGAGCTCCCTGCTCGCGAGGCACCTCGGGTACTGGCACGCGCCGTCGGTGCACTTGAGGACGTGCTCCCACAATTTTTTCGCGACGTGGCAGTGCGGGGTGTACTGGCACCGCCCCTCCGCGGCTTGGCACTTGGACGCGTGCCGGAGGAACAGGAGCCACCTCTGCTGCTTGACGATGTACGCCTTCTTCACCTGATCCTCCGTCATCGGCTGCCCCGGCTGCCCGCCCTGTCCCTGGCGCTGCGCCTGCGCCGCCATCATCGCGCGCTGCTGCTGGTACTTTTGCTGCGCGGCGGCGGCTTGCTGCGGCGTCATCCCGGCGAGGTTCGGGCCCTTCATCTGCTGATTCATCTGCGCCCCCTTCATCATCATCCCGCCCCGGCCGTTCGCCTGCTGCTGCGCCGCCATCGCCTGCTGCTGCTTCATCATCATCATCTGCTGTTTCTGCTGCGCCTCCCGCGCCGCCTTGAGCTGCGCGGCGGTCATCTTCTTCCCCTTCCCGCCCTTCCCCGTCGGCGCCGCCCCCGTACCAACCTCCATCTGCCGCATCTGCACCGCCTGCTGCTGCTGCATCATCATCATCTGCTGGTGGTGGTGCGCGTGGTGCTGCTGCACCTGGCCCATCCCGCCGCCGCCGTGTTTCATCGCCCCCGAGGGGCCCGCGCCGTACGCGCTCGCGCCCGCCGCCGCCGCGCCGCGAATCACGGGCGCGCCGTTGGACATCATCGCGTTCCCGCCACCGAGGCCCATCCCGGACCCGCCGCCGGGCTCGCGCTTCATCCCGTCGAGCGCCCCCGAACCGCCGCCGCCCCCGAGCGAGCCCATCGGAACCTGCTGCTGGTGGCCCATCGGGTTCTGACCGGGCGCCTGCTGACCGGGAGCGCCGCGCTGTTGGCCGGAGCCGCCGGCGCCGGAGCCGCCCTTCGGGCGCGCCACCATGATCCTCGCCACCGCCTGAAGCCGCGCCTCGAGCGTCGCCTCGTTGCAGTATTCCTCCTGTGGAGGAGAGAGAGAGGGGGGGTGGGAAGGGGGGAAGAGCGGGGGGAAGAGAGGTGAGTGAGCGGCGGGGGGCGAGGGGGTGACGCGTCGCGACCGAGGCGAGACGGCGGGGGTGGTTTTTTTTCCCACTCCGAGCGAGAGCGGGTTTTTCGAGAGGGTTTTTCGGCGCGATGGCGAAGACGCAGTGCCGACGGAGGTGCGATCGCGGCGCGCCGCGCGGGCGCGCGCGCCGGCGCGACGGCGATTGGACGATCGCGTCGCGGGGACGGCGAGCGCGCGCGCGATATCGCCGGGTCGGTTCGCGGGTTCGGGTGGTCGGCGACCGCGGCGGGGCGCGTCGCCGGGCGCGCGCGACGGGGCGCGAAAGCGACGGTTTGCGAACGCCGCGGCGGTTCAAAGCGCGCGGCGTGGCGGGGACGCGCGCGCGCGCGCACCTTGCTTCGAGCGCCGCGGTACACCGCCTCTTCGAGGCGGAGGACGAAGTCGGGGAGCTTCTGCTGCCATTCCTTCGTCTCCGTGGGCTTCCTCTGCTGGAATAGCCGCAGGCTGTTGGACGATCGCGAGCGAGCGAGGGGTATCGGTCAGCGAGAGGGAGGGCGAACCCGGGGGGGGGTGATCCGCGAGATTTCGCGAAAAACGAACGCCGGGCGGGAGGAAGCCGCGCGACGATGGCGGAAAGTGTGTGTTAGGGTTGATGAGGGTGTCCGTCGCGGCGGACGCACATGTGCTGAATCAGGATCTTGCGGCTCGGGATGTCGCTGTCGGACTGCCAGGTCTTCCAGCGCTTATCGCCGTCCCCGTTGCCGCCCATCATGCCCACCCCTTGGGGCACGCCGGTCCCGTTTCCCTGCATCTCCGCGCGCTTTTCTCCAAGCGGGGTGCACCGCGCGCCTCGTCAAACGCGGTAATTTAAAGCCTCTTATCGCCTCCGTGCGCCGGGCCCGCGCGCCGCGAAAAGCGCCTCTTTTCGCCGAGCGATGCGCGCGTCGCGATCCCGAGTGCGTTTCCCGACTGGCCCTCGCCGGCGCCGGCGCGTTCTGCCGTCGCGCGCGCGCGCGAGCCGGCGCAGGTGAAGCCTCGATCGTCTTGGCGGCAAACGCGTCCGTCGCGCGCGTCTCCGTTCGTTGATCGATTTCGATCGGTGCGGGTGATCGGCGGGGTGGGTTCAGATTCTCGGTCGACCGATGGAAGGGCCGGTTGTTTGATCGGTATCTTGGCGTTTGACCGGTTTTTCCACGCCGTTTCGCTCGGGGCGAGGCGGATATCCGGGCGGGCAAAGGATCGTCCCCGCCCCGCCCACGCGTCCACATCAGCGCGCCCGTCCCGCGACACGCTCGCGCGCCTCGGAGGCGCTCTCGGCTGCGCGATAGCGCGCCCCTCCGCTCGTCCTCGACCGCGTTCTTCCCTCTCGCGCGTCCCGCGCGCGGCGTCTCGAGCCCGCGTCTGCCCCCTCGACGCACACATTCGCGTGACTCAGCCCCCGATCGATGGCGGCTACCGTGAGCGCGTTCGCGGCGTCACCGCGCGCGACGACGCGCGGTGACGCGGCGGGACGCGCGCTCGCTCGGCTCTCGTTCCGCGCGTTCGGAGCGCCGGGAGGACGCGCGCGCGCCGCGGCGGCGCCGCGCGACGCGCGGGCGTGCGCCCGCGCCGGCGCCGGGTCCGGCGCGAAGCGCTGGGGATGCAACGCTATCGCGCGCGCGACGTCCGCGGGCGCCCAGCGCGCGTCGCGCTCGAGCGACGACGCGCCGCGGGACGCGCGCCGCGCGCGGCGACTCGCTCGCGGTGACGCGCAGCGCCGCCGCGCCGCCGAGAGCGCGGGAGAGGTGCGTCCGCGGCGACGACACCCACCCGCCCCCCTCCCCCCGATCCCTCCGCCGAGCGAAACCCACGCCACCCGAAGAGCCCGCCGACGCCCGACCGGTCGCGGCGCGGCGTTTTTCACCGGACGGGTCGTCCCCGCGTTTTTTTCGATTCGACGGACGGTGCTTCTTCCCTTCGTCTCCCTCCTTCGCCCCCCTCACCCGTCCCTCTTCCCCGCGCTCCCTCTTCCCCGCCCTCCCCTCCTCTCGTCCACGACACAGGCCGCGGTCCCCGCCGTGCCTCCTTCAAACCCGTCCGGTCCGACGATCGTGACGCCCAAGGTGAACAAGGGCAAGCTTCAGACGCGCGTCCTGAGCGCGCTGACGCTGGGCGCGTTTGGCCTCTTCGTCACGTGCACGGGGGGTTGGGTGTGGGCGATGTGGATGGCGGGCGCGTCGTACTTGGCGTCCAAGGAATACTTCACGATGGTGCCGAACATGCAGTCGGAGCTTCCGCACCCGCCCCCCAAGTGGGCCGGGGACGCGAGCATCTTCCTCTGCACGATCTTCGCCCTGGTTCTCCAGGCGTGCGGCGCGAAGACGTCCGCGTTGGTCATGACGACGCTCGCCGCCTTCGGCGTCGTCGCGTTTTTGCTGACGACGCGGCAGGACGAGCCGCACTTCTCTCAGTACACGGCGACGCTGTTCGGGATCGTGTACTGCGGCGCCCTGCCCTCGTTCTGGGTGAAGCTGAGGGCTCTGGCGTACTCGAAGTCCGCGACGATCGCCACGGGCGCGAGCGGGTCGCGGTTCGTGGAGGCGTGGCCGGCGGTGCTCGGCGGGCCCGAGGCGTGGACGACGGGGCTCATCGTCACGGTGATCACCGTCTCGTGCATCATCGCCAGCGACGTCGGCGCGTACGCCTTCGGGAAGACCTTCGGAAAGACGCAGCTCATCAAGATCTCCCCGAACAAGACGGTCGAGGGCGCGGCCGGGGGCTTGCTGTGCACGATGCTGACCGCGTTCGGGTTGCGGCAGCTCCTCGGGTGGCACGCGGGGGTGATCCAGACGGTGGCGCTGGGGGCGCTCATCTTCTGGGCCGCCGTCGCCGGGGACCTCATGGAGAGCGTCATGAAGCGAAACGCGGGGATGAAGGACAGCGGGGACATCATCCCGGGACACGGAGGGTTCCTCGACAGGTTCGACTCGTACATGTTCACGGGGATCTCCGTGTACTTCTACATAGTCACCGTCATGCCGCACTGGTTCCAGGGCTTGGTGCTCTGACGTCGAGAATATAAAACACATTGGAGGCGGCGGACGAGCGAGAGGGACGGAGGACCGAGGGAAAATAAAAAGAGAAGGCGACGACGACGCCCCGCCCGAACGAGGGTACGCGCCGCCCGAATATTTCGCCCGCCTCTCTTCGCGAGAGAGAGAGAGAGAGAGCGGTGGTCCCCTCTTCAATGACGCATCTCGCTCTATTATGTATCACACCCTGACGCACCCTGTCGCGCTTCGAACGTCTCGTCGCCCGAATCCTCCTCCGCGGCGAACCCCGTCCGTTTCGTCGCGCGCGCGCGTTTTAATAGTCTAGTCTACTTTTTTTTTCCCCACCTCCGCCCGGGTCCTCCGGGTCCGCTTCCCGGTCCGGGCTTGGCGACGATCCAGTGCGTCGTCCCGAGGTGGAACGTCCTCGCCTCCACCACCTCCAGCCCCGCCTCCCGGACGAGTGCTAAGATATCCCTGTTCCAGTAACACCCCCACCGTTCCGCGTGCGCCGCGGCGAAGTGGTCCAAGATGTTGCTCAGCCACGCGTGCGACGCGCTCCTGCCGTGCTCGAGCAGGAAGATTCTGCCCCCGCCGCCGCCGCCGCGCTCCGAGGCGGCGCGTCGTTCGTCCTCGTCCTCCACGACCTCCTCGCTCCGGCACACGCGCGCCATCTCCCGGAGCGCCGCGACGGGGTCCTCGAAGCTGCACAGCCCGAACGTGTCCACGACGGTGTCGAACGAACGAGGCTCGAACCCCGTGTTCGCCGCGTCCGCGACGCGCACCGACACGGAAGCGGGTAGTCCCGTAGACGACGACGCGGCGGCGTCGGCGCGTGCCGTCGCGTCGGCGGCGACGCCGACGTCGCGGCGCGCCTTCGCGAGGCACACGTCCACCATCGGGCGGGAACAATCCGTCGCCGTGAGTGAAGAGATGCCCGGGGGGTAATACTTGAAGTTGCGTCCGGTCCTGATGGAGCGAGGGGTGGTAGTATCATCATCGAGAGGGGGGACGGGAGGAGGGGGGGCGGCGTGAGAGGGAGGCGACCGAAACGCGACGACGGCGCGAGGCGTTCGCGAGAGAGGTGATGATGATGAGGCGCGCACCCGGCGGCCACCTCCAGGACGTCGCCCCTGGCTCGGCGCATCATCCACCATCGCATGAGCTTGATGCCGGTGAGGAACTCGTGCCACTCGATCTCCTCGTCGAACCGATCGGCGAGGCCGTCGTACGCCTCGCGTCGCACCGCCTCGTCCACGACGGCGCCGCGCGCGGAGACGCCGGTGCCGTCGCGGACCGCGCGACGATCGACGACGCCCCCGCCTTTCCCGCCGTCGCAGTGCGGGCAGGGCCTGGGCGCGGCGCCCAGCATCGTGCCGTATCCCACCGCGGTGCCCATGAGCGCGGCGGCGGCGCCGCCGAACGCGCCGGCGGCGCCGAGGACGAGGCGCATCGCGCGAGGGCGAGTGACGCGCCGAGGACCGAAGCGGGTGTGCAACGACGACGACTGCTCGACGACGACGCCGAAATCTCAGCGCGCCGCGCGCTCAACTAACGGTTGCGTGCGGCACTTTCTCGGACGGCCCGACGACTCGACCGAAACGTGCGACGACGATCGACCGAAACCGTGGGCGCTCGCGCCCGTCGACGCACTGAACGCGGTCGACGCCCGCGGCTGCGTCGCGTCTCGCGATTCCCTCGCGTCGTTCGCGTCGCGTCGACGTCGTCGCGCGGGGTGGGGGCGAACGATGGCGAAGATGACGTCGGTCTGAGCGGGCGCGTTCGTGGAGGATCGGCCCGCGATGCCGTCGACCAAGGCGCCGAGGGGCGCCTCCGCCGCGCGACGGACGAAGGTTCCCTCGGTGATTCGATGCGCGTACGCGCGCGCCGTGACCCTCGAGCAGGCCGCGCGCGAGGTGTGCGCCGCGGCGAACCTCCCGCCGCCGGATCTTCGCCGCGCGGGTGACCCTCCCGAGTACGCCGACGCGCTCCTCCGGCGCACGTTCGTGTCGTTCCCGGGTCGCGCGCCCGCGCTCCCTCCCGACGCCTCCCTCGCGCAGCACTGCGACGCGGACGAGACGATCGCGCGCGCGCTCTCGCACCTCTTCCGGGCGCGCAGTCACCCGAACAACGTCCTGTGCTACGGCGCTCGCCGACTGGGACCGAACCCGCCCGCCTCGGCGCGCGTCAGCCTCGGAGGCGCCGTCGCCTCGAGGGGTGCCAACATTCCCCCGGGCGATCGCGATCGCGCGCCCCCCGCCGCCGCGACCGAGTCCGCGCGCGCGTTCGCGCCGCCGCGCGACGTGGAGGTGATGCGCCGATCCGCCGCGCTCGAGGCGCTCCGCCGCCCGCCCTGGCGCGTCTTCGCCGCGCGGGCGGGCGACGACGTGTTCTTCCACCTTCTCACGAACGCGTCGGTGTTCGCCCCGGCGGACGCCGTCGTCGGCGCCGGGGGCGGGGGCGGGGGGTGCCACGTCCAGCTGTGCGGCGCGCCCGTCTCGGGGGTCGCCAAGATTCGCGCCGCGCGCGCCGCTGTCGCCGCGGCTCGCGAGCCGGCGCGCGGGGGCCCGACCGACGAGCCGAGACGCGCGAAACGCGGCGGCGGCGCGAACGGCCGCGGTGGATCGGCGATGGACGCGTCGAAGGGCGGTGACGTGGGGGGGTCGAGCGGCGACGGGCGGAGGGGTACCCGTCGCGGAACCGGCGCGCGGAACCGAGGGACGGAGAAGAAAAAAAAAGGTCCCGACCCTCTGACGCCTCATCCGCCGAGGAAAAACGCGCGAGAGACGGCGAGCTCAGAAGACCCCAGAGGGCAGACCGCGTCCGGACCGGACGAGGACGACGTCGCCCTCGAGCGGTCGACGCCGGCTTCCATGATTCGGCGCGTGTCCCGATTCGTCCGCGGGGTGGTGACCGCCAATCCGTTCATCGCGCTCGCCGCCGCCGCCGCGAGGGACCGCGGCGGCGGAGAGTCCTCGACGGACGTCGTCGAGGAATCGCCCGCGGACGGGTCCGAACGTCCCGGGGAGGACCGATCGCGGGAGGCGATGCGCTCGGGCTCGTGCGCGGCGGGCGCGAAGCCGCGGAAGCCGAGACCGAGCAGCTGGCGGCGACGCCGGGACGCCGCGCGGCGACAAAGCGCCGCCGCCCGGGAGGACGCGTCCTCGCCCGAGACCTCCGCCGTGCCGGAGACCCCGGAGGCGTGCATGTGGAACCGCATCGGGGACGCCGCCGCGGAGTCGAGCGGTCACGACGACGGATACGAGGAGCGGAACGAGGCGCGCGAACGTGAAGAGCGAGCGCGAGCGACGTACCGTCCGCGGGTGGCGGCGGCGGAGACTTCCGCGGGCGGCGGAGGACGGGCGCCGCCGCCGCCGTCGTCGAACGCCGCCGACGCCGCCCCGCGCTCGCGAACGATGTCTCCGCCCGCCGTCGGGGCGAAGCCCCCCCCCGGGCGGCGGCGCGCGCCGGGTCCGTCGAAACCCGGAGGGTCCGCGAAACCCGGGCGCGAAGGGGTTCGGGCGCGGGCCCCGGGGTCGACCGCGACGGGCGCTCCGCCCGCTTCGACGTCCTCGGAGGCTCGTCCCCGCGACGTCGTGTTCGAGGCGTCCGCGTTCATGCACAAGAGTTCGTACACGCGTCTCCCCGGCCTTCCCCGGCGCCACCTTCTGAACGCCGCCGGGGTCGGACCCGGCGGCGCCAGGCGCGTGTACGCGCGCATCTTCGGGCGCCGCGATCCTCCCGGATCGGGCCGCCGCGCGGGATCGTCCGTCGCGTCCGACGCGCGACCCGGATCGACCGGATCGAGCCTCGGCGGCGGCCTTCGAACCCTTCGGGACCCCGCGAACCCTCCGGGCTCGAACTCGAACCCCCCGCGGCGGCGAAAAGTCCGGCGCGTGCCGCGCGTCGACCGCGAGGCGCTTCTCCCTCTGCTGTCGCTGACGCTTCGACGCGCGGCGCGGTGCCCGTACGGTCGCATCCTAGACGCGAAGTGTCCGATGCCGCCCGGCCTCGCGCGGCGCGGCGGTTCGCGCGGCGGGCGAGAGAGCCGAGAGAGCCGAGAGACGCCGCTTTCGTCGGCGTCGGAGCCGAAATCGCTCCTGGCGTCCTTCACGCCGCCGGCGAAGGTGGCGGCGTTTCTCTGGGCGGTCATCACTCGCGTCGCGCCGAGGGAGATGCTCGGCGGGGCGAAATCGCGCGCGGCGCTTCGCGCGTTTCTTCTCCGCCTCGTCGTCCTCCGGCGGTTCGAGCAGTGCACCCTGCACGAGGCGATGCGCGGGATCCGAACGCGCGAGTTCCCGTGGCTCTTCGGCGAACGCGGCGCGTGGGACGACGACGACAAAACCGGGGGTCGGGGGGCGCGTCGCGGCGGCCCCGCCAAGGCGGCGGTCGCGAGGCGCGCGAAGCTCCAGCGGTGGATCAAGTGGCTCATCGAGGGCCTCGCCGTGCCTCTGCTCAGGGCGCACTTCTACTGCACGGAGACGGAGACGCACCGCCTCCGCGTGTTTTACTACCGCAAGGGCGTCTGGGCGAGGGTCGTCGCCGCGCACCTCGCCGCGATGACGGAGGACCCCGACGGAGAGACGAGGGACGTCCGGACCCCTTCGTCGGCGCCGCTCGAACCCGAGGGACCCGAGGGAGGGGGTTTAGGGGGCGCCGACGAACGGACGCGCGAACGCGACCGTCGTCGGAGCGGCTCCCGTTCGAACGCCGCTCGCGAAGAACCCGCTCGCGAAGAACCCGCTCGGACCGCGGCGTACCGGCGCATGTCGAAGCGTCGCGCGCGCACGGTGCTTCAGAGGCACCTCCTGGGGTTCGCGCGGCTCCGTCTGCTTCCGAAAGCCGCGGGCCTGCGCCCCGTGGCGATGCTCGGCAGACCGGCGACGGCGTCGTTTCGAAGTCTCCGAGGGGGGAAGTTTAAGGGGGGCGAGGGCGGCGGCGGCCGCGCCGGTCGAGACACGCTCGCGTTCCGACCCGTCAACTCGAGCCTCCAGGGCGTTTTCGACGTCCTGCGACGCGAAGCGCACGCGCGGCCCGGCGCGATGGGCGCCAACGTCAGCGATTACCGCGAGGCGCACCGCAGGCTCGGGCCGTTCATCCGCTCGTGGCGCGCGGAGCAGCGCCGTCTTTTCGCCGCGACGCGAGGGTCCCGCGGCGGAGCGAACAACGCGGTGCACGGACGCGGGGCCCCGAACAGACACGTCGCGGGGCCCGCGCGCGTGGCGAACCCCCCGTTCATCGTCGCCGCGGACGTGAAGGGCGCGTTCGACAGCATCCCGCTCGCGTCGCTGGAGCGCGTCGCGACGGAACTCGTCGGGTCGGCGGAGTACGAGGTGTCGCGGATGACGCACACGACGGGCGGTTTGTCCGGGGGCGTCCGCACCAAGACGCGCCGCGTCGCCGCGCCCGTCGTGGACGAGGAGGGGAAGGAGGGGGTCGGTGGGGGCGAGGGGAATAACCGCTCGGCGTCGAGCCTCGGGGCGATCGGCGCGAGGCGACGCGGGGGCGTCGTGATTGACCTCGCGACGCCCGATCGCGTCCACCGCGCGCAGGTTCTCGAGCTCCTGCGCGAGCATCTGCGGCGCAACGTGGTTCGGTCCGGGGGCGTGTATTTGCTTCAGACCACGGGGATTCCGCAGGGATCCGTCCTCAGCTCGCTGCTGTGCGCGGTGTTTTACGCCCGCCTGGAACACTCCCGGGGTTTGGGGACGCCCCCCGGCGCGGACGACGCGGGAAAACCCTCCTCCGTGCTGTGTCGCTGGATCGACGATTTGTTGCACGTCTCCTCCTCGCGCGCGCCCGCCGAGGCGTTCTTGTCCGCCGCCCTCGAGGGCTTCGCCGAGTACGGGTGCGTCGTCAACCCCGCGAAGACGTCCCTGAACTTCGACTACGACGCCCCGGGGCGCGCGACGAGGGGAAGCGCGGCGCCGCTTCGCATCCCTCGCCGCGAACTCGTCGTCGGCTCCGGTCCCCTCGCGACGCGCGGCGTCGCGTGGTGCGGTTTGCTCATCGACAGCGCGACGCTCGAGATCACCGTGGATTACGCGCGGTACGCCGGGGACTGGGCGCGCGAGGCGGTGACCGTGCCCGGCCGCGCCGGGCACGGGCGATCCTCCCCTTTCGCGACCCTGGGCCGGAGGGTCGTCGCGTACTTGCGTCCGAAGTGCGCCGGGATTCTGTACGACCAGAGCATAAACTCCCCGCGAACGGCGAGACTCAACGTGTACCAAAACTTTCTCCTCGCCGCGGTGAAGCTTCACTGCTTCATCGCCGCCGCCTCGGGCGACGGGCGCGGGGGGCGGCCCTCGCCGAAGCTCGTGCACGCGGCGATCGCGCAGGGCGTGCGATTCATGGAGGACGCGGTGAGGCGCCACTCGGCGGCGGCGAGGGCGACGCTGGGCGCGCGGGGGCGGATCCAGCGCGGGCACGTCAGGTTCCTCGGGTACCGCGCCTTCTTCGAAATCCTCAAAAGGAAACAGGCGAGGCACGCGGGGACGCTGAAGAGGCTGGAGAGAGAACTCCGCGCGCCGGGGATGCGCGCGGCGGCGAGGACGCTCGAGGCGGTCGTGGACGAGAGGCTGTCGAGCGTGTTCAGAGAGATTCGGTTCTGACGACGCGAGACGCGTATAAAAGAAGAGAAACGGAAGACATTCGGCGCGGCGCGACGTTCCGCGAAGCGTAGACACGAACCCCTCGCGCGAACCGTCCCCTCGCGCGTCCCCCCTAGGCCTTCTCCGCGCCTTCGCGCGTCGTCTTGATCGGTCGTTTTGGTCGTCTCGCGCGAGACGCTCGTCGATCAATTCGCCTGCGGCGCGGGCGCGAAGTCCGCCTCGAACCTGGCCTGGATGGCGTCGTAGTCGCAGTTGATCATCGCCCCGAGCGTCTCCTGCGGGATCGTCGCCGTGACTTCGTCCGAGAGCGCGAACGGGGCGATGCACCCCGCGATGTAGTCTTGGCTGGGCATCTCGTCGAACGCGGAGAGGTCGATCCTGGACCCGACGTACTCGATGACGGCGCCGATGCACCCGTCGTCGAGGTCGCACACCGTGTTGGGGTTTTCGCACGGCGCCGCGAGGACGCCGACGTCCGCGAGGCTGATACTGGGGCACTCCGGCTCCTGCGCCCTCGCGAGCGCGAGCGCGGCGGCGAAAACGGCGGCGCCGAGCGCGACGCGAGGGCGGCGGGAGCCGACCGAGGGGAGAGGCATGGATAGTGTCGAAGCGGGGGTGGGCGGGGGTGTGAGGGCGCGGGGTCGGGAGGTTTGCAGGCGGGTCGCCGCGGGCGGCGCGAAGTGACGTGCCGCGCGGGGGCGGCGCGGCGGGAGCCCCAGACTGCGCCGAGAGGACGAGCGTCGACGCCTCGGACGCGTCGAGACGGTGCGCGCGACGAGCCGTGATAGGACGACGCCCCGAGAGCGCGCGCCGAGGAGCGACGCGCGCACGCGAGACGAGGCTCGGGAACGGCGGTTTTTCGGGGTTCCGAGAAAAACGCGCACCCCGCCCTCATCGTAACGACCGCGTGTGCGACTCTGTCCGAAACAGCGAGCAGGCCCGAGTGTGCGGTGTCCTTTGGAGCTTGAACCCAAAACCACGGTCTGGAAATATCGCGCGCCTCGCGGTCCCACGAAGCAAATTTAGAGGCTGTGGTTCGTCCTCCGCCCAAGCACCAAGGGAAATTTCGCGCGATGCGCTTCGCGATTTGGTTTTTTTTGCTTACGTCGCTCACCCTCGCGCCCTTCCCGCTGCGCCGTCACACGTCGACGCCCGGGCCTCGCCGCCGCCACACCACCCGCAGGAAAGATGGCTTCCTCTTGCATCGCGAAGAGCGCCGTTTTCGCGTCCGCCGCGCGCCCGAACAAGGGCGGCAAGGCGGCCGCCAAGCCCGCCCGCAGCTCCAAGCTCTGGACCCCCAACGCCGTGGGCGTGGACTCGCCCACGATCATCGTCGAGGGCGACGCCGAGAGCAAGATGAAGGGCCTCACCGCCAAGCGCCGTGAGGTCATCCTCGACATGGAGGACTTCGCCGCGAACGAGGTGCGCCTCCGCTCGTCGCGATCCCGCGCGCGCCCTCGAGCCCCGCGCGAACCCGGACCCGCGCGCGTCACGCGCGCGGGCCGCGCCGCCCGCGCGCTGTTTTTTCGCCCGCGGAACCCGCGTGTTTTCTCGCGGTGACGCGAGAAGTGATGATAACCCCGCGGAATCCCCGCCGCCGCCGCCCGCCCTCCCCGCGCCCCCACGCCGACTCCGCCCTGACATCCTCCGGACCGCGTTCCCCTCCCGAAAAACCCGACAGCTCATGACGCTTCTCAAGCCGACGGACAAGAACTGGCAGCCCCAGGACTTCCTCCCCGACCCCAGCGGCCCCGATTTCCTCGACGAGGTGGCGGCGATCCAGAAGCGCACGGAGGGCATCCCCGACGACCACCTCGTCGTCCTCGTGGGCGACATGATCACCGAGGAGGCGCTCCCCACGTACATGAACATGCTCAACACCCTCGAGGGCACGAAGGACACGACCGGCGCGGACGCCACCGCGTGGGCGCAGTGGACGCGCAAGTGGACCGCGGAGGAGAACCGCCACGGCGACCTCATGAACAAGTACCTGTGGATGACGGGCAAGGTCTCGCTCAAGCCGATCGAGACGACGATCCAGAACCTCATCGGCGCGGGCATGAACCCGAAGACGGAGAACAACCCGTACCTCGGGTTCGTGTACACCTCCTTCCAGGAGCGCGCGACGAAGATCTCGCACGGGAACACGGCGCGCTTCGCCAAGGAGCACGGCGACGAGACGCTCGGCAAGATCTGCGGCATCATCGCCGCCGACGAGGGGCGCCACGAGATCGCGTACCAGCGCATCATCGACGAGGTCATGAAGCGCGACCCGGACGGCGCGGTCCTCGCGTTCGCGGACATGATGAAGAAGCAGATCGTCATGCCCGCGCACCTCATGGACGACGGCGAGCACCGCGCCAGGACCGGGCGCGATCTCTTCTCCGACTTCGCCACCGTCGCCGAGGCCACGGGCACGTACACCGCCAACGACTACGCGTCCATCATGGAGCACCTCATCAAGCGGTGGAACATCGCGGACGTCAAGGTGGAGTCCGGCGAAGCGGCGGAGGCGCAGGAGTACCTCATGAAGCAGCCCGATCGCATCCGCAGGCTCGCGGAGTTCGCGGCGCGCAAGCAGGCGAAGAAGACGCCCGTGAAGGAATCCTTCAGCTGGATCTTCGGACGCAAGGTCGAGGGGAGGTTCCAGTGAAAACAAAAAAGTTTTTTCCGGGGGGAAAGGAGCGAAGGAGGAAGAGAGACGACGCGTGCACGCGGATGAGAGCCGAGAGGACGGAACGGCAGTGCGTCTTGGGATGCTCGAGCGGACGGACCCTGCGAAGCTGAATAATCACACACACCCGCGCGATCACACAGTTTTGATCGTCTCGCGCGCCTCGTCGATCGATGACGTCCAATCGGTACTGAGGGTCAAAAAACGGGCGATTTCAAAGGAGACGCCCTTTCGAGCGACGACCGGGTCGTTTCGCTCGCGGGGCGCCGTCGTTTGGGGGCCGCGAGTGTGCCAACTTTTCAAAATTTCGCGGGCGCGCGATTCGTCGGTTCGCGCGCGACGCCCCCTCGCGCCGCCCACATCGGGCCTCGCTCGCGCACGCACGACGCGCGTTCGCGATGGCAGCCGACGGCGGGTCGGCGTCCCTCGGCTCCTCCGCGCGCGACGCGAACACGGCGTCGCTCGTGCGTCGGCTCGTGCGCGCGACGCTGACGAAACACGGCGCCGGGGCGACGCCCGACGCGGACGTCGATCGGCTCTTCCGCTACGCGGTTCGTCTCGTGGGGAGCAGCCTCTCCGCGAGCGTGGAGCCCGACGAGGGTGCCGCCGCGGACGCCATCCGCCGCAGGCTCGCGCGCGCCGGCGCCGACCCCTCCGCGGTGGTGGATTTCTCGGACCTGCACCGCCGGCTCTCCCAGCAGCCCGGGCTGCGTAAGCGGTGGGCGCTCCTGCACGCCCTCCTCCGCGTCGCGGAGTCCAAGGACGCGGACGACGACCGCGCGGTCGCCGCCTCCGCGGGGACCACCTCCGCCCTCCTCGCGCGCCCCCTCTCCTCCGCCGCCACCTCCGGCGGCCTCCCCGCGGGCGCCCTCGCCCCGACCGACGACGACGACGCCTCCTCCTCCCGGCGCATGGGCGGCTCCGATCGTCGCCATCATCATCGTCGGAGATCCGACCACCACCGCTCGCTCGCCGACGGCGACGGATCCACCCTGGGCCTCGACCACCCCGGCGCGCGAGAGCTCGCGCGCCGCGAGCTCGAGGCCGAGTCCGTCGCCGCCCTCGAGGTCCCCGAGTCCGAGCTCGTCCGCGACGTCCTCTTCGCGTGTCAGGGCATCGACGGCCGATGCCTCGCGTTCGACCCCGCCGCAGACGCCTTCGTCGTCCGCCCGGAGATGCGCCATCGCGTCTCCCCGGGCGCCGAGCAGCTCGCCAGGACCCTCGCCGAGCTCGGGTGGCTCTTCAAACGCGTCCGCGCGAGCCTAGGCCTAGACCAGGGCCGAGAGGGTCCCCTAGGCGCGGGGAGCGGTGACGACGGGGAACGACCCAACACCGCCGCCGCGCCTCTGTTGGCCGCCGCCTCATCCGGGATCGCACATTCCGAACCGTCTCAAGGCCCGAAGGGGATGGGATCGAGTTTCGGCGACGCCGAGCGCGGCGGCGGCGGTCGGACCCGGCGCGCGTTCCGCGCCGCCGCTCAGGCTGAGCTCTCCGACTACTACCGCCTCATCGCCGTCCTCGAGGCGCAGGCGCAGGTTCCCATGGCGGCCGCGCTCGAGAAGACCGGGGGACGGACGGACGGTACCCGAGCCGGCGAGGACAACGGAGGCTCTTTTTATCCCCCCGACGGGTCCCACGGGTCGGCGTCCTCCGGCGGCGCGTCGAGCAGTTATCTGACGCTTCGTCGCTTGGCGGTTTGGCTCGCCGAGCCGACGCGTCGGCTTCGCACGCTCGCCGCGGTCGCGGACGCCGTCGCGGGTCTGGAGGGCGGGGCGTTACTCCGGGCGTTACACGCGCTCAGCCGCCACGGCGACCCCGCGCACCACGCGACGGTTTCTCGGCTGTACGCGTCGGCGGCGACGCCGTTGGCTCGGATGACGGAGGCGTGGGTCGTGAGCGGCGAGGCGGAGGACGCGCGGGGTGAGTTTTTCGTCGCCGTCGACCTGAGCGCGCCCGAGGAGGACATGTGGCGTTCCCGCTACGGCCTCGACGAATCGATGCGCCCTCCGTTCATCGACCGCGAGCTCGCCCTCGACGTCCTTCGCGTCGGGAAGAGCATCAACTTTTTGCGGCGGTGCTGCGACGACGACGGGTGGGCTAAAGAGAGAGACGCGGTGGTTCTCGTCGCCGACGCCGCCGAGGCGGAGGCGCGGGAACAGGCCGAGCTCGGGGGCGACGCCGACGCGGCGCGAACCGCGCACTTGGCTCCGCGCCTTCGCGCTTTGGCGCACGAGGCGAAGCGCCGCGTCGACGCCCATCTGCTCCGCGTCGTGTTCGACCGGTACAAGTTCGGCGCGCACTGCTTGGCGGCGAAGCGGTACCTCCTGCTCGGCCAGGGCGACTTCCACGCGTTCCTGATGGACCTCGTCGGGAGAGACCTGGACGAGCCCGCGGACGCGCAGAGCGCGTACAGGCTCGCGGGCGTTCTGGAACAGGCGGTTCGTGCGTCGAACGCGCAGTTCGAGGACCCGGAGGTTCTGGAGCGCCTTCGCGTGCGCGTGACGCCGCACGCGGGCGGGGAGCAGAGCGGGTGGGACGTGTTTTCGTTGGAATACGCCGCGTCGGCGCCGCTGACGACGGTGTTCACCGCGGAGGCGGCGAAGAAGTATCTCCGCGCGTTCACGTTCCTCTGGCGCCTGAAGCGGGTCGAGCACGCGCTCTGCGCGACGTGGCAGACGATGAAGCCCAACGTCACCGCGGCTCTGCAGAGGGACGGCGCGAGCGGCGCCGCGGGGCGGGCGCTCGCGCACGAGCTCCGGCGGTGCCACACGTTGCGCGGGGAGATGCACCACTTCGTGAGCAACCTGCAGTACTACGTCATGTTCGAGGTGTTGGAGGCGTCGTGGGAGCGGTTCCGGCGCGAGATGCGCGAGGCGAGGGACCTCGACCACCTCATCGCCGCGCACGACCGGTACCTCGACACCATCCTCCAGAAATCCCTCCTGGGGCCCAAGTCGCAGCTCCTCGCGCGAACGCTCGGAAGCCTCTTCGAGTCCGTCCTCCGGTTTCGCGGCTTCGCCGATCGGTTGTACGAGGTGGCGCGCGACGCAGCGATGCGGCGGCAGCTCGCGCAGCTGAGGGTGGAGAAGCGCAGGGAGGCGGGGGGGAACGAGTGGGGCACCGTCCCGGGAGAGGACGCCGCGGGGGGGGACGGGCTCCTGAGCGAACGGTTCGTGGATGAGATGAGGGAACAGCTGGACGCGGTGGGGCGGGACTACGCCGAGACGCTCGACGGGTTCCTCAACCTGCTCCCGCTCCAGACGCACGCGGACCTCAAGTTCCTGGAGTTCAGGCTCGACTTCTCGGAGTTCTACGGAGAGAAGCAGCGCGCGCGAGAAGGGGACGAGGGGGGGGAGTCCTTCTGAGACCTTCTGAGAGGGGGGGCGGGGGG
>MDSW01110937.1_pt1 | contig 22862 bp, 12 predicted proteins | sample 811171 | NCBI WGS metagenome assembly MDSW01 (sample SAMN05326641, study PRJNA326480) | marine metagenome | isolation source: seawater | place: Atlantic Ocean: North West | collected 2012 | reverse complement strand
GGGGGGGGGGGGGGGGGGGGCGAACGGTCGAGGCGCGTGTAGTTCACGACGCGAGCGGAAGACATACGTGGAATAGCACATCATACCCCCGGCGTTTCGAATCCGCGTCGATCGGCGGCGGTCACGTCAGGACGAGCCCGATGTCGCTGGGCGCGAGCTGCTCCGAGAGCCTCCAGTTGTAGAGGTAGTACCTCAGGTTCCCGTCCCCGATGCCGAACTTCAGGTCCTTGAAGCACGGCCCGTTCTCCATCAGATCCAGCGCGTTGAACACGTCGAAGTCCCTCTGCTTCGCGAGGATCAGCGCGTCCCCCATCAGCTTCGCCGCGGAGTGCTTCCCCGGGACGTTGTAGTAGCTGTACGCCGCGCGAAGCGTCTCGTGCCCGCCCCGCATCTGGATCACTGTCGACGGGAGGGAGTAGAAGGAGACCAAATCGGTGATCGCGCCGGGTTTCTCCGGGTCCTCCACGACGAACGCGTACACCACGCCCTCGCGCGTGGAGAGGGTGTGCCTGATCTCCGCCTCGTCGAACTTCGGAGCCACCGCGAACTTCCGGAGGTAGGCGTTGAGAAGCTTCGCCACCGCGGGGACGTCGGCGTCCGTCATGGGCCGGATGCCGGGCGTGGAAGGTTTGGGGTCGAGCTTGAAGAGCTTGATCGACCGCGACATCGTCGTGCGCGCGTGCAGGTGCGTGAACCCGATCTCCACGAGCTTCTTGATGTTCAGCGAGCGGTGCCAGTAACGCGCCGTGCCGATGGGCTTTGGGAGGACCACGCCCGCGGTGTACGCCGCCTGCCACACGCCCGTGAGGTTGACCCGCCGCGTGATCTCGCGAATGAGCATGGGCGCCAGGCGCTTCGCGCGGAGCTTCTTGTGGATGCACAGGAAGTTGATCTCCGCCATCTGGATCTCCTTGCCCTTGACGACCATCGTCGCGGGGACGCCGGTGATGAACGCCACGAGCTTGCCCGTGCCTTTCACGCGCACGCCGAGGTGCCAGTCGACCCGGTACCCGGGCGGCATGAGCGCCCACTTGATGAACTCCTTCGAGTACTGGAACCGGAACATCGCGTCGTCGTCCTCGACGTAATTGTTGTCGAGGAGGTCGTACACCTCCTGGTTCGTCTTCGCGTCCGCGAGGTCGCACGAGCTCCACTCGAAGCTCTCCGGGAGGGGGTACGCCTCCTGCTTGACGTCCGCGATCGTCATCGGATCGTCGATGGGGCCCTCGGGACCGGCGCGGTCGAGCTCGGGCTTGAGCTGCGCCACCGGTTGCGTCTCCCAGAACGCGTGGTCCTTGACGTCGCCGACCGTCATGGACGCCATCGCCCTGTCGACGTCCGCCATCGGGGGGGGGCGCTCGTCGTCACCCATGACACGCGAGGGTTCGGTCGGCCGATCGCGCGCCGATCGCACTGGAAACGACGGGGCCGCCCGATGAGATTGGCGATATCGATCGAGTCGCGATTCTGATCGCCGTCGGGCGGAATGCTCCTCCACGACGTCCCGCTCCGAGAGACGTTGGCGCGTCATTCGCGCGAGGTCCGCGGCACGCTCGCGGAGCGCGCGTGAGCCCGCCGCGACGCGCTTCGAGCGCGGCACTCCTCGGCGCGCCTTCTGGTTCGTCTCGACTCGCGCGCTCGCTCGCGCGTCCGACTCGGGAGAAGCGGGAGGGAGGCGACGCGCGGGGGTGCCTTTATTCCGCGCGGTCCGCTTTTCGCCTCGGTCGGGAGGTCTCCCGCGTTCGACACCTCCCCCTCCGTAGCTTCGACTTTCGCGTTCGGTCGCCATGTTCGACGACACGAAAACCTTCGTGTGGACGGGGGTCATCTGCCTCCTCGCCACGGTCGCGTCTCTGCACCAGGTGCGCGCGTTCGCGCCCTCCCCGCGCGCTGGCGTCCATCGCGTCGTCAGCGCGAAAAAAAAGCGCCAGCCAACGACTTTTCCCCCCCCCCGATCTCGGCTCTCGAGCGCCTCGCGCTCCCCCGAACCCCCACGCCTTTCGCGCCGCCCTCACCCCAAAACATTCTCCCTTCCCTCGTTCCTCGCGCTCGCAGATCGTGATGCACCTGTATCACTACACGCAGCCCGCGCACCAGCGGTACATCATCCGCATCCTCTTCATGGTGCCCATCTACGCCATCTGCAGCTGGATCTCGCTCGCGGACCGCCACTTCGGCCTGTACCTGGAGACGTTCCGCGACTGCTACGAGTCCTGGGTCGTGTACAACTTCCTCTCCCTGTGCCTGGCGTACGTCGGCGGCCCCGGGAACGTCATCAACCGCATGGCCGGGAAGGAGATCGCCCCGAGCTGGCTCGCCATGACGTGCTGCCTCCCCTCTCTCCCCGTGGACGGCGCGTACATCCGCGCGTGCAAGCAGGGCGCGTTACAGTTCGTCTTTCTCAAGCCCGTCATCGCGGTCCTCACCCTGCTCCTGACCTGGGCCGGGGTCTACGGCGACCAGGAGATCAAGGCGGACAAGGCGTACCCGTACATCGCGTTCGTGTACAACATGAGCTACTCCGTGGCGTTGTACTCGCTGTTGCTCTTTTACCTCGGCGCGCACGACCTGCTCAAGCCGCACAGCCCCCTGCTCAAGTTCGTCCTCGTCAAGAGCGTCATCTTCCTCACCTTCTGGCAGAGCATCCTGTGCGCGACGCTCGTGAGCAACGGCACGCTGGAGGACGGCGAGGACGGGCGGGCGCTGCAGAACGTGTTGATCTGCGTCGAGATGATCGTCGCCGCGTGCATGATGCGGTGGGCGTTTCCCCACGACGTGTATCGCGACGACGGCGGCGCGGCGATGGGGAGAGACTCCTACTCCCGCGGCGGCGGCGGCGGGTTCATGACCAACGTCGGGCACGCCATCTCCCTCGACGACGTCGTCAGCGATACCGTGCACCAGTTTGCTCCGACGTACCAGGAGTACGTCCTGCACGGCAACGAGGGGGGCGCGCCGAGGAAGGTGAGGCTCAAGACGCACGTCATGATGGGCGCGGAGATGATCGCCGCGAACAACCGGGGGAGGGCCTCCGTGCCCCCGCGTCGAGCCTCCGACGGCCGGTCGAGCCTGAGCCGTGAGGGCGGCCCGCCGAACGGACGCCGGTCGAGCGGCGGGGGCGCGCGCGGGCCCGGGGGGAAGAACGAGGCGGACGGTGCGGGGATGCTCGCGAACGCGGGGTTCGAGAACTCGTACGGGACGCGGGACGTGGAGGACGACCTCGAGGACGACTTCGGGGCGTGGTCCGACGACGAGGAGAAGCAACAACAGCCCGGGACGCCGATCCGAGGCGCGAGCGCGGGCGCGGGGCGAGACCACCGCGCGAGGGGGGACGGCGGCGGCGGCGGCGCGAGGGCGAGCGCGTTCGCGCCGGGGGGCGCGATGGCGCCGCTCGGGGCGGAGAGCCGCGTCGGGGCGGGGAACGTCTTCGACATGGTCGCCGAGCTCGCCGCGCTGGACGACAGCCCCGCGAAGCCGCCGCCGACGACGACGACGACGACCGCGACGGAGCGGGGTGGAGGCGGGGTGGGCGCGGTGGGGGGGGGAGGGGGGTTGTTCCAGGGCGCGGGGGGCGGGGACCAGGCGCGAAGATACGCCGCGACGAGCATCGCGCCGCTCGCGCCGCCGCCGTCGTTTCGGGTCGCGCCGCCGCCCGGGGGGCCGCGCGCGGAGGGACCGACGTCGCCGGAATTCTCGTCGTTCGTCCGGGCGCCCAGCCGTGAGCACGGGGAACCGTGAGGAGGGGGGTGGGTGTGCGCGCGAGGCGCCGCCAAGTATCGTACCGATTATACGCTTTTTATATAAAAAGAGTTACAACGTCGCGAGCCGCGACCCGACCTGACGCGGCAATAATCCCTCCGCGGCTTTCCCTCCGCAAAAAGTCTCGACTCGGCGGCTCGTCAGTCGAGGAAGAAGAGGCATACGATTTTTCTGAGCATCTTCGCCTCGTGGCACGTGTCGAGCAGGAGGTTGGAGTCGTGGAAGGCGAAGCAGATGACCTGCTGCACCCTGGAGATGATGTCGTCGTTGCACTTCCTGCTCGCCTCCCCGAGCGGGAGGGCGTCGTACTTGAGCGAGACGACATTCTCCACCTGTTCCAGGAGCTCCCGGCTCTCCTCCGGCTGCTTCTCCACGCTCTGCGGCAGGATCACGGTGAGCAGGTCGGGGCGCTCCGCCCTGAGCGCGCCGCGAATCACCGCCGCGTTCGTGCCCGTGGCGCCGGAGGTGAAGATGTGGTTCTCCGTCAGCACCAGCGCGTACGACAGAATCTCCACGAGCTGCTGGTGGAGAAAGCCCATGTTGCGCGTGCCGAAAAACCCGATGTTCTTCGGGCCCCCAGCCTGAATCGCGATGAGCTCCTGGAGGTAGTCCAGGTCCGCCGCCCCGCCGTCGGGGTTGAGCGACCTCTCCAGCACCGCCGCGGTGTTGCCCTTCACCACGGCCTCGCCCTGCGTGCCGATCGAGTCGTCGTCGCCACCGCCCGTGAGGAACTCCTTGTCGATTTTGATGAACTCGTCCGGGGTGGGCCCCGCCTCCGCATGGCGATCGCCCGAGCCCGAGGCGAGAGAACGAACGGCGGAGGCCGATCGACCCCGCGAGCGCGCCCCGCCGTCGACCGGACGGCGCGCGATCGCGCGACCGACGCGCGACGCGCCGCCCAGGCGCGCGCGGCTCGCCCTCCCGCCCACGTTCGCGAACCTTCCGACCAACCCCGCCCCGCCAGAAAACGGCGACGCCCGCATCGCCATCGATTAACCCCCGCGCGCTACCTCGCGCCCGCCAGCGTCGCCTGCCCCCGCGCGTCGATGCGAAGAGACGACGAGCGCGACCGAACGAAACGCGAAACGCTCGCGACGTGCGAGAGCGCGCGCGGACGTGTGAGAGCGCGCGGAGGCCCGGGGCAGATCGCCCCGCGGCGCGGTGTTTTCCGCCCGACGACAGCCGCCTTTTGGAGGAAACTGGCGCAACTTGTTCAAGTCCCGCGGACGACGATCGAATGGCGACGGCGCCACGCGGCTTAGTTTTCCCGGGATCGCCGTCTCCGACGTTTCCCGAGTCCAGTGCACTGGGCGCCATGAAGAAGGGCGCGGGTGAGGCGCCCGCCGCGGAACCTCGGCGATTCCTGCCGGAGAGGCGTTGGCTCGGCGAGCGCCCGGGGTACGTGTTCAAGACGGGCGCCGAGGGCTTGGGGTATTACCGCGACGCGTCGACGACCTTGCCCGCCGACGCTTGGAGGGAAACGTTCGCGTCGCTCCAGCGCGAGGAGGCGAGCGCGCGCGAGAGGAAGCGCGAGGAGGCGCGCCGGGGTCGCCAAGACCGCGTGGATCGCTCGGGGATCGATCCGCACGACTACCGCCGCGGCCGCGACGATCGCAAGCGCGACCGGAGCCGAAGCCGCGACGACGCGCGCGATCGCGAGCGGGCCGAAGACGCCGACGCGAGGGCGGCGACATCGACCGCCCGCGACGCGAAGCCACCGCCGGCGACGCGGATGGAGAAGGAAGCCGCCGCGTTGGCGCGCCTCGCCGCGCGACGCGCGGAGGCAGCGCGCGGTGACGGCGCGAGAGGGACCTTCGGCGATCGCGGGAGAGGGGGTGGGAGCGGGGACGGGGGAAGAGACGCGAGGAGAGGAGACCGCGGCGGCGGCGGCGGAGGCGATCGCTTCCGACGCGTCAGACGGTGAAGGCCCAAAAAACGCGCTCGTCGCGCTCCGTCTCCTCGACTCCGCTCCTACGCTCCGCTTCTTCTCCCACCCATATCCCGCGATATGATATCCCGCGCGCGTCGCGTTCTCTTCTTCACAGCGGGAACGCCTTCTCGAGCGCCTCTAGATTTTTCGCGTCCACCGCCTCCATGAGTTCGATTCTCCCCGCGCACCCCAGGGAGATGCGCAGGTACCCCCACACGCTCTCGGCGTTCGGGTTGAGGCTCAGCGCCCTGACGTAGTACGCGCAGCTCTCCGCGTACTTCCCCTGGTTCGCGAACCCTATCCCCATGTTCGCCCACGCCCTGACGTAGTTCGGCTTCAGGTCCAGCGCTCTCTGGTACGCCCGCATCGCCTCCGCGGACCTCGCGCTGTTCGCCTGCGTCGCGCCGAGTTTGTTCCAGAGCGAGTAGTCGCTCGGGTTAATCTCCAGCGCGGCTTCGAACGCGGCGATGGCCTCGTCGTACGCCCGGTTGAGGTGCGCGAGCACCCCGAGCACTGCGCGCACGTCCGCGTCCCCGGGCGCGAGCTCGGCGGCGCGCCTGAAGAGCTCCAGGCACGCCGCGGGCGTCTCCGGGTGTCTCTCGTTCGCCGCGTACTCCGCCTCCAGCGCGGCGAACCGCGGCTGCTCCCTCAGCCACCGCCGCATGTGCGCCGTCGCCTCCGCCTGGTCCAGCTCGTTCGTGTGCGACACGCCGAGCGAAAGCAACACCTCGGGGTCCCCGGGGTCCGCCTCGTTCGCCCGGGTCATCGCCGCGATCGCGCGCACGTCGTCGTCGTTCTCCGCGTGCACGGTGCCGAGAAGACGCCAACCCTCGCACGACGCGGAATCCGCGCGAACCGCCGCCTCCAGCGCGAGCGCCGCCTCGGACAACACGCCGCGCCGAAACAAATCGCGACCGATCGCCAACGCGTCCGCCCGACCGAGGTACGGGTTCGGATCCACGAAGCGATACTGGCTCCGCTCCGCGGCGCGCAGAGCCGCGCCCTCCTCCGCCACGCGGTCCCACACGTTCTCCAGCGCGAAGTCGGGGTTCCCCGCGCGCATCGCCTCGAACTCCGCCGCCCACTCCTCGGGAACCGAAGCGAACTCGTCCGCCCACCGATGCGCCGCGTCCGCCCCGGAGGAGGACCCGGGATCCGCCGCAGCCGCCGCCGCCGGGCCCACCGGGCGTGTTTGGTTCGCGAACTCGGAGGCCCACCCGTTCGTTCCACCGCTCGCGAACTCGGAGGCCCACCCGTTGGTTCCGTCGCGCGCGCGCTCGCTCACAAACTCCCCGGCCCACGCGTCGCCCGTCGCTCTCGCCTCGGCGCCGACGCGTCCCGTCTCCGCGAGCCCGTCCTCGTCCACGACGATCTCCCCCCGGGACATCCGCGAGACGAAGTTCAAAAACTGGCTGTTCTGGAACTTCGGGTCCGGGTTCGCGCGGAGCGTCTCCGCGAGCCGCGCGGACTGCGACGCCGTCTCCGCCTGGGCGGCGGTGAGCCCGACGTCCCCGGCGGCGCGTTCGCTCGTCGCCCCCCGCTCCCGCGCGAACTCGGAGGCCCACCCGTCGGTTCCGTCGCGCGCGCGCTCGCCCGCGAACTCCCCGGCCCACGCCTCCGGGGTCCCGGAGGATTGCTTCACGCCGCTGAACTCCTCCGCCCACGGCGTCGCGCCCGCGCTCGGGGGCGGGAGGCGGTCTCGACCCCGAAACTCGTTCGCCCACGCCGCCGCCGTCGGCGGCGCGGCGGCGGCGGCGGCGGCGTGGGCGCCTCCCCGGGCCGCGGCGGCGAACTCGCGCGCCCACCCCAGCCTCGAGTTCGCCGCCGCCTCCGGGCCGGTCGGCACGACCACGGGGGGACCCCGCGCGCCGGCGTGCGTCCGCGGGCCGTCCATCGCGCCCTCCGGCGCGGGGTCGACGCCGAGGTCGGCGAGCGCCGCGGCGAGCCGAGCGGTGGTCTCCGCCTCGCCCGCCTCCGCCCTCAGGTGCCGCGCCATGATCGCGCTGCGGTTTCGAATCACCGTCTTCTCCGTCGGAGACAGCGCGGGTAAGGGCGGGTGTGCGCCGGGCTGCGCCGCGGGTCCCATCCCGCGCGCGTCCGCCACCGCCGAGCGCAGCGCCGCGCGCACCGCCGGGTGCGCGGAGACGAGGGGGGAGGTTCCCTGGGGCTGCGCGAACCCCGCGAGGGAGGCGGGTCCCGCCGCGGCGGCGTTTTGGTTTTGGTGCGCCTCTCGGAACCGCATGAACTCGGCGACGTCGGCGGCGCCCGGGGCGAGGCCCGGGGCGAGGCCCGGGGCGGGGTTGCCCGGGAGGGCGGAGAACCCGGCGTCGGCGGCGAGGGCGTCGCCGCCGCCGCCGAGGAGATTCTCGCGGAGGCGCTGCTGCGAGAGGAACTGGTCCGCGAACGCCCCGCCGGGGTCGCCGCCGCCGACGCGGCGCGCCGCCATCTCCGGGTGCTTGCCCTTGCGGTCGCCGAGGACCGCGTCCGCGAACCGGGCCATCGGGTTCGACGACCCCGCGCGCTCGTCGGGCGCCGCGCACGCGCCCCCGCCCGCGCCCACGAGATCGCGCAGCGCGGACATGGTGGCGGACGGACGAGACCGCGGGGGGGCGACGCGCCACCGCCGCCCGGGGAGCCGCGCGGTCCTCCTTCGCCGAGACGCGGAGAGAGGAGGCGCGACGCCGGAGACGCGCGGAAGGCGCGAACGAGAAGCGCGAGGTGGACGCGAGAGCGAACCCTGGGACCGCCGGACGCCGACGCGCTCCCTCCGTGTGGCGCCGCGCGATCGACGAGGGTTGAGACGACCGCCCGAGGCTCTCGTCCAGGCGGCGACGCGCGCGATCAGAGAAATTCGTCGCGCCGGCGTGACTCGTCGATTTCGAACGACCTGCCAGGATCGACGACTTTCTCCGCCGGACAGATCTCACGACGCGATCGGCACTTCGCGCGGCGCGCCTCGAGCTCGACGGGCGCGCCTCCTCGCGATGGGCGCCGGGCGGAGCCGGCCGCTGGACACGGATCCTCGGTGCGCGACCCTGGCGCCGGTGTGGTCGCCGTTCGTCGACGCGTTCGTGGACACCCTGCACGCCGGGGGCGCGGCCGTCCACCCTCCCCCGCCCCGCTCCGGGGGCCGAGGCTCGGCCGCGTCCTCCTCCTCTCCCTCGGCGTCTCGCCTCGCGGCCGCGCACGCGTCGCGCTCCCCCGGCGCGCCCGGCCCGGTCTCGCGCCCCGCGGTCGCGCGCTTGGTGGCGATCGGGGACCTCCACGGCGACCTGGGCAAGGCGCGCGACGCTTTCCGCGCGGGCGGCCTCGTGGACGAGCGCGGGCGGTGGTGCGGCGGATCGACCGTCGCCGTGCAGGTGGGCGACCAGCTCGACCGCGGCGGCGACGAGATCGCCATACTGTACATGCTCGAGCGCCTGCGAAAAGAAGCGCGCGACGCGGGCGGCGAGTTGATCGTGATGAACGGCAACCACGAGACACTCAACGCGGCGGGGAGGTTCCGGTACGCGACGAGCGAGGGCGGGGAGGATTTTCGCCGCTGGCGCGGCCGCCAGCTCCTCGGCGCGGCGATGAAACGCGCGTGCGGCGAGAAACCGGGCCAGTGCACCATCCTCGGCGCCGACGCCGCCGCTGACGCCGTCGAGCGCGGGAGGCGAGGGTACCCGATCGCACCGCCCCCGAGGCCGCGCGGCGTTCCCGATCCCGATCCCGGACGAAGAACCACGCCCGTCGGCGAAGCGAACGCGGCGGAGGAAAAAAACCTCGGCGCGCGAATGAAAAAGAGACGGCCCGCCGGGCCGCCGGCGGGATCCTCCGCGCTGCGGCTGCACGCGGAGCGCGCGGAGGGCTCCTGGATGCCCCGCCTCGCCGCGCTCGCGCCCGGGGGCCCCATCGCGCGCCGCTTCCTCGCGCACCAGCCCGTGGTTCTTCAGGTGGGGTCCACCGTGTTCGCGCACGGCGGCGTCCTCGAGCGGCACGCGTCGTACGGCCTCGACCGCGTCAACGCCGAGACGGCGACGTGGATGCGCGGCGGCGGCGGAGGCGGGTCATCTGGGTCATCTCATTCTTCTCCGTCGTCTTCGGGCGGCGGCGGCGGGGTCCTCCATCCGCCGCCGGCGCACGTTCAGGGCGCGGACAGCGTCGTGTGGACCCGCGCGTACAGCCTTCCCGAGCCGCTTCGGTGCGACTGCGGCGCTCTGGAGGCGGCGCTCGCGTCCGTGCCCGGCGCGGCGCGCGTGGTGGTCGGGCACACGATCCAGGGCCCCGCGGGCGTGAACGCGGCGTGCGGCGGGCGGGCGATCCGCGTGGACGTGGGGATGAGCGCGGGGTGCGGGGACGCGCCGGCGGAGGTGCTGGAGATTTTGGACGACGGGCGCGGGGGGATGGCGCGGATGCGGTGGGACCCGGCGAGGGGGGAGGCGGTGAGGGAACCCGTGCCGGGCGTCGGATGACGGCGACAAGTACCTTCGAAGGGAGTCTACGTATGATATACTCACGTGTGATATGGTCGTGGTCTGTGGTCGCGGTCATCCTGAACGGGATGATGGAACGGAAACGCCGTACTTGTTACGTATAGGGCTAGCTAGAGCTACTCTACTAGGACCGCGGGTATTATTCGTCCTCCACGCACGGGTGCACGCTTTCCTCGGCGTCGGGATCGAACGCGAGCAGCAGCGACGTCGAGGCTCGGTCCAGCGTGGTGACGTGATGCCACCAGAACGGGGGGACGTACAGGGTATCCCCGGGCGTCAGCACGCACTCGTACACCTCCCCGACCACGTTCGCGACGCGCGGGTGCCTCTCCCGCTCTCGCGCCCTCGCCGTCTCGTCGTCCCCGAGCCCGAGCCAGGCGGGAAGGTCCACGGGGGAGCTGTTGGGGTTGGCGCGGCCCCTCGGGTTGCGGTGCAGCGACCGCGCGTGCTCCGGCGCGACGAGGAGCACTCGCTTCCTGCCCGACAGCTGCGTGAGCAGGCCGTGGCACAGGTCGAAGTGCAGCGGGGTGATGCACCCGGGGCTGGACACCCACACGGACGCGGCGCGCTCGGTGAAGGGAGGGGGCGGCGGGTTGGAGCCCGAGGCGTCCTCCTCCCGCGCCGCCGCCGCCGAACACGCGTCGCCGCCGCCGCCGCCGCCGCCGCCGCCGAACACGCGTCGCGCGTCGGCGAAGTCGATGTCCCGACGGAGCGCCTCCGCGAGCGGCGCGCGGAAGTAGCACCGCCTGCGACTCTTCCCCGCCGCGTGCGCCGCCACGTGCGCCCACGCCTCCCCCAGGGGCACGTCGTCCGTCCTGTCGCAAAGTTCGCCGCGGCCGAGGAAGGTGGCGTTGTCCTTGGCGAACAGGAGGGTGGTCCCGACTCGAGACGCGCCGTCGCCCGCCTCGAGCGCGCCGAGGGCGCCCCCGCGACCCAGCGCGCTGCCGCTCATCCACTTTCGAGCCACCGCGCGCGTCAGGAAGGGCCGGACGGCGCGAAAGTCGCGGGCGAACCTCGCGGCGAGCGCGTCGGTCGCCTCGGCGCCCGCGTTCGGGATCGCGTCGTCGGCGGCGGGGGCGGACGCGGGAGGAGGCTGCGGGCCCTCGTCCCCGGGGATCGCCCCGCGGTCGGCACCGTCCCGGCTCTCCGCGTCCCCGCCCTCCAGCCATCGCACGGGTAACAGACGACGCTCGTCCGAGAGTGATCCGCCGCGGGGCGTGGGCGTGGACGGCGCCTCCGCGCGGTCCTCCCCTCGCCGCGTGCCTTCCGCGTGGGCGCGCATCGTTCCTCCACGCCCTCCGCCGACGCGCGCGTCCGCGTCGTCCTCGGAGAGATCGTCGAACGAGAACGCGTCCGACATGGCCTTCCATCGATCGCCCTCCGCGACGTCGCTCGCCTCCACGACCGCCGCCGCCGCGGTGGGCGCCGCGCCCGCGGGAGCGCCCATCGTCAGTCGCCGCGCCGCGCGTCCCGCTCTCAAGGTCTTGCCCAAGAACGGGTGCGTTATCGTTTCGATGCATGAGCGATCTCGCGCCCGCGAGCCGCTGAGGCCGTCGCCGAGCGCGTCACGTAGTTCTGACGAGGCCCTCTCGCGACACGTCTCAGCCGTTCGTGCCGCTCGCCGGGGCCCTCGCATACCTCGCCGCGCCCGCCCGTTCGGACGCGGCGAGCATGAGCAGCAAGGCACTCAAGCGGCGCCTGCGCGAGGCTGCCGGTGACGACGACTGCGACGGCATCGACGCCGCGCTTCACCTCGCGCGGGACTTCGAAGGGACGCTCAACTCCAGAGATTTCGTGGGCGCTACCGCTCTGCACTGGGCCGCGCGGAGGGGCAGGGCCCGGGCGGTGGGACACCTCCTGAGGCTCGGCGCGAAGGTGTGTCTGTCGGACGCGCAGCAGAGCCCGCTGCTCGTGCTCGCGGAGTGCGGCTCCGAGGACGCGTACGCCATCGTCCCGGCTCTGGTGGCAGCCGCGCCCTGGCAGCTCGTGCACACGGACTCGATGGGGAACACGCCCCTGGACCGGGCGAGGTACTGCGGAAACAAACGCATGGTCTCCACGCTGAAGGAGGCGCACGGCGCCGCGGGCGAGGGCTTCGACGCGCCCCCGCCGAAGAAGCGCGGATACTTCGCCAGGCTCTTCTTCGGCCACCCTCAGCTGGAGGACGACGCCGAGTTCAGCCTCCTCTCCCCGGGGTTGGGAGAGCCCGTCGGCGCGTGAGCCCCCCACGACTGGAACGAAAGTGTGCCTATGTAAAGACTACGGAAGAGCTCGCGCGCGGCGAAATCACGTCAGGTTGTCTTCCTCGCCCTCCTCTTCCTCCTCGGCGCACGCCTCCTCCAACAGCGCGTCGAGGTCCTCCTCGCGCTCTCCGTGTTTATCCACGAGGCGCGCGTACAGCGCGTCTCGCTTCGCCTCCTCCTGGCCGAGACAGACGAGCAGGTCGTTCAGCTCGGACTCGGGGTCCTCCGCCTCCGCCTCCTCCGCCTCCGCCTCCGCCGCCGCCGCCGCCGCCGCCTCCGCCGCCTCGAGCCGCGCCCTCAAGCCGCGCGCCTCCTCCTCCGCGGCGGCGACCTCCGCCGCCGCCGCCGTCTCCGTCTCCTCGAGCCGACGCGCCATCTCGGAGATGGCCTCGCGGCGACCCTCCTCCCGCGCGGAGGCGAGCGCCGAGGCGGAAGCCGCCGGCGCGTCCGGTTTCTTCTCCGCCTCGCGAGCCTCGAGAGCCTCCTCGAGCTCGCCGCGAACGCCCCGCGCCTCCTCCTCGCGCCGAAGCAGCTCCGACTCGAGGCCGTTGTACGCCTCGGAGAGGCTCCGGAGGTTCGCCTCCGCCGCCGAAGCCGCCGCTCGCGCCTCCTCGAGCTCGGCGCGGGTCGCCTTGAGCTCCTCCTCCGCGGCGGCGCGAGCCCGCGCGCGCGCCTCCTCGAGCGCCGCGGATTCCACGCCCGGGCTCGCGTCCGCCTCGATCGCGCTCGCCGCCGCCTTCCCCCCCGCCGACGCGAGACCGGGAGCCTCCTCGCGCGCCGTCCCTCCGGAGCCCGCGTCGCCGTCCCTCTCGGCGGCGGCGGCGGCGACGGCTCGGTCGCGCTCCCTGAGCGCGGCTTGCCTGGCGGCGACGAGCTGCTCGGCGAGCGCGGCGCTCCGCGCTCTCTGCTCCGCGAGCTCCGCGTCCCGCGACCGAAGCAGGCTCTTCAGCCGCGCCGCGTGCTGCGCCGCGGTTTCCCCCGGCCCCGCCTCGCGCTGGGCGGCGTCCGCTTCGCTCTCGACCGACTTCGGGCGCGCGTAGAGCGAAATGACCCGCGCCTTCACCTCCGCCTCGAACGCCGTCGCGAACGTCGCCAGCGCGCGGTCGTACACCCCCGAGTCGGAGTCGTTCTCGGCGGCGCCCCGACCCGAAGCGTCGCCGCCGACGGCCCCTCCCTTCGCGAGTGCCCGAGCGGCCGATCGCGTGAGCGGCTTCGCGAGCGTCGGCGGCCTCGCGGCGTCCAGAAACGCGCGGGAGCCGCGCATCGTTTCCCAATTTTCAAAGAATCGGTCGAGGCCCACGCGCGTCGTGACGACGTCCAACACCGCGCGCGCGTCCAACCCTCCCCCGTCCGCGTCGTCGTCCTCGCCGACGAGGCAGCACCCGAGCAGGACGGACGCGAGCCCCGCGACGTGCGGTGACTCGGCTGACCTCGCGAGGTCCGCGAGGAGGGGCAGGTTCGCGGCGGGCGCGAGGAACGCGCGAGCGGCGACGGGGCAACCGCGGGTCCACGTCACGAGGAGGCAGAGCAGCGTCGCCTGTAACTTCGCCGTCGCCGCGGCGCGGTCGGGAGCGACCGAGAGAGACGTTTTGGTTCGGTCGCGCCCCTCGCCGCCGTCTCCGCCGCGGCCTAAGGCGGCGAGGTAACGCACGATTCTCGGCATGAGCGTCTCCGGCGGCGCGCGGTCGTCGGTCGGGAGTTCCAGCGGGACGGTTAACATCTTCGCCTTGGCCGCGGCGTTGCCCTCCAGCGCGTGCCGAAGCACCGCCGCCGCGCGGCACGACACCTCCAGGTCGTCCGCCGCCTCGCCGCCGTTGATGAGCGCCTGGGCGAGGAGGCCGCCGAGCGAGACGTCGCCGAGATCCCCGGCGATCCCCGCGGGAGCCACCACCGTGGACACGAGGACGAGCTGCAGATCCGGGTTCCCGCGAAGGCACCGCGCGAACAGCGCCTCCGCCGCCGCGCGCTCCACCGCGTCCGGGCCCCGGAGCGCCACGCGGAGCGCCGCGAGGAGCGCCGGCTCCGCGGCGAGCTCGTCGGAGGGCGTCGTCGTCACGAGCGCGCCGCCGTCCGCCCGAGCCTCCGGCGCGCGCGTCGTCTCCGCGGCGAAGAGCGCGTCTTGGTTCTCGCGCGCGCCGGCGACGAATTCCCCGAGGCACCGCGTCGCGTGCGCGCGGACGGGCGCGGACGCCGCGGCGTTCGCGCCGAGGCACAGCTCGAGCAACGCGTCCATCGCGCCGGCTCTGAAGAGCGCGGCCTGGTTCGCGACGCGGCAGGCGGCTTTCGCGGCGGCATCGCGCGACGCCGTCTCGAGCGCGACGGCGTCGTCGGAAGCAGCGCCCCGGCGGCGGCGACGTTCGGCGTCGGCGCCCGGGGTCTCGCCGTCGGACACGAGCATCGTGACGAGCTCGACGGCGCACAGCAGGTTCGCCGCCTTCTGCGCGGGCATGGGCTGCTTGTACGACGCGGTGGGCGGCGCGGGGCCGGCGTCGGCTCGGAGAAACTCCGGGAGTTTCGCGACGAGGCCGTCGGCTTCGCGGAAGAAGGATTGGTTACTCGGGGAGCCGCGCAGGAGGTTGGTACACAGCTCGAGGCAGTCCTGGACGATGATCCCGCCGTCCGCGGCGCCCTCCTCGCGGATGATGTTGAAGCACCGCTCGAACGCGCCCTCGAACGCGACGATCTTCCGCAGGTCCTCGCTCCCGCGGGTGAGCGAGATGAGCAGGAGGAGCGTCTCGTTGCGAATCACCTCGCGCTCGAGCATCGCGTCCATCAGCCGCCCGACGCCCGTGGGGCTACTCATCACCGCCTCCCGCACGACGTGAGGCCTGTGCGCGCTCACCGCCGTCAGGAGCTGCACCGCGTGGTACCGCACGTAAAAGTCCTCCTCGTCCAAGAAGGAGAGCGCCACGGTCAGGTTCCCGGGCGCCCTAGCGAACGCGTCGGCGACCGACTCCCCGACGCCGCCCGAACCCGAAAAAGAAGCCGCGGAAGCCGAACCCGCACCCGCCCCGCCGGGCGCGCCGCCGTCCTCCTCCCCGCCGCCGCCGCCGTCGTCCCGGGGGGAAGACGCCTCGCCGCCGCCGCCGTCGTCGTCGTCGCCGCCGCCGTCGTCGCGCGCGTCCGCGCCTGCGGTGATGGCGACGACGAGCGCCTCCAGGACGCCCTGAACCATCTCGGGGTCGTCGCGTTCTTCCCGCAGCGATCCGACGAGCGTGGGGAGACCGATGGCGCCCACCGCGAACTGCGCGGCGCGGGACTCCTGGCACAGGTCGCGGAGCTCCGCGGCGGCGGACCGCCGGTCCGCGGCGAGGACGCCGTCGGCGATGCGCTCGAGGAGAGGCTGCGACGGAGAGGAGGGACCGAACGGGGGGGGCGAGCGGTGAGCGGGGGTGGGCGCGCGTGAGCGCTCGAGGTGGGGACGGTGCGGTTCGGGAGGGGGGTGTGTGCCCACAGACGAGGGTGGAGCGGGTCGGGGCGTGACGCACCTCCGCGCCGCCGTCGTCGAACTCGCCGTCGTGTTCGCCGTTTCCGAAGACGACCGAGCGCGCCATGCCGCCGACGGCGCCGCCGACGCCCTGCGGGGGAAGGGGTCACGCGCGGGGGTGGGCGGGGAAGGGGGTCGGTCAGATCGATCGAGCGCGTCGCCTCCGGGGACGACGGTCGATGTTCGCATCCGCGGCGCGAGGGGCGGGGGCGACCCGTCTCGGACGGATCGAAGGCGGACGAGCGGGCGAGGGCGGGTCGTGGCAGCGCGCGCACCCTCGCGACTTTCCCGAGCATGGCGGACATGTCGCTCGCGCGCGAACCCGACGCGGCTGCGCGGGCGTTCTGCCCGTCGCGCGGGCGAGCGCCAGCGGAATAAACGGCTCGTGCGCCCTGGGCGTCGTCGGCTGGAGCTGTCATCGGCGTCGTCGCGGTCATCCCGATGATGACGATGATCTCTGCTCGCGCGGTGGGCATCTCGCGGGAAAATTTTGCCTCGTGCCTCGTCATCCCTCGCCGCGCCGCGCCGATGGTGCCCTCCCCCGACGCGCTCGATGGGTCGGTCGATCGGCCCCCGGCGTTCACGTACGTCCTCGTGCCCGCGGACGACGCCTCGCCCGTCCAGGAGCTCACGTCCGCGTGCCTGGGCTACGCGGGCGACGCGCTTCCTTCCCTCGCGGCTGCGCGTTTCGCCACCGCCGCCGCCCCATCGCGGGGTTCATCGTCGGCGGCGTCCGACGCGTCGACCGCGCGCGTCCTCGCCGCGGCGGCGACGGGCAAGGCGGAGACGTTCGCGCTCGTGCACCCCGCGGACACGAACGGCAATCGCGGCGTGTACCTGTACGTCGACGAGGTGGGCAAGCTCCGCGGCGCGCCCGCGAACGCGCGGGCGGCGGACCTCGCGGCGCGCTGCGGCCTCTCCTCCCCGCCGGACGCCGACGCCCCCCCGCTCGCGTTTCACGGCGACGTCCTCGTCGGGGCGGTGCGCACGGACCCCGACGTGCGCAACGCCAGCTTCGAGGCGCGCGAGCTCGAGCCCGACGCCGCGTGGCTCCTCCGCGCGCCCGCGGAGAACGCCGCGTACGCCGTCGTCATGCGCGACTTCGTCGCCGCCGTCGCGAGCAAGCGCGTCACCGACGCCCAGGCGGCGGAGATTCGAGCCGACGCCGAGGGCCGAGCCCGCGCCCGCGCGTCCGACGATCATCGAAACCCCCTCCGAGACGCCGACGACGCGTACGCGAGCGCCCTCGTCGCCGAGTCGATCGCGAACGAGGAGGCGAGGACGCGGACAAAGGCCGCGACGAAGGCCGCGCCTGATGAAAAAGGCGGCGCCGATCGCCGCCGTCCGGCGGAGGTCTCGTCGTACCTCTCGGCGCTCGTCGACGCGCGCGACGCGCCGGTGTCCGCGGCTTCGGGCTCCGTCCGCGGCTTCGGGCTCGTCGCTCGGCGCGACGTGCGCCGCGGGGAGGTCCTTTGGTGCGAGCGCCCGATCGCGAGCGTGCAGGGCGTGGAGAACGCCCGCGAGACGCTCGCGTGCGCGTCGTGCCACCGGACGGTCGGGACGCTCGACGCGTACCTCGCGCTCGCGTCCGGCGCAATTTCAAACGCGCGGGACGCCGCCGACGCCCTCCGCGCCGCGGGAGGAGACGCTCTCGAACCCGAAAGCATCGACGGAGGTGACGAACCCACGCGCGCGGCCGCCTTCGGAGGACTACTTCGGGGGACTTTGGGGGACTTCGGCGCGGCGTCGCGCGCGGCCGCGGCGGTCCGCGAGGTGACGACGGAGGTGGACGGCCCCGCGCCGGTGCGGTGTCATCGCCGGCGGACCCGGGGGTGCGACGCGACGTACTGTTCTCAAGCGTGCCGACGAGCGCACGTCGCCAACGGACACGACCTCTCGTGCTGCCCCCCGCGACGCGTTGTGAGTCGGGCGATCGAAGACCGGGAGATGGAGGAAGAAGACGAGTCTTTTCTGACCGGGGAGTCGACCGGGGGACGGAGGAGCTCGGCCTCGGCGTCCGCGTCGGCGTTTCGCCTCGAGCGCGAGGCGCACGATACCGTCCACCTCGTCGCCGACGCCGTCGGGCGCGTCGCCGCCGCCGTCGCGCGCGGCGCCGCGTTCGAAGACGCCGCCGCGCCGTTCAGAGCGTTCGTGTCGCGGCCGTGGTGGGACGACGACGACGAAAAGGAGGAGGGAGGGGCGGGCGCGAGCGCGGGAGGGGGCGTGGGGGAGGGTGGGGATGATCGCAGGGCGCTTCTCCGCCGCGTCGCCGCGCGGGCGATGGCGAAACTGCGCCGCGCGGCGACGGCCGCCGCCGAGGGCGCGGCGGAGGAGGAGGCGTCGCTGAGAACCGCCCGCGATGAGAACAAGGATCTGGAGGATCTGGAGGATCTGGAGGCTGCTGAATTGGTCGCCGAGGGCGCGAGGACGTGCGCGGCGATCCCGGGCGTGCTCGCGGAGCTCGGGCTGGACGGGTTCGGGGCGCTCCTCGGGGCGTGCGACCTGAACCAGTGGAGCGTCCGCGTCGACGGCCCGATGCGCAACGCCGCGCGGGAAATCTTACGCCTCGACGAAACCGCAGGCGCGGACGTCGCCGATGAGATCGTGCGACGAATCTTACCCACCGCGATCGCGGCGCAGGACCTCAGAGACGCGGAGGATCTCAGAGCGGGGAGGCCGCGGTGGGGCGGCGGGGGGGGCGGGGACGGTGAAAACGGATCGTCGGACGACGCCGATTCGTCGGACGACGACGATTCGGTCGAAGTGGAGGCGCGAGTGGACGAGACGTCGGACGCGGAGGACCTCTACGACGTCAGTCGCAGGCTGTTCCCGATGCTCGTCGGCCAGGCCCTGTTCCCGCTCCTGTGCGTCGTGAATCACGCGTGCGAGCCGAACGTCGCGACGCGGTTCAGCAGCTGGAAGGGCCCCGCGACGGTTCGCGTCGAGGCGATCCGGGACGTGCGAGAGGGCGAGGAGCTCTTCGTGTCGTACGTCGACGAAACCGCGCCGTACGACGAACGCCGAGACGCGCTCAGGGCGTACGGGTTCGCGTGCGCGTGCGCCAAGTGCGCGAGGGAGGGGGGGGAGATGCGGGTCGGGTCCGCGGGAGCGGAGGATGTCGATTGACGAGGACGACGAGAGACGGCGGCGAGGGCGCCGATGTGACGTTCGACACAGCTGTGCTGACTTCGGCCGGTCCGAGGAAACGCCGCCTTTCCCCGCCTTGCCGCTCCTTTTAAACTCGTATCGCCGTCGGCGCGCCCATCACAACCCACCGCGCCCTGTCATGCCGGAGACAAAGAAGGCCGCCGACGCGACCGCGTGCTCGCTGAGCGACTTGAACGAGAAGACCCTCGAGCACGTCGCGTCGTTCCTGCCGCCCCCGAGCGTGTTCAACCTGTTGCTCGCCTCGAAGGAGTCGTTCTGGGGGGCTCCCGCGCCCGCCACCGGCCCCAGCCCGAGCTCGCGCGCGTCCCTCGCTCTGACGCCCTTCGCGAGGCGGCTCATTCAGTCCGCGCTGAAGCGACACCTCGAGGGCGTTGTGCGCGCGGTCACGACGCGACATTCCCCGCACGACGACGAGCGCCCCGCGTTCGAGCTGGACGACGTCTTCCCTGACGTCGAAGACTTCGACTTCCTCGAGGACTCGGCCACGCCGCAGGTTTTGATCTCAGGCTCGCTCGCGGTCCAAGCCGCGTTGGGCAAGGACGGCGAAGAACGTGATTGGAGTCGCGCCGACGTCGATATCTTCTGCACGGCCAAAGCCGCGCCGTTCGTCCGTAAGCGGCTCTTCGAACGCTGCGGGTTGATCTGCACCGGACTCATGAACTCGTACGGGGCTTCTTTGGACCGGGACGTCGCTGACCCATTAGTAGGAATGATGATGCGCTCTAAACGTAGTGTTCGACTACTGCTCTCCCACGTAGAAAGCTACGCGCCTCGCCCGACGAAGGGAGACACCTCCGAGCCAATGCTTTATATCCCCCCGTGGGATAGTGACGAAAACGCCTTGAAGTACGACAGCGACGAGTACTACGAGCAAGTTAAGAAGTGGGGTGCTGAGACGGTGGAGGAAGCCGAGTACAAACTTCAGGAAGAAAATTTAGATTTTAGCCCCCTTGGCTTTCCCCCCGGCGACACGTTCCTCTACGACTACAACCTCGACAACTACAGCTTCGTTCAGCTCATCATCGGTTTACCCGGACGTGTCGCGGACGCCAGGGACCTGCTGCGGGAGTTCGACCTCGAGATATGCAAGTGCTCGTACGACGGTCGAACGTTTCGCGTCCCGGCGCCGGTGCAGACTTTTGCGTCGCGCTCCACAGTCGACCCGGCGAGGCGGTATCTCGTCGATGATTTCATGCGCAAACGCGCAAAGCACGCCCCGAACGTGGACGAAATATCTTGTCTCGATAGTGATCCCGCTATGGAGAAAGCCATTGCAAAGATGACGAAAAAGGGCTGGAAAGGTATCGGCATGCATCCCTACGTGGAACGCGAACGAGTCGATTTTGATATAGCTGACCGGGAGTTCCTGGATCGGTACGAATTTCTCGCAAAGATCGTGGCGCGCCTTCGGAAGTACGCGCGCAGGGGCGTGGAGATCATCGATCCCCCGCACGACGTCGTCGATTCAGATGTTGTCGTTCCCGAAGTCATGTATCGATGAAGTCATGTTATAGTCATGCAGTCATGTTCGATGAATACCCGCCTCCGTCTACCTGCTCGGGAGTTTTTTCCTGACGAGCCCCTTGAAAAAGTCGAGGCTGTTCCCGTCCGGGTGGAGCTCGAACCTTCCCCCCCCCCCGTCCTTCGCGAGTAAGTACCCGTCCCTCGTGAGCCCCTCGATCCTCAACCGAACCTCCCGACCCTCCCCGCCCTCCTCGCCCTCCTCGATCAGCGTCACCTCCTGCCCCGTGTGCATCCACATGTTCAGGTACGCCGCCTCGATCGCGTCGAACCCGCGCGTCTCGGCGACGACGCGCGCGAGCGCCTCGAACCGCGTCGCGAATCGCGCCGCCAGCGCCTCCCGCGTCACCGGCGCGAACGGCACCGCGTCCGCGTCCACGCCTCGGTCCCGCCGCGCCGCCTCGATGATGTGATTCACGCACGTCGTCGGCGCGGGGTTGTCGAGGTTTATCCCCACGCCGACGACGACGTCGAACGCGCCGTCGGCGTACGTGGACGCGCACAGCACGCCGCCGATTTTTTGCCCCCCGCTGTACAGATCGTTCGGCCACTTGACGCGAACGTCGAGGACGGAAGCGTCGGCGGAAGCCGAAGCCTTGCCGCTTCGCCGCGGGGCGGGGAACGACACCCTCGCGGCGTCCTGGGTGGCCTCCACGGCGGCCATGGTGGCGACGTACTGCAGGAACGGTAGGGTGCGGCCCTCCGCGTGCCGCGCGAGGAGGGAGAAGGTGAGACACCCGGGGGGACTCGTCCACGCGTTCCCGCCGCGGCCGCGGCCTCCGGTTTGCGAGTCGGCCACCACCAGGGCGCCTCGCGGGATGACCTCGCCGGGCGCCGCGGCGGTGTTGTCGGAGACGAGCGTCTGCGTGGAGGGCAGGACGCGCGCCGTGAGGAGGACGCGGCCGAGCGCCGAGGCGCGGAGCTCGGCGAAGTACCTCGCGGGATCGAACTCGCTCGCGTTCGCGTCGACGCCCTCGGGGAGCGGGACCGAGGCGGGGAGGATGAGGACGTCGGGGGAGGCGGGGGCCGCGACCGCGCCGCGGAAGAGCGCCGCCGCGCCCGGATCCGACTCGGACGCGACGTGCGCGCGAACGCACGCGCGGCGCGGCGCGTCCGGCGCGGTCGCGGGGGGGTCGTGGGCGGGGTCCGCGTCCATGCTCGCCACCGCGCGACGACCGAGGATCCCGCCCGAGGACGACGCGCGCGCCTCGCCCCGGCGGCGGGCGCGAAGAGACGCGACGGCGGAGACGAGAGGGCGCCCGCCAGGGTCGGGCCGCGCCGCGCCGCGCGAGGTCGATCGCGCGACGTTCGAAGCCGCCGCCGAGAACGAGCTCGGCGCCCGCGCGCCGCGCATCGAACAGTGCCGCCGGCGGCGAAGCAGCCACGACGACGCGCGCGCGACCGAAACCGCATCAGTTTTCGGCACTGTTCGTCATCATCCTCGAGTCTACAAATCTACCTTCGGTACGTTTATGTACGTCGCGCCGCGCTCAGCGCGCTCTCTCGTCGTCGGAGCCACGCCGTCGCTCACGCGTCCTCACCCGCCTCCGGCGGTTTCTCGGGTTCCTCGGGTTCCTCCGCGTCCTCATCCTTCGGTTTCGCGAACGTCACCGGGTAATACTTGAGCGGCTCCTTCCACTCGCTCGCGCCGCGCGTCAGGCTGAACCAGTACTTCTTCTTCCTCCCGGACTTCTCCGCCGTCGCCTCCTCCCACTCCTCGCACGCGTCCGCCGCGCCCGCGTCGCGGTGCACCCTCGCCTCGGTGTGCGGTATCCCGGGATATATATCGTACAGCACGCACCCGTCCGCTCGAAACACGACGCGCTCGGCCGGGGCGCTCGCGCCGTCGCCGGGACACTCGACCGCCACCGTCCCGAGCGCGACGGATTTGGGGGGTTCCACCCCCTCCCAAAGAGACAGCACGAAGTGCGCGTACGCCAGCGGGCCGAGGTGCTCCGGCGAGGACAGTTCAGCCGTCGTCCCGAGAAGCTCCAGTGAGGCCGTCGCGCCGGCGCGGCCGACGAGGGTCACGTAAAGGCCGAACCAATCCGGGGATGGAAGCGGATCGCACCCCTCGAGCGACACGCGGTACGTGAACGCGGGACCCTCGTCGGGGGCTTCGTCGTTGGCTTCGTCATCGTTCGCGGCGAAAGCCGCGCCCGAGCCTTCCTCATCATCCGCGGGCGCGGCGGGCGGCGGGGCGGCGGCGGGCGGCGGGGCGGCGGCGGGCGGCGGGGCGGGCGAGGACTCCTCCGGACGCGCCTCACCCGCCGCGCCTT
>MDSW01220662.1_pt1 | contig 22864 bp, 10 predicted proteins | sample 811171 | NCBI WGS metagenome assembly MDSW01 (sample SAMN05326641, study PRJNA326480) | marine metagenome | isolation source: seawater | place: Atlantic Ocean: North West | collected 2012 | reverse complement strand
ATTAATCTAAGAGAAAAATATAATTACGCTGGAATGAACGTTTTGCAATTTGATTTAAATAACTTAGCCGAACATAAAAAAATAATCAAAAATTCTATTTTATATACAGGCACTCATGATAATGATACATTATTAGGTTGGTATAAATCCTATTCAAATAAATCTGATTTATTAGATTATTTCAAATCTAATGAAAAGAATATAATCTGGGATATAATTAAGTATGCTTTTAATAGTGAAAGTAAAATGGTGATAATACCATTTCAAGATTTGGTTGGTTTGGATAACAGCGCTCGATTTAATATTCCTGGTACACTTAGTAAAAATAATTGGTCTTGGAGAATGAATAAAGAATATATAAACGAAAGTATTATTGATAAGATGTTTAAAATTTCTAATGAGAGTAATAGAAACAATTAAAAATGATATTTATAATTAGCAGATTTATCATTTTAAGTTTTTTAGTAATTATTACTGGTTGCTTTAATAATAATGAAAATATGTATTTAGATATTGATTCAGAAAATTTAAATCGTGATATCTCCAAGACACATTCCGTAAAATTTATTTATCAGCCTTTAATAGGTGGTAAGCACGAAGTATTTCTTGTGGGTGATTTTAACGGTTGGTCTGAAAATCATGATAAGATGGAAGAAATTAATGGTATTTATGAAAAAGTTTTACAACTAGAAAAAGGTAAATATTCATACAAATTCATAGTTGATGGTAAATGGACCATAGATATAAATGCAGATGAATTTATTGCAGATGGTTTTGGTGGACAAAATTCAGTTGTCAATGTTGGAAGTTCTAAATTATTTGAATATTTAAGAATAGTAGAATTTAATCACAGGCCTGAGGGAATTATTAAAGATGTATATCTTGTTGGGTCTATGAATGATTGGAATCAGAGTGTTCATAAAATGATTCAAGGGAATGATGGTGTATATAGAACTTCTCTTATTTTAAAAGATGGAGAATATCAGTATAAATTTGTAGAAGATGGGATTCATTGGATTGCAGATAAAAACGCAATATTTTTCGAAAGTGATGGTTTTGAGGGCCAAAATTCCATAATAATTGTTGATGACAATTTTGAGAAAGTTCAAATTGCTAAAAATGATGGTTTATTCCTTGATTATGATATATCTAAAACTCAAAGTATGGAAAACATAAATCCAATTAGTTTAACTCAAATCGAATTTAAGACTAAAGCACATAAAAATGATGTTGATTCAGTTTTTTTGATCAAAGATGATAAACGTATTTTAATGGATAAAATAGGTAGTGATAGTTCCTTTGATTATTTTCAAAAAATGGTATCAATTAAAAATGATGAAAAGGAGTTTAAGTATTGTTTTCTATATATTGATGGAAACCAAGAATATTTTCTATTGGATGGACAAATTTCAAAAAATAATAATAAAGAAAAATATTTTACTTATTTTAAGGATAAAATACCTATCATTAAAAATCCTGAATGGGTGAAAAATGGAATAATTTATCAAATTTTTCCTGACAGATTTTATGATGGTAATTTTCAAAATAATCCTGATTTTAATGAGTGGTACTATGAAGGAGTAAATGTAGCGCCAGAGAAAGGCAAATTATTAGATAAATTCACGCAATACTTTCATTATGTTGATGATTGGTACGATTATTCAGGTTTAACAAAAAGTCCATATCATAAACCAGATAGTACCGGTTTTCAGCCAGACTATAATAGTTTTTACGGTGGAGACATTCAAGGTGTTTTACAAAAATTGGATTACCTTGAAGATTTAGGTGTAACAATAATTTATTTCAATCCATTATTTGAAGCAAAATCAAATCATAAATATGATGCGGTTGATTATATGAAACTTGATCCGCATTTTGGTTCAGAAAAAGATTTTAAAGAGTTCGTTGAAGAAGCTCATAATCGTGGAATTAGAATTATTATAGATTGTGCATTCAACCATACAGGTGAAACATTTTGGGCTTTTCAAGATGGTCTTAAAAAGGGTTCTGAAAGTAAGTTTTATAATTGGTATGAATGGAAAAAATGGCCACTACCAAAAGATATTATCACTTCTAGATTTAAACCATTAGACTATTATGAATGCTGGTGGGGTTTTGGTGAAATGCCTAATTTAAATTTTGATTTAAATGCAATAAATCCATTAGAGAATTCTATAAAAAACATTGATTTAGCACAGCCTAATTGGGAAGTAGTAAACTATATCTTAGATGTAGCAGAGTACTGGGTATCTGACATGAATATTGATGGCTTTCGTCTAGATGTACCTAATGAAGTTCCCTTTTGGTTTTGGAAAATTTTTAGAGAAAAAGTGAAGTCAATTAAGCCTGATGCTTATTTAGTTGGTGAAATATGGAGCAATGCTGTTGAATGGGTAAATAATGATTATTTTGACGCTGTAATGAATTATGCATATTTCAAAGATCCTGTAATGCGTTTTTTTAATATGAGAAAATGTGATGCTCAAGTATTTAATAAAGATATTATTCAGGGATTATTATCCTACCCTACTCAATCTAATCAAGTAATGATGAATCTTATTGGAAGTCATGATACATTTAGATATTTAGAATCTGCTAATGGAGATATAAACCGTTTAAAATTAGCTGTATTGTTTCAGATGACGTTTGTGGGTGTACCTCATATTTGGTATGGAGATGAAATAGGTATGATGGGTGGACATGATCCTGATTGTAGACGACCTTTCAATTGGAAATATATTTATGATGAAAATAAAATTAATTTACGAGAATATTATAAAAAATTAATAGAAATCCGTAAAAATAATTCTTGCCTTCGTTTAGGTTCATTTAAGAACATAATTGCAGATGAAATGGTTTATGGTTTTAAGAGAAGTGATGATTATAATTCTATTAGTGTTGTTATAAATAATAATCATAGCCATAAAGTAGTTAAAATCCCATTAGATAAAAGTAGTGTTTTTGATTTATTAACAAACAAAAAATATCAAGTTAAAAATGGAATTTTAGAAATTGCAATGAGTCCCATGAGTGGCTTAATATTAAAATAATTTTTTAAAAGGGATTAGATTAATGGAAAATATAGATTTTTCAATTGCTTATTTTTCTGCAGAAATAGGTATTTCAGCAAGTTTACCAACATACAGTGGTGGGCTTGGTATTTTAGCTGGTGATCATATTAAAGCAGCTGCCGATATTGGATTGCCAATAGTTGGTATAACCCTTTTGTATAAAGAAGGGTATTTCAAACAAACTATTAATTTAGAAGGGATTCAAAAAGAAGTGTACCCTAAATTTGATCCTTTACCAAAGTTGAAAAAAATCTCAAAAAAGTTTAGTATACATTTAAACAAAAGAGATGTTTGGATTCAAGCATATGAATATTTATATAAGGGACTTGATGGTCATATTTCACCTGTTTATTTTTTAGATACAGATTTAGATGAAAATCATGAAAATGATCGTATAATTTCACTTAGATTGTATTCAGGAGATAAAAATTATAGAATTTTACAAGAAGCAATTTTAGGATTTGGAGGAGTAGATTTACTAAATGTCTTGGGTTTTAAAAATATTAAAACTTACCATATGAATGAAGGTCATTGCTCTTTTCTAACATTGTCTCTTTTAAAAAAATATAACGGTGATCATGATAAAGTAAAAAGTATGTGCCATTTTACAACTCATACTCCAGTAGATGCTGGGCATGATCATTTTTCAATTGATAGATGTCGTGATTTGTTAGATGGTCTAATACCTTCAGAATTACCATTGCCATCTTGGAATAAAAAAAATAGGCTTCACATGACAGAGTTAGGTTTACACTTCAGCAGGTCTGCAAATGGTGTTTCAAAATTACATGGAAAAATTGCACAAGATCAATTTCCAAAATTTAATATAAATTATGTTACAAATGGAGTTTATCATCCTTTTTGGTTGGGTAGATCATTTAAAGCTCTCTTTGATAAAAGGGCTCCTGGTTGGCAAGTAAATCCTGATTTATTGTTAAATTTAGATAACATTTCTGATTCGGATTTAATATCTGCGCATTATTTTCAAAAAAAAGATCTTTTAGATTATGTTAATTCACAAACTCAAAAAGTACTTTCACATGATATTCTAACAATTGGATTTGCTAGAAGAGCAGCAGAATATAAAAGGGCAAGATTAATTTTTTCTGATTTAGAAAGATTAAAGAGTATTGGTACAAATAAGCTTCAAATTATTTTTGCAGGGAAAGCTCATCCGAAAGATAGTCTTGGTAAAAGCATTATTAAATCAGTTATTGATGATGCTAGTAAATTATTTGGATCAATTAAAATAGTATATCTAGAAAATTATAATATTTGGCTTGGTCATTTAATAACTTCAGGAGTTGATGTCTGGTTAAATACACCGCTTAGGCCAAATGAAGCATCGGGTACGAGTGGTATGAAAGCATCATTAAATGGAATACCAAATTTGTCAATTTTAGATGGATGGTGGTCTGAAGGATGTAGGCATGGAGAAAATGGTTGGGCTATAGGTTCTTCTAAATGTTGTGATGATAAATCAGATTCTGAATCTCTATATAAGCTTTTAGAAAATGAAGTTATACCAACTTTTTATGATAAAAAAGATAAATGGATTGAAATGATTAGAAATTCAATAACAACATCTGTAGATTTTACTGCTCATAGAATGATCTTAGAATATAAAAAGTTTTTTTATACAAGCTAATTGATTTATGCACCAAACTAGTTTGATTTTATGTTTATTTTTTTTTATTTCTTGTAATCAAATAGAAAGTGAAAAAAACGAAATCCTTGCTGAAGTTGGAAATGAAATTATAAATCTAACCGATTTTTCATTTGATTACTCAAATTTTTTAGAAAAAAATGGATTGAATGATAATTTATCATTTAGAAATGAATTTTTAGATAAAGAGATTGATAGATTATTAATTTTATCTTTGAGAGATTCGATTGAACTAAATCAATTCTCATCTTTATTTAAAACAATTAAAAATATAAAAAATCAAAAAATACTAAAGGAGTATTTTAAAAGAGAAGTCCTTAGTGTTTATTCCCCTAGTGATAGTATTTTAAGAAATGCATTTGTCCGTTCTAAAACTGAGATCAATGCTCGTCATCTTTATTCAAAATCGTATGAAGGCGCTAATCAGTTAAAAGCAAAATTAGAAAAAGGAAATAGTTTTGATAAGATAGCTCAAACAATATTTAGAGATTCAGTTTTGGCAAATAATGGTGGAAGGTTAGGTTATTTTACTTTTGGAGATATGGATCCTGCTTTTGAAGATGCTGCATTTTCTTTAAATGATGGTGAAATATCTAATCCAATTAAAACCAAATATGGTTATAGTATAATTCAGGTTTTAGATAGATGGATCCAACCTCTCGTTTCCGAGAATGAGTTTCAGTTGCGTAAAGATAAGTTAACTTCTATCCTTAGAAACAGAAATCAAAAAGAGATAAAAAAGTCATTTACTGAATCATTAAAAGAAAGTCTTAATATCTTAATATCTGATGATTTATTAGATTCATTATTTATTAATTATGATTTGATTCTAAATGATCAAGAATATGAATTTAAAAATCATTATCATGAAATTAATGATTTAATTGAAAGGATGAGGAGCTTATCTACATATCAAAGAGAAAAAATAAAAACAAAAAATGATCTTTTAGAAGCTTTAAAAGGGACTTATGTTAGAGAAAAAATACTTAGTCTCGCAAAAAAACAAGAATGGTATTATAATGTTAAATTTCAAAAAAATCTTCAAAGAATTAAAGATAATAAAATAATTGAATATTTAGTTAATAATTTTGTTTTGCATGAAGGTAGGACTTTTCAAGAAAATTATATGATTGTTTTAGAACATGTGAAAAAAGAAATATCAATTAACATAAATGAAAATTTATTGAGGGATTTAAAATTCTAATTTCAAGTCGGAAACATTTATTTTTTATACTTGCAATCTATTTTAGTTTAGGGTACTGTGGTGTATCTGGAAAAGTTGCTGGGAGGGTTATTGATTCTCAAACTAAAGAACCACTTTTTGGAGTAAATGTGATAATCCCAGACTTAGGTTTAGGAGCTGCCACAGATCTTGAAGGAAATTATATAATTTTAAACATCCCTCCAGGTGATATATCGCTTAATTTTTCTATGATAGGTTATTCTGATTTAAAAATAGAAAATATAAAAATTTCTATTGATAAGACTACTAAACTATCTGTAAAGCTAAATATTTCTATATTGCAAGGTGAAGAAATTATTGTTAGAGATGAAAAATTGATTAAACATGATTTAACCAACTCTGAAGCTTTAATTACATCAGATGAATTAGAAGTAATGCCTGTTACTGATGTAAATGATGTAATAAAATTACAAGGAGGTGTAACTCAAGATGCCTTTGGAGGAATTCATATTAGAGGTGGTAGAAGCAGTGAAGTATCCTACATGGTAGATGGTGTATCAATGACAGATTCTTATAATGGAGGATTATCTGTAGCTGTAGAAAATAATACAATTCAAGAGCTGCAAGTAATAAGTGGTGCATTTAATGCAGAATATGGAAGAGCAATGTCTGGAATTATTAATATGGTTACAAAAGATGGCTCTAATAATTTTGAAGGAGGATTAAGAACATTTTTTGGTGATCATATATCCTATGATCCGATATATCGAGACCTTGAAAAATATGATTTGCTAAATCAAAATAATTTAGATTTTAATTTAAGTGGTCCAATAATTAAAAATAGGATGACATTTTTTATATCAGGGAGATACTATAAAGCAGATGGTTGGCTGTCTGGTTTGAATACATTTGACATGTATGGAGATACTCTAGATGTTATTAATTATAAACCGATGAATTGGATTAATAAATGGTCTTTTCAATCTAAACTAACATATAATATAAACTCTCGAACGAAACTAAGATTTAAGTTCTTAATTAATGAAGATGATCTACAAGACTATGATCATTATAGACAAATGGTAAATGAGGGAAGAAATACTCAATTTAATATTGGAAAGTTTTTAGGATTTAATCTATCTCACACATTTTCTCCTCGTTCATTTATAGATATAAATGTTTCACAATATTCGAAAGAGTATAGATCCAATCTTTTTAGAGACCCATACGATAAAAGATATATTAAACCAGATAGTTTATATTATGCTCATCTGACTGGAGAATTACCTGATTGGGTTGATTATGGAACTAATTATTATCCATCATATTCATTTTCTAGATGGGGGGTTGATTTAAGTCGTTTTAATCGTCAAACAATTATTCAACAAATTAAATTTGATTATACCAATCAAATAAATAATTATAATCAAATTAAAATTGGTTTTGATGTTAAAAAACATGAACTAGAGTTAGATAGTTATAGTTTATTAGATTCATCGCAAAATGATAAAATTTTTACTCCATTAATCCCAGAGCTGGGCGCAATTATTGATATATCAAATAATCCAATTTATCAACTGCCTGATAATTATAAATTACAATTTACGAATGATATTCCTTCTTGGGTTACACATTTTCATGTTAATAGAACATATTATAAAAACAATCCAATTGAATTATCAGCATATATTCAAGATAAAATTGAATATGGTGATATGATTGTAAATATAGGTTTACGTTATGATTATTTTGATGCTAATTCGTGGATCCCTACAAATCCACATGAGCCATATATTCAAAATCCAAGGGATCCTCATTTAGATTTTTTATTAGATTCTTTAGGTTTAAATGCCCTATTAAATATTAATTGGTCAGACACCTCGCATTATATAATTGATTATTCTTCACAAGATACACTTTGGTATTCGTATGCAGATTATGGTGATTACCAGGATATGTATAATGGTATATGGGATTCAAATGAATCTTTTGATGATGTAGATAATGATGGATTTAGAGATAGCGATGAATCCTTTACTGATTTAAGTAGTTTATATTATAAAAAAGGATGGTTTACTAGGACAGATATAAAGACTCAATTTAGTCCTAGATTTGGAATTGCTTATCCCATATCAGATGAAGGCGTTATACATTTTAGCTATGGATATTTTTATCAAATTCCACAATTTGAAAATCTTTTTAGAAATCCTGGATATAAAATTAGCGAAGGTTCTGGAACTTTTGGTGTTTTTGGTAATCCTAATTTAGATCCACAAAAAACAATAAGTTATGAAATAGGCCTACAACAAGAAATTAGAAAAAAATATAAAATTGAATTGACTGGATATTTTCGAGATATTAGAGATTGGGTATCAACTGGTGTTCCGATAAATCTAGGAGGTGGAGCAGAATATTATACATTTATAAATAAAGATTATTCAAATGTTAGAGGCATCCTTTTTGCTTTAGATAGAAAATATTCAAACTTATTTAGTTGGCATTTAGATTATACATTTCAAATTGTTGAAGGTTCTAATTCTAATCCTGAAGAAGAATTTGGTGCATTATTAGCTAATAGTGAACCATCACGTAACATCATACCCTTAGATTGGGATCAAAGACATAGTTTAAATATTTCATTATTTTATGGTAAATCTGAATGGGGTATAAATACTATTGCTCAATATGGAAGTGGGTATCCTTATACACCTTACTATTTAAATAATAATGAAAATATATCCACATTCAATACCACAAATGGCATGAGAAAAAGATCAACAATTAATTTTGATCTAAAAGCATTTAGAAATTTTAAGTTATATGGTCTTTCTGGGAAATTCATAATAAATATTTATAATATTTTTGATACTAGAAATGAAGTCACTGTTTGGGCTGATACAGGTAGAAGTAATCAAACTGCAGAACAAAAAAATGCAGAAAATATTAATAATAAATATCCAGAACCTTTAAGACCTAATTCTATTCAAGATTATTTTAATCATCCGGAATGGTATAGTTCTCCAAGACAGGTTCAAATGGGAGTAGAATTCAAATGGTAATAAATATTGCGAATTTTTTCTATATTGTAATATTATTATTTCAATTTATAAGTGGTCAGCATATACCATCAGCAGAGAGAGGAGATCCTAACTATCGTAGAAATACAGATTTAGATGTTAATCAAGTAAGATCTACAATACATAATTGGGGTTATACAGGTAAAACTAGTGAATTTTCTGGTTATGGTTATGAATGGCCTGTTAATTCAGGGAATGAATATATTTGGCTTACAGGTTTAGCGGTTGGATCTGAGATAATATCTATAGAGGGTGATTCTTCTGTTTTAGTTTCTACAATACTTAGAACTGATGCTTCTGGTACATCAATATCATGGGAGCCTGTAAAAGAATATTTAAATACTGGTTCAAGTAAAATTGCTATTAGTTCAGATCCGAATTCATGGCCTGAATATTGGATCGATAAAATTGATGATGGAGGTTGGCCAGAATCATGGAATGGTTATTTTGGTAAAGATAAATTTAGTGCTGAACAAGAAATATTTTATAAAATTTCTGATGATAATAATAATCCTGAAAGCTTTACATATTATCCCGATTCTACTGATGAAAAAAGGCGTGGCCTTGGTCTTTTATCTGGAGTTCGTGTTATGCAATGGAAGCAAATTTTAATAGAAGATGTTATATTTCAATTATTTGATATAAAAAATGATGGTACAGAAGATCTAAATAAGGTTGCTTTTTCATTGTGGTATGCAGATTATATTGGTCAAGATGGTAATGATAAATTAGAATTTGATTTATTGGAAGATGTTGCTTGGAATTATGACTTAAATCATGATGATTTAGGATATGTTGCTATTTCCTATATAGAAACTCCTGGAAATAATATTGATAGAATTGATAATGATGGTGATGCAACGCCTAATGATAATTCTAGATGTGATATAGATTATCACTGCGAATTAGGGGGACCAATTATAACAGAAAATATGTTAATAGGAGAAGTGTTTGATGGAAAAGATAATAATGGTAATGGATTAATAGATGAAAATGAATCGCATTTATCATCATCATTTGCCTCAATTGGAGTTTCATTTGCTGATGGAATTGATAATGATGGAGACTCTGAATTGGGAGGGCCGATTATAACAGAAAATATGTTAAATGAAGCGTCAATAGATTGGGGAATCTGGCCACCTCCATCGAGCAATAATGGAGTAATTCATTTAATTGGTTTGGATGTTAATGATATTGGTATGCGCTTTAAGGATAATATTGGAAACGATAATATTTGTCTTGAAGATATTCCATATTTTGGTTGTGATATTGGTAGTCCTCTAATAACTGAGGAAATGATTTTAATTGCTTCTGAAGATATTTATAAAAGGTTTTATGTCATTAATCCAATAGGAGATACTCTGAAAATATTATACGATGTTGGTGATGAAGATTTAGGTTTACCATTTGCTGATGGAATAGATAATGATGGAGATGGTGCAATAGATGAAGGAATAGATGATAATATTGATGAAATGATCGATGAGAGTCGAGATGATTATTTAGATAATGATGGAGACTGGGTTAAAGAGAATGATGTAGGCATAAATGGTAGTGGATTTGGAGAAGGTGCTTTTGATGGAGTTCCATCTTCTGGTTCTGGAACTGGGTTTCCTGGTGAACCAAATATTGATAAAACAGATGTATCAGAATCAGATCAAATGGGTCTTACTTCTGTAACCTGGAAGCAAGAGAATAGTGGTATCAATAATGATAGTAAACTTTTTTGGACTGATATTATGACACCTGGTATTCTAGAACCTCCTATTGGTACTGATAATGATTTGTTTGTATCTTCAGGATATTTTCCTTTAAAAGCAGGTCAAACTGAGCGAATTGCAATGGCAATATCTTTAGGTAATGATGAACAGGATGCTCTACGAAATAGAAAAATTGCTCAAACTGCATATGAATCTGATTATCAATTTGCTAAATCACCTATTGCTCCTACGGTAAGGGCAGTAGCTGGAAATAATCAAATTACATTATATTGGGATTCGATTGCAGAAGATTCTGAAGATCCTTATATGGAAAAAATAACAGGTGGTGCGGTTCGTTATGATTTTGAAGGATATAAAATTTACAGATCAACTGATTGGCAATTTAGTGATTCTTATACTATAACTGATGGAGATGGGAATCCCACTTTTTATAAGCCGTATGTACTAAATGGTGAAAGTTGTCAGTGGGATTTAATCGATGGAAAGAACGGTTGGCATCCAGTTAGTTTGAATGGTGTGAAATATTATTTAGGTGATGATACAGGTTTAGTTCATTCTTTTACAGATACTGATGTTATTAATGGTCAAAGATATTATTATGCAGTTGTTTCATATGATTTTGGTGGTGATTTAACAAATAATATTATTCCAAGCGATTCTCCAATGAGATTAAGAATTAATTCATTAACAGGCGAAGTAGATATGGGGTCAAATGTTGTTGAAGTAATTCCAGTAGAACCAGCTGCCGGTTATGTGGACGAAACTCAAAATAAGAATATCGAACATTTTGGTTTATCAGATGGGAAAGTGTCTTATGAAGTTATCGATCCATTAGAAATTTTATCTGATCACACATATCGTATTACTTTTTCAGATTCAGCTTTTTATACCAAAGGGTATTATTTGATAGATATATCTAATAGTTTGTACCCTGATACATTGATGACTAATTATGATATAGAAAAAAACTATCAACCTATCATTGATGGATTTCAAATTGAATTTGAAAATATTGATTCGGTAAGTTTAGATACATCTTATTGGAATGGTGATTCATTATGGGATATTAATTTAGATATCAAAGATTTTAAATTTGTTCAAGGAGCTAAGGTTCCAGCTAATTATAGAATTATTTTCAGTGATTCTTCAATTGGCTCAAGTGAATGTTACTGCGCAAAATGGTCAAATCCCAGCTTAGACCCTTGTGCTGCTGGAGTGCCTTTAGAAGTTGCTCAAGAATGGTGTTCAGATTTGGCTCATCTATATTTACCTAGTCCTACAAATTTCATTGTTGAAAAAAAGAAATTTGATGATTCAACTCAATCATTTATATGGGATGGTATTCCCTTTGCATTTTATGATGTTTTTCCTGCATTATCTAATCCAGATAATTTATTTAATGCTGATACATTAAATTTTGATTACTGTATTTTTTTAGATGGTGACAATAGTTTAGATGATTTTCAGCATTCTTGGGTAGTAAATCTACAAAAACCCTCATTAGGCGATCCTTTTAGAGATTGCTGTAGTCAGCCTTCTTTAGGAGATACTTTGTACATTAATATTAAGAAGCCATTTTTATCTACAGATAGTTATGAATTTTCACCTAAGGGGCCTTATATTGATAAAGATCTTGCAGCAAATATCTTAAATGATATCTATGTTATTCCAAATCCCTATATTGCAGCCAATCAGTTTGAATCTGATAACATTTATACTTCTGGAAGAGGACCGCGAGAGATTCAATTTCGAAATTTACCTTCAAATTGCATTATTAGAATATATTCAGTTTCTGGCGAACGAATTAAAACAATTAAACATAATTCATCAATTAATAATGGGATGGAATCTTGGAATTTATTAACACAAGATAATTTATCTTTAGCTTATGGGGTTTATATATATCATGTGGATGCTCCAGGTATTGGAGAACATATTGGCAAATTTGCAGTTATTAAATGAAAAATAAAAAAAGTTACATTATCTTAAGTATATTTTTATCAAGCATTTTTGGTCTAGATAAGGTTGGCACGTCTGCGGCAAAATTTTTATCTATAGGTGCTGGTGCCCGATCTATTTCTATGGGAGGAGCATTTACCTCAGTAGCTACAGATCCATCTGCAATGTATTGGAATCCTTCTGGAATAGCTCGAATTGATAATGTCCAGTTATATATTGATCATTCAAATTGGTTAGCAGATATTAATTATGATTATTTAGGACTTGTATTACCGATTAAAGGAAGTAGGGCTGTTGGATTAAATTTCACTTCATTATCAATGCCTGAAATGAGTGTTACTAGATATGGTGAAGATAAAACAGGTGAAACATTTAAAGCAGGTAGTTATGCTTTAGGTTTAACTTTTGCAACTAATCTAACAGATCGATTTTCTATTGGGTTTAATGGAAAATTTATTAAGGAATTTATTTCAAAAAGTTTTTCTTCAACCTATGCACTAGATGTAGGAACTTTGTTTAATACAGTATATGGCCCAATTTTAGGAATGAGTATTTCCAATTTTGGTCCAAAGATGCAAATAGGTGGAGTAGATTTGTTAACTAAAACTGATGACGAAAGTAATAATCCAGATATAAACGCAAATCTATCTACTGAATCATTTAATTTACCTTTAACCTTAAGATTTGGAGTTTCAGATGTTTTATCATTTAAAAAACTATTAATTCTTTGGTCAATTGATGCAGTAAGTCCAATGGATAATTCAGAATATATAAATTTAGGTTTTGAAATTTCTTTAAATGATAGAATATTTCTTCGATCTGGAATAAAATCACTCCTGCTGGAGGATCGTGAAGAGCTTTTTACAGTTGGGGGTGGGTTAAAAATAGATTTGTTTTCAACTAATAACATTCAAATAGATTATGCCTATGAAGTTATGCGATTTTTAAATGATATACATAAATTTTCAATTATAATCCCCTTTAAATAAATGAAAATTAAATTATTATTATTTTTAAATATTTTGATATTGACGTCATGTTCATTTAAAGAAAAAAACTTTTCGGAAATTAATATTTGGCATCAAATGCATTATGAAAACAGAAAAGTACTTAGGGAAGTATGCGATAGATTTGAAGAAAAAAATCCTGAAATTAAAATCAATTTAACATATAGAGAAACTGAAGAACTAAGAGCCAATTATCAATCAGCTGCTATGGGTGGAAGTGGGCCAGAGCTTATATATGGACCATCTGACCAGGTAGGCCCATTTGCAATTATGGGAATTATTCAACCGCTTGATACATTATTTGAAAGGTCTTTTTTTTTAGAATTTGATAAAAATGCTATTGTAGAATTTCAGAATTTTACTTGGATGGTTGGAGATGTATTAGGCAATCATCTTATGTTGATTTATAATAAGAGTATGATCGCCATCCCACCTGATAATACAGATGAATTAATTAAGATCGGACAAAAATTAACTCAAGATTTAGATGGTGATGGAAAAGTTGATCAGTATGGATTGGTTTGGAATTTTACTGAACCCTTCTTTTATGCTCCATGGCTTGGCGGCTTTGGTGGCTGGTTGATCAATAAAGATAATAGACCTAGTCTAGATACTAAAGAAAATGAGCGAGCATTTTCATTTATAAAATCACTTCGTGACAAATATAAAATAATTCCAAAAGAATGTGATTATGAAATAGCTAATGCTATGTTTTTAAATGGTGAGGCTGCAATGATTATTAATGGTGATTGGAGTTGGGGTAACTACTTAAATAAAATAGACTTTGGCATTGCGCGCATACCAAAAGTTAGTGAAACAGGGCTTTGGCCGACGCCTATTATAAGTACGAAAGGATATTCAATTAATGTTAATACTAAAGGGAGTAAATTAAAGGAAACAAAAAAATTATTAAGATATTTAACTAGTTCAGAAGTTCAACTATATTTTACAAAAAAAGTTAATTCTCAGCCAACTTCTTATGTTGCAATAAACGATACATTGGTAATAGAAAATGAAATTTTAAAACAATCTGCTAAAATAATAGAAGTTGGAAAACCTATGTCTGTAGTGCCAGAGATGAGGGCAATTTGGGATGCACTTCGAACCCAGTACCAAATGGTTTTAGGTGGTTCAATTCATCCATCAGAAGCTGCCAGTCTTGCGCAAAAAAATGCTCTTAAACAAATAAAATTAATGAATGAGGTCATTGAGCCAAAAATAAGCAAGAGAACTTTTAAAAATTTATTTATAATAATCATTTTTGGTTTTCTTATTTATATTTTAAAGAATAGTAAAATTATAATGAAAATTTTAAGAAAAAATAAAATTGCTTATTTATTTTTATTTCCAGCTTTTTTAATTGTTTTCATAGTAGTTTTTTTTCCATTTTTTTATAATATAATTATTTCATTTTCTAATTTTTCTCTTAAAACTTTTAGAGATTGGAATATAATTGGATTACACCATTATTTAGATGTTCTATCAGATATTAATTTTTATTATATCTTATTAAAAACAATAATTTGGACAGTTGTAAATTTATTTTTTCATACAGTTATAGGTATATCTTTAGCGTTACTGATAAATAGGACCCTGCCGGCAAAACCTTTACTTAGGACTCTGCTAATTATTCCGTGGGCGATCCCTCAATATATTTCTGCTTTATCATGGAGAGGAATGTTTAATCAAGAATATGGATCAATTAATATTTTATTAGGGGAATTATTAAGCATGGATCCTATTCAATGGCTTAGCAGTCCTTTTGAGGCTTTTTCAGCATGTATCTTAACAAATATTTGGTTAGGTTTTCCTTTTATGATGATTATAGCTTTGGGAGGATTGCAATCTATACCTAATGATTTATATGAAGCTGCTGAAGTTGACGGAGCATCTAGATGGCAGAAGTTAAGATTTATAACACTTCCAATGATAATGCCTGTTATGATACCTGCAATTATATTAGGAATGATTTGGACATTTAATAATATTAATGTTGTTTGGCTTGTCAGTAATGGAGGAGAGCCTGCAGATCAAACACATATTTTGGTTAGTTATGTTTATAAGTCCGCATTTAATTTATATAGATATGGGTATGCAGCAGCTCTATCAATAATTATATTTATATTTCTTTTTTTTGCTGGAATCTTTTCGATAAGGCAATCAAATTCAACAGAAAGTATCTATTAAAGTGAACAAAAAAATTGAAACAATATTGATTTTTATATTTTTAGTAATCTTTACTCTAATTACTATTTACCCAGTATTGAATGTGATTGGTATATCATTAAGATCAGAAAATGCATTTAATACAAAATCTTTATTGCTTTTTGATAAATCCTCAAGTTTTAAAACTTATGTGCAGCTTTTTACTCAAACAGATTTTTTTCTATGGCTGAGGAATTCATTTTTAGTATCAATTTCTGTTACTTTAATTGGTGTAATTCTAGCTTCTACAAGTGCTTATGCACTATCGCGATTTGATTTTGAAGGCCGCAAATTTGGAATGATTGCTATTTTAACTACGCAAATGTTCCCTGCAACTATGCTGCTATTGCCATTTTTTATTTTATTATCTAAACTATCTCTAATAAATTCATTTTTTGGTTTAATGATAATTTATTCATCTACAGTGCTACCTTTTTGCATTTGGCAAATGAAGGGTTTTTATGATACTATACCTAAAGCTTTAGAAGAATCTGCTCGCTTAGATGGCTGTAATCATTTTCAATCTTTTTATAAAATTATATTACCACTATCCTCTCCAGCATTAGTAATAACTGCATTATTTAGTTTTATGTCTAGCTGGAGCGAATATGTTGTAGCTGCAATTATATTACAAGATCCTAAATTATATACATTACCATTAGGCTTGAAAACATTTCAATCAAGCTTAGCGACAGAATGGGGTTTATATGCTGCAGGTGCAATTATTGTTAGTATCCCAGTTATTATTTTATTTATATCATTATCAAAATATTTAGTGAGTGGACTTACATTAGGGGGGGTTAAGGGTTAAATTGCTACAAACCGTAACATTTACAATCTTGCTTTACATTAGTTATTATTAGATAAATTATCTGGTGGTTTTTTAATAATTAAAAAAAATTATGAATAAAATATTTTATATAATATCATTGATAACTTTTACATGGGCTCAATCAGTTTATTGGGAGCCAGAGTTGCCTGTTCCTGGTGGAGAAATAACTATATTTTATAATGTGATTGATGGAACATTAGATAATAATACAAATCCTGTATATGCTCATGTTGGTTTCAATGGCTGGGAAGAGGTTGATGATTACCCAATGACTTTAGAACCTAGTCTTGGTCCAGGATGGTGGTCTTATACATATTCAATTTCTTCTGATGCCGAAACAATTGATTTTGTATTTACTGATCTGTTAAATAATTGGGATAATAATGGTGGTATAGGTATAGATTGGCATATAAGTATGAACTATTACTGGTCTCCATATAATCCGGGGCCAAATGATAATTTAGATATAATTCTAAATAATGTTTCTTCAAGTGGCTCGATAGTATGGACAATAAATGATGGAAATTCATTTGAAACTCCTATTTCAGAGTACTGGCCTGATGGCACTACTGAAATTTCAGATATACCATTAGAATTAAATTATATTGGAAGCTGGGTATCTAGTCCTCTTTTAGATAATGGAACAGATAGTTACTTTACTTCTATTGGTCCATTGAATTCTGGGCAACAAATTGTTAAATCTATAAAATATGTAATTTTATGGGATGATGTAGGTTGGGATATTGGAGGGAACGGACAAATAATTTTTTATGATATTTATTTCGATTATTTACCTGATGAAGATGACCCCTTTATATTTTTCCAGACTCCTTCTGAAGGAGAAATACTTGATGCACCTATAACTTTTACAGCACTTGGTGATGCAGATTTTGTTGAATTCTGGATAGATAATGAGATGGTTGGTTCAGATAATTCTATACCTTTTCAGGCTATATGGAATCCTTTATCGGGTTATTTTGGTGAATATAGTGTCGCTGCAAGAGCTGTAGATGGTGAAGAAAATGTTTCTTATACATTTTTAGATTTTTCATTAGATTATGAAATAAATAGTCTCCCGGCTCCATTAAATTCGGATGATGGAATTAATATTTCTAATAACGATATTATTATTACTTTATATGCACCTGATAAAGAATATGTAGCATTAAAAGGTAGCTGGAATAGTAATTACCCAAATGGTGAACTTATGAATTATGATCAAGGTACTTGGTGGTACCAAACTAATTTAGATAATGGCGAATATACTTATCAATTCAATATTGAAGGAGTTAAAGATATAGCTGATCCCTGGTCAAAAGATGTTTTATGGCTAGATCCTAATGGTGGTTGGGAGTCCGGCTATTATGGTCATGCTTTAACTGTTTTTAAAGTTGGTGATGAGCCATATCAGTGGTCAGACTCAGATTTTGTTAGACCTCCTGCAAATGAGTTGATAGTTTATGAAATGCATATTGGTGATTTTATAAGTGATGGAATAAATCACGGTATTTTTACAGACGTAACTGAAAAAATTACATCAGGTTATTTTAATGATTTAGGTATCAATGCTATAGAGTTGATGCCTGTTAATGAATTTGAGGGAAGTTATAGTTGGGGTTATAATCCTTCATTTTATATGGCTCCTGAAAGTTCTTATGGTACCGTTAATGAATTAAAACAATTGATAGATATTGCTCATCAAAACAATATTGCTGTTTTAATGGATGTTGTATTTGATCATTTATGGGGTTCTTCACCTTTATTTCAAATTTTTCAGCCGCCCAACAATTATGAATGGAGTGATCATTATTACCAAGATTGTCCATATTTTCAGGATGTTGGTTATGAATGGGAGTGGGGATACAAACTAGATCATTGGAAGGAAAAAACGAGAAAACATATTGATGATGTTTTATATCATTGGATATTAGAGTATCATATAGATGGATTTAGATTTGATTATACTGCTGGTATTGGTTGGGATAATCAAAGTCAGTTTGGAGCAAACCATTACGCAAATATGCTTCATGCTTATGATCCAACATTGATTTTAATTGCAGAAGAGGATAATTCTTATCAAATCAATAATTCTAATTTTGATTCAGGTTGGGATTATACTTTCCATCATATGATATTTTCCAATCTTTTAGGTGTTAATCATCAAGGTCACATATATGGTGATATGGATGATTTAGCTGTACATATTGATGCATATACTCAGGGGTATGATGATCATTTAGCTCAATTAATTTATACAGAGAGCCATGATGAGGGTCGGATAGTATATGAAGCGACTGAATACCAAGATTATAGTGATGATGAAGCTTTTAAAATTGCCAAGTTAGGATTAGTTATATTAATGACAATTGAAGGAACGCCTATGATATATCAGGGACAGGAGTTTGGTCAAAGTAGTAAAACTTCACATATTGAACCACAGCCCTTGCAGTGGGAGAATTTAAGTTCTGACTTAGGGCAAGATTTATTTGAAACTTCTGCTTATTTAATTAATCTTAGAAAAACACGGCAAGCACTAAAAGATAATAATATATCTGTTAAATATCGAAATTCAAATCAAAAGCTAATTTCTTATTGGAGAGTTTCAGGAGAAGATAAATTTGTAATTGTTGCAAACTTTGATGATTATGGACATGGTGTTGATATAGAATTTCCTGATTCAGGAACATGGTATAATGTGTTAGAAAATACTGATATAAATATTGAGACCAATTGGTATGGTAATTATTTTGTTCCATCAAAAACCGCATATATTTTTACATCTAATGTGGATAATGAATGTTTGCTAGGCGATGTTACTGAAGATGGAGCTATTAATGTTCTTGATATTGTTTCTTTGGCTAATACAATATTATATGGAAATGAATTATCTGGATGTAGTTTAATTGCTGCTGATATAAACCAAGATGGAAATTTAAATGTTTTAGATGCTGTTTTAATTGCAAATATAATTCTTAATATTTAAATGCAATATGTTCAAATAGATAGTATAAGTAAAAAATTTGGAAATACAGAAGTATTAAACAATATTAATTTCCAAGTAGATGCTGGAGAGTTTGTGGTTTTGGTTGGTGCTTCTGGATGCGGAAAATCTACCCTTCTTCGTTTAATAGCAGGGTTAGAAAATTGCGATAGTGGTAGAATTTTTTTAGATGGGAAAGATATTTCGTTATTACCTCCAGCGAAAAGAGATATCGCTATGGTATTTCAAAATTATGCGTTATACCCTCATCTCTCTGTATACGATAATATGGCTTTTGGATTAAGGCAAAGAAAAGTTTCAGAAGCAAATATTAGCTATAAAATTGATTCAATAGCTGGAATTTTACAAATAAATCATTTGTTAAATAGGAAGCCAAAAGCTTTATCTGGAGGTCAACGACAAAGAGTTGCTTTAGGTCGTGCAATGGTTAGAGATCCTAAAGTTTTTTTATTTGATGAACCATTATCTAATCTGGATGCACAATTAAGGCAAGAAATGAGAAAAGAAATTAAAAAACTACACAAATTATTGAATACAACTATGATTTATGTAACGCATGATCAAACTGAGGCAATGACAATGGGAGATAGAGTTGCCATAATGAAAAATGGGATTATTGAGCAAATAGAATCACCGGATAAGGTATATGATCAGCCTAAAAATCAATTTATTGCATCGTTTATAGGTAGCCCCCAAATGAATTTTATTAAAGGCGCTATATCTAAAGAAAATAATAAATTTAAATTTTCAAATGAAGATATGGAATTTGTTTCTGATAAGAATTTTAACAATAACCTTATTGATGAAAAAAAAGAAATGGTTACTTTAGGTATTCGTCCGGAAAATATACATGATAATTTATTATCTAATATCAAGGACGCGAGTAGTGTTATAAGTGCAGAAGTTGAAATGGTAGAGAATATGGGGTCTTTCAAATTAGTCCACTTTACTTTAGGAGATACTAGGTTGTCAGCAGAATTTAGAAATTTTAGTAAAAAATCTAAAAAAATGGATTTGATTTTTGACATGAACAAAATTCATTTTTTCGATAGTAATAATGGAGAATTGATAAATTGATTAAGAAAATTTTTTTAATTTTATTTGTATTTAATTTGCTTTTTTCAGGTTCTATAACTTTTCAAGTTGATATGCAGAATCAATCAATGGATAATGGGGCATATATTGTTGGAACCTGGGATTATGTTTTTTATCAAATGTCTCCTGTTGGAGATTCAGGTACTTATACATATACACATTATTTTAGTAGTGCTGGTGATACAAAACAATACTGGTTTGCAACAGATAGTGAATGGAGCTCTACAGAGATTGTAGCACGAGAAGTAACAATACCTATATCAGATTTAACATTGCCCTTAGTATGTTTTAATTCATTTGATGAATGCCCTGATAATGTAGAGTTTCCTATAATATTAACATTTATAGATGAGAATCAAAATTGGGATAATATTTGGTTTATTACTAGTCAAAATGATTTTAATACTCCATATCAAGGTATAAATAATAATGGGACGTGGATTTTTGAAGCTAATTTTTCTCCTAGTTCTTATGAGTGGGGAGCTTTTCAAGCTAGTGATGATGTTGGTACTCAGGAAATATGGATAACACCAAATAATCCCAACTTATTTTTTACAATTTCAAATGATGGAAGTATTAGTGGTGAAGTTTCCTATACTTTAGAAACTTATCCCGTAACTTTTACAGTAAATGATCAAACGGAGACTTTTCAAAATTTATTTATTCGTTTAGGATCTTCTGACTTTGCTTATCCAAATTGGGGAGTTGAAAATTCTTGTGATGATGCAGATGGTAATAATATTTGGAATTGTGAAGTTTTATTAGAACCTTCTCAATCTATATATTGGAAAGTATTTGACGAAGGAGGTACAGATATAAATGGCTTGATAGGATTAGGCAATATTATTTTTTCACTTGAAAATAATGGATCTTATAATTCTGAGTTAACTTCTTTAGTGATTCCAGATTTAGGAGAGTGGGTCACAAATACTATTATTTTTTCTGTAGATATGACCGAATGGTTAGATGAGTCAAGTTCTACAGGTATGCCTATATTTAGTGTTGCTCGAGATGATGAAGTACAAGTTCGTGGAGACTGGAATGGATGGAGTGATGGAGCTCCTAATCTTTCCAATTTAATACGCCAGCCAGGAACAAATATATTTAGTTTGCCTGTTGAGCTTAGTGGTTTTTCTGAAGCATCATATTCATATAAATTTTATATCAAGCATTCTCAAACATCTATCGATTTATTAGAGCTTATTTATGGTAATATGGAAGATTTGGATTGGGGTTGGGAAGACTCGCCTATATATGGTGGAGGTAATAGACAGTTTAATCTGTCAACACCTAATGGAAGTACAGAGACAATCGAAGAGGGGTACTATGATCTTCCTCCGGGTGGCGTAATACCATATCCACAAAGTATAAATTTAACTTATTCAGTCAATATGGAAAATCAAGATGATTATTCTTCTGGTAATGAAGTAAACTTAGTTCTAAGGGATAAATGGACTAATTTTCTGCAATATTTTACTATTTCTGGAGTTGAAGATAATAATCCTGTTGCAAGATTTAGCGCTGATTGTAATAATAGTTTATGTCATGCCAATGTAGGTTTGGTGGGACCTTTTCCTTGGCATACACTGTATACTTGGGAATACAAAAATAATAATGGTGAATTGATTTCAGAAGGTGGTCAATATGGAGATTATGGTAAATATCGCGCTAGATATATTCTAGATAATAATGGTAGTTGGCAGGATTATTCTTTTCCAACTGATATTTTTCAAGAAGATTTACCTTATAATCCTGAGACTCAGCCTGATCCTCCTGATTGTACTGCTCTAGGTGATATAAATGGCGATGGTGGTTTTAATGTACTGGATATTGTAGGGCTTGCTAATTGCGTTCTTGCAAATAATTGTTCTGATTTAGGAAATGGTTGCGCAGGTGATATGAATAGTGATGGTGGATATAACGTTCTAGATATTGTTGCTCTAGCTAATTGTGTACTAGCTAACAATTGTGCAGGCAGAGTTAACGATGCTACAGCATCTAGCCTAAGCATTACAGATAAATTAGTTTCAATTGAAGCTGATGGTTT
>MDSW01069993.1_pt1 | contig 22865 bp, 38 predicted proteins | sample 811171 | NCBI WGS metagenome assembly MDSW01 (sample SAMN05326641, study PRJNA326480) | marine metagenome | isolation source: seawater | place: Atlantic Ocean: North West | collected 2012 | reverse complement strand
CTAACCAAGCTTCAGCTATACCATCACCTTTATCCATAGGTCCTGAACGGAATAAACCGCCCTTAGCCGGGTTATTTCCGATATAGTCATAAAAGGCTAGTTTATCTGGAATACGTGACCAAGCATCACTTTCACTTAAACCTTCTGATAAAGAAGTTTCTACACGTCTTTCAATTTCTTGTTGGAAATATCCACTATCCCATTGGTAACGAGTAGGACCAAAAAGTTCTACAGGTGTTGTAGCACTTCCATACCACATTGTACCTGAAGTAATAAATGCAGCAAAGAATACTGCAGAAATACTACTTGAAAGAACAGTTTCGATGTTACCCATTCTTAACGCTCTGTAAAGGCGTTTTGGTGGTCGAACAGTAACATGGAAAATCCCTGCTAAAATACCTAATGTTCCAGCAGCTATATGATGTGCCGCAACTCCACCTGGATTAAAAGGATTAAATCCTTCTGGACCCCAAGAAGGAGCACAAGGTGCTACTTTTCCAGTAATACCATAAGCATCTGAAACCCAAATACCAGGACCAAATAGTCCAGTAACATGGAATGCGCCAAATCCAAAACATAAGATTCCTGCAAGGAATAAATGAATACCAAAGATCTTTGGTAAATCTAAACCAGGTTCATCATTATATGGATCACGGAAAATTTCTAAATCCCAATAAACCCAATGCCATATAGCAGCTAAGAAACATAAACCCGATAATACAATATGTGTTAAAGCAACACCTTCAAAACTCCATAACCCAGGGTTTGAAACACTTTCACCTGTGATACTCCAACCACCCCAAGAATCCGTTACCCCTAATCTTGTCATAAAAGGCATAACATACATTCCTTGACGCCACATTGGGTTAAGGACAGGATCTGAAGGATCGAAGATAGCTAATTCATAAAGTGCCATAGATCCGGCCCAGCCAGCAACTAAAGCCGTGTGCATTAAGTGTACTGCAATTAAACGACCCGGATCATTTAACACTACAGTATGGACCCTATACCAAGGTAATCCCATTCAATTTAGTTCTCCTAAATTTAATTTAAAGCGACTATCTAACTTTCTTACATTTGTAGCCTGTTTAAATCTACTTTATAGACCAAACTTTACTAATATTTTAGCACACAACAATTTTTAAAAATTAAAATATTTAATTTTAATTAGAGCAACAATGAGTGACAGGACTTTACGTGTTATCAACACGTATTATTTTTGCTGCAATACCTGATGGTAGGTCCAAATTTCTTAATAAGTTAACTGTATCTAAAGTAAAAGGAGAGACATCTAGAATTCTTTTATATGTGCGTATTTCAAAGTGTTCCCGTGAATCTTTGTTTACATGAGGGGAACGTAACACACAATAAATACGTTTCTTAGTAGGTAATCCTATTGGTCCAAATACAGAAGAATTAGTTTGTTTTATATTTTCTAAAATTTGAGTACAAGATTGATTAATCAATTTTGAATCAAATGACTTTAATTCAATTCTAATTTTGTCCATATGAAATTTACTTAAGTTAAAATCTTTGAGACAACACCAGCACCAATAGTTCTTCCACCTTCACGAATTGCAAAACGCATACCTTCCTCGATGGCAATTGCAGCAATTAGTTCCGCAGTCATTTTAATACGATCACCTGGCATTACCATATCTACATCATCACCCTCATCACTTGTAAAAGCTTTAATGTTACCAGTAACATCTGTAGTTCGGACATAAAATTGTGGACGATAACCGGTAAAGAATGGAGTATGACGTCCACCTTCATCTTTTGTTAAAATATAAACTTCACCTTCAAACACAGTATGTGGGGTAATTGTCCCTGGTTTTGATAAAACCATACCACGTTCAATCTCTGTTTTAGTTGTTCCACGTAATAAAATTCCAACATTATCCCCAGCCATTCCTGAATCTAATGTTTTTTGGAACATCTCGACTCCAGTAACAGTAGTTGATTTTGTATCTCCTAGCCCGACAATTTCAATAGTATCTCCAACATTAACAACCCCTCGTTCAATTCGACCTGTAGCTACTGTACCACGACCAGTAATCGAGAAAACGTCTTCAACGGCCATCAAGAACGTCTTATCTGTATCACGGACTGGAGTTGGTATATATTCATCAACTGTATCCATTAAACTAAATATTTTGTCAACCCAAACGTTATCACCACGTTTTGTAGAAGGGAAACTGATGATTGTCTCTAGTGCCTGTAAAGCAGAACCTACTGTAATTGGAATATCGTCACCTGGGAAATCGTAATTCGATAATAATTCTCTAACTTCTAGTTCAACTAATTCTATAAGCTCTGCATCATCAACTTGATCTTCTTTATTTAAGAAACATACAAGATTTGGAACCCCAACTTGCTTCGCTAATAAGATATGCTCTCGAGTCTGTGGCATTGGTCCATCAGCAGCAGAAACTACTAGAATTGCACCATCCATTTGTGCCGCTCCGGTAATCATATTTTTTACATAATCAGCATGTCCCGGACAATCTACGTGGGCATAATGACGGTCTAATGTTTCGTATTCTACGTGTGTTGTATTAATTGTAATACCACGTGCTTTTTCTTCTGGTGCAGCGTCAATCTCAGCGTAATTTTTTAACTCAGCATTACCAAGAGTTGATAAAGTAGCTGTGATAGCAGCTGTCAAAGTTGTTTTACCATGATCAACATGACCGATTGTTCCAATATTTACGTGTGGTTTACTACGTTCGAATTTTTCGCGAGCCATATAATTTGTTATTGTTTTTAAAAATTTTAGTACTTTTGGCGAGGGATTGAGGTTTAATAACGTAAATGTGCGAAAGCTTTGTTAGCTTCAGCCATACGGTGTGTTTCTTGACGTTTCTTCATAGCACTTCCTACCCCATTGGAAGCATCAATTATTTCATTGGCTAATTTTTCTGCTATAGTGCGTCCAGCACGTGCTTTAGCAGCTGAGATAATCCATTTTAGTGCGAGAGTTGTTCCACGATACGGGTTTACTTCAAGTGGTACTTGGTAAGTTGAACCACCAATCCGTCGTGCTTTTACTTCGACTAAAGGAGAAACATTCTTTATGCTGCTTTCAAAGACTTGAATAGGGTTTTTACTAGTTTGTATCTCTATGGCGTTAAAGGTATCCAAAACTATTGAATTAGCTAGGGTCATTTTACCATTTTTTAAAATACGCGCTATAAATAAACTGACAAGTGTACTATCGTATTTAGTGTCTCTTTTTGGATAACGTTTTTTTGCTATATTACGTCGTGACATAATTTAATAATTTTTTAATCTACTTTGGGTTTTTTTGCACCATACTTTGACCTACCTTGTTTTCGGTTATTCACGGGACCACTATCAAGTGTACCACGGATAATGTGATAACGCACACCTGGTAAATCCTTAACTCTTCCACCACGTAATAAAACAGCCGAGTGTTCTTGTAAATTGTGACCAATACCTGGTATATAAGCAGTAACTTCGAAACCTGTAGCTAGTTTCACCCTAGCCACTTTACGAACAGCCGAATTAGGTTTCTTGGGGGTCGTAGTGTAAATTCGAGTACACACACCTCTTTTTTGCGGACAATTTTTTAAAGCTGGGGATTTTGTTTTTTGTTTAATGACTTTTCGTTTGTTTCGTAATAATTGTTGAATAGTTGGCATAATTATTTATTTTTCATTTCCATATTTTTTATAGAACTTATCAACACGTCCTTCAGTATCTAGGGTTTTCATTGAACCTGTGTAAAAAGGGTGGTTTCCAGACCAAACATCAACGGTTAATTTTGGACGCGTCGAGCTTGTCGTCATTATTAGTTGACCATCGCAAAAGACTTGAGTTTCTTCAAACCATTTTGGATGAATATTTTTCTTAGGCATCTTGTTAATCTATAATATTTAACGTTTAGAAAATTGTGATTTCTTTCGTGCTTTCTTAAAGCCATATTTTTTACGTTCTTTAACCCTAGCGTCTACTCTTAACAATCCTTTTTCTTTTAAAATAGAACGGTTATTTGTGTCGTAATGAACTAAAGCACGTGCTACGGATAGACATATCGCTGTACTTTGACCTGTTAAACCTCCCCCACGAACTTTAACATTAATGTTAAAATTATTTGCTAAATCGGTGTCCGTCAAGGGTGATTTAATTTGTTTTAAAAAATTCTGATTATACTGGAAATAATCGTCTGCTGAGCGACCATTAATGCAAAAATTTCCAACTCCAACTTCAAGTTGGACTTGTGCAATGGCTTGTTTACGTCTTCCAATCGCAAAAGATGTTTTTTTATCTAAATTCATAGGAATTATTTTTTATATTTATGAAACTTCAATTAATTCAGGTTCTTGTGCAATATGAGGATGATCAGGTCCTGTGTATACTTTTAAATTTGAAAACATTTGACGACCTAAAGGCCCTTTCGGCAACATCCCTTTTACAGCTTTTTCAAGGATAACTTCGGGTCTTTTTTCTTTTTGTTCTCTGTATGTACGAATTTTCATACCCCCAGGATAACCGGAATGTCGTCTATATAGTTTTTGTTTTTCTTTATTTCCAGTAACTTGGATTTTTTCAGCATTTACAATAATAACATAATTATTGCTAGCTAAAAAAGGTGTATAATTCACTGTATTTTTACCTACTAAGAGCTTAGAAATCTCAGTTGATAAACGCCCTAACACATAATCCGTGGCATCTATTTTGTACCATTTGGATGTGTTTAAATCTTGGGAACTAACAAAAGTATTCTTCATTTATTAATTTTAGTTTATTTTAGACAAGAGTTATATTGAATTTATCTTTTAACGATTGAAAAACCTCTTGTGCCGATTTTTTTCCAAAGTTCTTGATTTCACAAATTTCATCTTTCGTGTACTTGGTTAACTCATCAATAGAGTTAATCCCTTTTCTTTTTAAGCAATTGTAAGCACGGACAGATAATTGTAATTCTTCAATTAAAATTGTCTCTTTTTGTTTTAAAGGTATGGCTAACTTTTTTTCTGATTGAATAAGGTTTTGAGTACCAGTTAAATTTAGGAACCAAGATACTAATTTAGCTGAAGCTTGGCTTAAAGCTAATTCTGGCGAGATACTACCATTTGTGGTGATTTCGATAATTAAACTTTCCTCATTTTTTTGACGATCTTTCTTAACATCATAATTAACGGAAATGACAGGCATGAAAACTGCATCCATAGATAAAAAATCTGAATTTTCTATTTGGATTTGATCGGAAAATAAATAACCTGAACCTTGTTCAATTTTTACGTTAATTTCTAAGAATTCCTGTTTCGTAAGTGTCCCCAAATATTGGTTTGGGTTAATGATACTAACTTCCTCGGTGAAAACAATATTATTAGCAGTGATGATACCTGGTCCTTCTACAGTAATAGAACCATAAAGTGGACATTTAACATCTGTTTTTAGGACAACTTGTTTCAAGTTTAACATTAACTCAAGAATATCCTCACGTAAACAAGGTAAGGTTGAAAATTCATGAAGAACATTTTTTATTTTTAAGCCAGTAATAGCAGTACCTTCGATATTTTCTAGGAGTACACGTCTTAATGCATTCCCTATTGTTATACCTTGATTTTCGGATAAAGATTGCAACAAAAAGTGACCTGTTTTTTTCCTAGATTCATCAACTTCTAAGTTGAAAAATTGAAAACCATTATCCATAATTTCATTATACGTTAAACACGCCGTTTCTTAGGCGAGCGACAACCATTATGCGGTAAAGGGGTTATGTCCTTTATTGTCATTATTTCTAAACCAGTACTTTGGACTGCACGAATAGCTGTTTCGCGACCTGAACCTTGACCTTTTATCAATACATCAACCTTTTTTAAACCTAAATTAAAGGCATTAGTACAAGCAGCTTCTGACGCTGTTTGGGCAGCAAAAGGTGTTCCTTTACGAGCACCCTTAAAACCCGAACTTCCGGCAGAAGCCCAAGAAATAGTATTGCCTATAGAGTCAGTTACTGTAATAATTGTATTATTGAACGTAGATTGCACATGGACAACTCCATTTACAATACCTAATTTTCCTTTTTTCGCTGTGTTTCTTTTAATTTTTGCCATCAGTCTTTTGATTAATATTAAAAACTATTACTTCTTCTTACCAGCCATTGTTTGCTTTGGCCCACGCCGTGCACGTGCATTTGTCCGCGTACGTTGACCACGAAGGGGTAATTGAGTTCGATGACGTTTTCCTCTATAACAGTTTATTTCCGATAAGCGTTTTATATTTAAACTTACCTGTCTTCTTAAGTCTCCTTCGACTTGATAATCATTTTTAATAATCTCGCGAATTAAACTTATCTGGCTATCATCCATTTCATAAGTACGTAGATTCGGGTCAACATTTGCTTGTGCTAAAATTTGTTTTGCCGAAACAACACCTATTCCATAAATATCGGTTAACGCATATTCAATACGTTTTTTGTTTTTTAAATCTATCCCTGATATTCGAACCATAATGATATTCCTTTTATTATCCTTGCTTTTGTTTATGTTTCGGATTTGAACAAATAACACGAATTTTACCATGTCTTTTAATGACACGACAATTATTACACATTTTTTTAACGGAAGGTCTGACTTTCATATTTTTAAATAATAGTATTATAACTCTCTGATATTAGCAGGGTCTGAATTTGTTTACTTGTTTCTAAAGTTACACCAACAAGAATTAAAAGAGAAGTTACACCAAACCCATAAGTATTTGGTAAAGTGACTGCAGTGGCTAAAAATAATGCACCTATTAAGGTTAATCGCTTTAACATCTTTTGTAAAAACTCACTTGTTTGGTTTCCCGGTCGCACACCTGGGATTGTTACCGCCATTCGATTTAAATCTTTAGCTAATTCTTTTGGATTTAGGATCAAATTAGAATAAAAAAGACTAAAGGCTATTATAAGTATAAAATTAATAATACGGAAGAAAATACCTTGAAACTCAACGCTTATGAATAAATTGGATAATATACCGAGATTTGAGAGATAGTTAACTAATACATTAATTAGTGTTAGAACTGTAGACGCAAAAATAATAGGCATTATACCACTCTGGTTTATCTTTAAGGGTAAGTAAGAATTTTTACCATTGACACCAAATTTCGAAGTTAGTTGTTTTGCGGATATTAAAGGAACTATACGGACAGCCTCTTGGACGTAAATAACACTTATAATTAGAAGGGAGAACGTGAAAAAACTCACCGCTGCTGATGTAGGGTTTTTTAAATCTACTAGAGCTTTTAAAGTGTTAGGGAGACTAGATAATATATTTAAGGTAATAATAATCGAAGATCCATTACCTAACCCATTCTCTGTAATTAAATCAGATAACCACAATACGATCATTGAACCAGTGATCAATGTTAATATGATTTCGCTAAATATGGTAATATTTTGAACAAATAATATTGGACGGAGTGCTAATGTTATAGAAACACTGTCGACGACAGCCCAAAATAACGTTAAATAGCGGGTGTATTTAGTTATTTTTTTCCGTCCTGCCTCACCTTCTTCTTTTTGTAATTTTTCTAAACTTGGTACAACACTAACTAATAATTGTATCATAATTGATGCATTTATATAAGGCAGTATCCCCAAACTAAAGATACCCAGAACTAGATTTTCATTTGTATAGAAGTTACGAAGTAAAGGTATTGAATAAAGAATATTTTTTAAATATTCTTGATCAACGTGGGGTACTGGTATATAATTTCCAGTTCGAACAAGTAAGATTATGAAAAAGGTATTGAGTAACCTAGCTTGTAATGATTTTGAATTTTTGTCGTTTACCATTACGTATATAGTTTTTCAATTGGAATTTGACGCTCTTGTGATACTGTCACAGGATTTTTAATACTTTCGAAAGCACTTATAGTAGCTCGGGCATTATTTAATAAATTTTTCGAACCTAATTGTTTAGCGACAATGTTTTTAACTCCAGCAAGCTCCAATAATATTCGTATGGAACTTCCAGCAATTACCCCTGTACCTTGTGAAGCGGGTTTTACTAAAACCGAGCAGGCACCAAAATTACCAGTTACATTGTGGGGAATCGTTTTTGTCTTCGTTAAGAAAACATCTATCAAATTACGCTTCGCATCGACAATAGCTTTACTTATAGCATTGACAACGTCATCAGCTTTTCCAACACCAACGCCCACTTTACCATTTTCATTACCAACAGCAATAACAGCTCGAAACGCTAATTTTTTACCACCTTTACATACTTTAGTAACCCGACTTATTTGTATAACTTTCTCTTGAAAAGAATCACCTTTTTGATTTCTTGTTGTTTTACGTTTTGCAGTATTCATAGTATTCTTATTTTCCAGATTTTCCAGCTTTTCGAAGAACTTTTTCGTCTAAGTAGCGAATTCCTTTACCTTTATAAGGTTCTGGTGGTCGAACAGCCCGTATTTGGGAAGCTAACAAACCTACTTTTTCCTTTTCTATCCCAGTAACAATAATATTAGTATTACCTTCAACTTGGAAATTAATATCGGTAGGGGCTGTAAAAGTAACGGGATGGCTTAACCCAACATTCAAAGTTAACTTCGAGCCCTCCACTTGTGACCGATAACCAACCCCAAGCATTTGTAATCTTCGTTCAAATTTCTGAGATACACCAATAACCATATTATTAATAAGGGTGCGGGTTAGACCATATTTTTGACGGTTTAACCTAGAGTCTACTTCCATTGTGACTTTAATACTGGTTTCCTCAACTAAAACTAATATTCCAGAAGGAATATTATGTGTTAATTCACCATGTTTACCTTTCACAGTTAAAACTTGGTTATCAAGTTTTACATTTACACCACTTGGAATAGTGATAGCCAATTTACCTATGCGAGACATAATTTATTTTTTTAAGTTACCTATAAAGGATATTTTTATAATTTTATTTTATTATCCAAATAAAATACTAGTCCGGTTTGAATTTACCAAACATAGCATAAAATTTCTCCACCAAGATTTAACTTTCTTGCTTGTTTGTCTGTTAGAACTCCATGTGATGTAGAAACAACCGCAATACCTAAATTTCCTAAAACTTTAGGTAAATTTTTAGCCCCAGAATAAACCCGAGTACCTGGTTTACTCACTCGTTTCAGAGTTGTTATAACTGACTTTCTTTTTCTACCTACGTATTTCAAAGAAACTAATATAGTGTTTCGAGTAGGTAAAACTTTTGAACTCTCAACATAACCTTCAGATTCAAGAATATTTATAAGACTTTGTGTCATCTTAGTAAACGGTATTTCCACTAATTGCTGTTTAGCATTATTAGCATTCCTAATTCGCGTAAGCATATCAGAAATTGTATCATTAACCATATTGGTCTTTTCCTTATTAAAATTTTTAGTAAAATATTATGTAATCTATATTTTAAGCAAAAGGTAAACCTATCTTTGTTAACAAAGCTTTGCTTTCTTCAATACTTTTACCTGTAGTCACAATTGAAATATTTAAACCTAAAATTTGATCAACCTGTTCATATTCAATTTCCGCAAAAACAAGTTGATCTTTAATTCCCAAATTGAAATTTCCAAGAGAGTCAAACTTCGTACTGTCTAAACCTTTAAAATCACGAACTCGAGGTAGTGTTATATTTATAAAACGGTCCAAGAACGTATACATCTTTTCCTTACGTAAAGTTGTTTTTAAGCCCAAAGGCATAGTTTCACGAACCTTAAAACCGGCAATAGATTTTTTCGCAGTTGTAATTACAGGTTGTTGCCCTGTTATTAATCGAAATTCATCAACACTCTTTTGTAATAACTTATTGTTTTGAGCATTAACACCAAGACCACGGTTTATAACTATTTTTTCGATTTTGGGAATTTCTAAGTTATTCTTATATTGAAATTTTTCTTTTAAATAAGGAACAACTTCTTCTTTATAAAAATCTCGAGTCTTTTTATCATAAAATGAATCCATACTTAACTAATTATTTCACCTGTTTTCTTTATTATTCGACTAATCTTTTGGTATTTTGGTTTTGTATCATCGACGGTAAGTCCGATACGAGAAACATTTTCACCACCATAGCAAAGCATAATATTTGAACAGTCAATTGGCCGTTCTACTGTGATGATTCGACCCACTTCGTTTTTTTGCTGGGGTTTTATGTGTTTAATTTTTGAGTTAATACCTTCAATTAAGATTTGGTTTTTTTTATGATAAATAACCTTAATCTCACCAAATTTACCTTTATCTTTTCCAGAGATAACTTTCACCTTATCCCCAACCTTAAATTTTTTCATTTTACTCCTTAATTATAAAACCTCTGGGGCAAGTGAAACAATTTTCATAAAATTAGCATCTCTTATCTCTCTAGCAATTGGACCAAAAATTCTTGAACCTCTTGGATTATTGTCTTTATTCAAAAGAACAGCAGCATTATCATCAAAGCGAATACTCATCCCATCTTTACGTCTGAGAGTATGCTTTGTTCTAACTATAACAGCCCGGACGATATCCGAACGTTTAACTGCCATATTGGGTGAAGCATCTTTAACTACACCAATTATAATGTCTCCAATACTTCCATATTGTTTATTATTACCAAGTACTCTAATACATAGAATATTTTTAGCGCCGGTATTATCAGCCACACTGAGATACGTTTGTGGTTGGATCATAATATCTGAATATCTTATTAATTAAAAATTTGTGTAACTTTCCAACGTTTCGTTTTACTTAAAGGAGTAGTTTCCTGTATAATAACTTTATCCCCAATTTTACAACTATTTGAACTATCGTGTGTCATAAAACGCTTGCTTGTTTTTAGTGTTTTACCATAGATAGGGTGCATATATCTTTTTTCAACTAAGACAACAACAGTCTTATCCATTTTATCACTAACAACTATTCCTACTTTTTCTTTAATCGACATAGAATAATATTAGGGTATTAAAAAACTAATTTGTTTAAATAATTTGCACAACCCAAAAGTTGAGCCAAACGTTTTCTATTCGATTTAAATTCGTGTGGCTTAAAACTTTGTCTTGTGGCTTTTTTAATATTTAGTTGTGCTAAATTCTTAGAAACAATCACAATTTCCGAATCTAGGTCAAGCCGAATCTTTCCAACTTCATCAGAAGTCAGTGTAGATTTGACCATAATTTGACGAATGTCACGCTCTGACAAAACCATACTACTCCTTTACTAAAATTTTAGTTTTAATTGGCAACTTAAAAGCAGCAAGACTCAGGGCTTTAGTTGCAACATCTACAGATACACCTGAAAGTTCGAATAAGATAGTCCCAGGTTTAACAACAGCTACCCAATAATCCGGGGTTCCTTTACCCGAACCCATTCTTGATTCTGCTGCCCTTGCTGTTACTGACTTATCAGGGAAAACTGTAATCCATAATTTTCCCCCACGCTTAACACTACGCGTTATAGTTCTTCTTGTTGCTTCAATTTGACGCGATGTTAACCAAGTACATTCTTGGGCTTGTAGAGCGTATTCACCAAAGGAAATAGTGTTATTTCGAGAGGCTTTACCACGCATTTTTCCTCGATGGGGTTTTCGAAACTTTGTTCTTTTTGGACTTAGCATAAGAATTTATTATTAAATTTTATAAAATTTCACTTTTAAATAACCAAACCTTAACTCCTAAGACACCATATACAGTATTCGCACGTTTTTCTGCATAATCAATATCAGCACGTAAAGTATGCAAAGGTACTCGACCCTCCCGGATCCATTCTTTACGAGCAATCTCGGCACCATTAAGACGACCACCTATTTGTATTTTAACACCTGCGATGTTTGCTACCTGAGCGCGTTTAATAGATTTTCGAATAGCTCGACGGAAAGCAACGCGTTTTTCTAATTGCTCTACAACAAAATCACCTATTAAAGCTGCTTCAGTGTCTGGCTCTTCAAGTTTAATAATTTTGATAACGAAAGTTACCTCTTGTGAATCTGAATATTTAGCACGTACATGTTTAATCCGATCTGTGAGATTTTTATAAATTTCAGATAGTTTTATCCCATCTTTACCCACAAGTATTCCAGGTCGCGCACTTAAGACCTCAATCTGAAGCTTGTTACCTTGACCATTTCGGTTAATTTTTATTTTTGAAATACCTGCTTCTCGTGACATTTGATTTAAATAATCACGGATAGCTGTATCTTCTTCTAATAGCAATGGATATGTTTGAAATTTGGAAAACCATTTAGAACGGTGTGTTTGAGTTGTTACTAGGCGAAAGCCTAGTGGATGTACTTTTTGTCCCACCTTGTAAATCCTATATTAAAAATTAAATTTAGCCTGTTGTTTCTAAAACAATACTAATATGACATGTAGGTTTTTTTATAGAGAAACCTTGACCTTGAGCACGTGGTCGGACTCTTTTTAGAACTGGACCTTGATCAGCATAGGCCTCTTTAACATAAAGTGTCTCTTTATCTAGGTTCAAATTATGTTGTGCATTAGAAGCCGCTGAGTAAACAACTTGCCAGACAGGACCACAAGCACGGTAAGGCATAAACTCTAATAACATCAGAACATCTTTATAACTTTTTCCTCGAATTTGGTTTAAAACTCGACGAACTTTAAAAGGCGACATTCTAATATATTTCCCGGATGCTTTAACTTGTTGCATATATTTATCTCTTTATCCTTTTGTCACTTTTAATATGTGAACGAAATGTACGAGTAGGAGCAAATTCACCTAATTTATGTCCAACAATTTGGTCGCTGATAAAGATTGGAACATGCTGCTTTCCATTATATACTGCAATTGTATGACCCACCATTGAAGGGATGATAGTCGATGACCGCGACCAAGTCTTTATTATATCAGTTTGCGAAGATGCGTTCATTGCCTCTATTTTCTTTAAAAGATGATAGGCAACAAATGGACCTTTTTTAAGAGACCGTCCCATATACTATTTTCTTCTTCTTATTATATATTGATTACTTGAGTTAGTTTTAGAGCGCGTTTTAACACCTAGAGCAACCTTACCCCAAGGTGTTATAGGTCTTTTTCTTCCAATAGGAGAACGACCTTCCCCTCCACCATGTGGATGATCACAAGGATTCATAGCAATACCTCTGACAGTGGGTCTAATACCTAACCATCTTTTGCGACCTGCTTTACCAATTTTTATCTTATTCGAAAAACTATTACTGACAATACCAATTGTTGCATTACATTCTTTACGTACAAGTCTAATTTCTTTTGAAGGTAAACGTAAAGTAACATATAAACCTTCCTTCGCAAGTATTCGAGCACTTGTACCTGCCGCCCTAACAATTTGGCCTCCTTTATTAGGTCTAAGTTCAATATTATGGACATCTAAACCTAGAGGAATATCTGCTAAAGGTAAATTGTTACCAATAGTGATTGGGGCTTCCTTACCTGATGAAATAATTGAACCCACTTTCAATGTTTGTGGATGCAGAACATAAGATTTCTCCCCATCTTGGTAGCAAACAAGTGCTATTCGAGCATTACGATATGGGTCATATTCAACACTCAAGATACGAGCAGGGATTCCAGTCTTTTTTCGTTTAAAATCTATTACTCGATAGCGCTTCTTATGGCCTCCACCCCGATGACGAATTGTAATTACGCCACGGTTATTACGCCCTTTCTTACGAAAATTAGGTTTAATTAGAGATTTCTCTGGTTTATTTTTTGTAATTTCAGAAAAGACCGAAACACCTCGGTTACGTGTTCCAGGTGTGTTTGGTTTATAAATCCGAATAACCATAGTTTTAATTTTTAAATTTTAAATTATCGATCTGGAAAAAGATCCAGAGTATCACCCTCTTTTAATGTTATAATAGCTTTTTTATATTTAGTTTTATAACCAGAGAATCGACCCACGACACGCTTGTTTGGTGGAACATTTAATGTATTAACATTCGAAACAGTAACGTCAAATAGAAGACTAACTGCCGTTTTAATAATATCTTTATCTGCGCGTCGATCAACCATAAAAGTATACTTGTTATATTCTAATAAGCCTGTACTTTTATCACTAATCACTGGGTATTTTAGAATTGATTGTAATGTTTGGATTTGTTGATTCTTTATCTTCATAATATATTTATTATGTATACATGGTTTTTAAATAACCTAATAAATCCGAATCAAAGATTATTTGATCAGCCTTTAATAAAGATTTAACACTTAATTTATTAACTGCATTAAACTCTACATTAGGTAGATTATTTAATAGCATACCTAAAGTTTCATAAGTCTCTTTAGGATTATCTTTATTCAAGATAATTAATGTTTTTTGGTTAAGGTCAATTCCACGCTCTTTAAATAATTGAGCATATTGTTTTGTACCCAATATTGGACTAGATTTTATAACCGGCAGAGAAGAACTAGGGTCACGGATTGCTAACAAGTCGGTATTAGCAAAAACAAACGTTTGTTTATACTTATTGACTAAAAGCGTCGTTAAAGCTAGATTTTTTTCTTTCTTATTTAATTTCAACTTAATTTGTTTGGGTTTAGGTCCGAAAACAACACCACCACCTTTCCACAAAGGTGAGCGAATTGAACCCGCACGGGCGCGTCCAGTCCCTTTTTGTTTCCAAGGCTTTCGACCACCACCCCGAACTTCACTTTTTGTCTTTGTCGAAGCTGTATATTGCCTATTGTTTATTAATTCATGAGTCAAAGCTCTATGAATTAAATAATTAGAAGTCTTCGAGGCAAATTTTAATTCTAGTGAAACTGAATCTTGTTTTGATCCTGACAAAAGACCTTGGACATTATATGTCAATAACTTTTTATTTACCATAACTAGTTTTAATAACTCAACTTTACCCTTTACAATTTGTTGGTCGAATACTTAATAAATTCCCCGGCTTTCCTGGAACAGAACCTTTTAATATGAGTAAGTTTTGCTTTGTATCAACTTTTAGAATCTTTAATTTTTTCATCGTTACATTAGCAGCACCCATATGTCCTGCCATTTTTTTACCACGATAAATACGCCCTGGCGTTGTCCCTTGACCAATAGAACCTGGAGCTCGGTGATTCTTTGAGCCATGGCTCATAGGACCACGCGTGAAATTATGACGTTTTTGGTTTCCTGCAAAACCTTTACCAATAGACTTACCCGTTACGTCAACAAATTCACCTTCGTTAAAAACTTGTACATCAATTTTTTGACCAAGTTGGTAGTCTTCGACATTATCAACAGAATACTCTTTCAAATACTTTAAAGCAGGAAGGTTTATTTTACTTAAATGCCCGATTTCAGGCTTTGTACATTTACGACTAGGGACTTCATGATAACCTAATTGTAAGGCATCATAACCATCATTAGAAACTGTTTTAATTTGTGTAACTATACAAGGTCCGACTTTTATTATTGTGACTGGATTTGCATCACCGTCATCCATAAATACTTGCGTCATACCTACCTTGTTACCTAACATACCTACAGGCACAACAATTAATCTCCTTTTTCAACTTAAAATTAGCAGTGCTTTGTTTTAATAAATTTCGAAAAATTTATATATATAGCAAGAACTTTACTTCAACTAGTGACTTATGTCTAGGAATACTAAATTGTCTTTTATAAATTATAAGTGACTAAATTTTAAATAGTTATGAAAATGAGAAAATAAATTAGAATAACAGTGTCTAAAACAACTGGTTTAAAAATATAAAATAATCTGCGATATGCGACATATTTACATTAACGGCAAAATTCTTTTTTTTTCTAAGAAGTGCTCTGTTACAGAATTAATAAATTTTTTAAGATTAGACGATTCATTGGTTATTCTTGAATATAACAAAATGATATTACCAAAAGCTTTTTGGACCAAAACCATTATTGAAAATAAAGACCAATTTGAATTTGTTTCAATAGTGGGAGGAGGCTAAAATATTTTAAAAATTTTAGAGAAAATAGGCGAACGACGGGACTTGAACCCGCGAATGATGGAATCACAACCCACTGCCTTAACCAACTTGGCTACGCCCGCCTCAGGGCACTAACTTTACATATATATGATGTAACCTAAATCATATATTTGCAACATTTAAACTATAAAATTTAAAAACTAAATAATTGAGCATTTTGGTAAAAACCACTCTAAAAACCTGGTTAAGTTTTTAAGCTGGTTTTTACCAACTAGAATTTAATATGCTAAACCTAAACTTCTTGTTGTTTCAGCGCCAAGATAAACTCTGACACTTAAGAAATCAGTAGGACATGCTGTTTCACACCTTTTACAGCCAACACAATCTTCTGTTCTAGGTGCAGAAGCAATTTGACCAGCTCTACACCCATCCCATGGAACCATTTCTAAGACATCAGTAGGACAAGCACGTACACACTGTGTACAACCAATACAAGTATCATAAATTTTAACTGAATGAGCCATAATGAAAGATAGATTTTTTTAATTATATAAATTATATTAGGTAATAATTAAGCTTAAAACTTAATTAAGCCAACCATAACTATGGAGACCTTGGCCAAGGAAATTAACACCGAGATAACAAACCCAAACTACAAAGAAGCCTACGGCCCCTACGATAGCTGCTTTCTCTTTGACCCAACCTTTTGTTAGACGGACGTGGATATATGCAGCAAAGACTAACCAAGTTATTAATGCCCAAGTTTCTTTTGGATCCCAACTCCAATACGAACCCCAAGCTTCGTTAGCCCATACACCACCAGCAATAATGCCAATTGTAAGAAAAGGAAAACCTAAACCAATTGTTCGGTAACTCCATAAATCTAGATTTTCAATCAATTGAACTTTACCTAACGTAAAGTTTTGCGGTTCCTTAGAGAAACGAGTTAAAGCTAATAATAACAAGGATAACAAAGAACCTAAGATTAAAGTAGCATAACTAAATATCATCATGCTAACATGCATCATTAGCCAATTAGACTGTAAGGCAGGGACTAGGGGGCTAGACTCTTGCATGACATTAGGGAGAATTAAACTTGCGAAAGTAATAATTAATAGGGTTATAGGTACCAAAAGAGCCCCCAACAATTTTGTACCTGTTTTTATTTCAGTAAAAACAAGCGTAAAAAGTAGACACCAATCTAAAAAGAGTAATGATTCATATAAATTACTCAATGGAAAATAACCAGAAAAATACCATCGTAAAGCTAAATTTAAAAATAATAGACTATTGGAAAAAATAACTCCTAACCAGCATAAATTAGATATGAAATTTAATTTAGGAAATTTAATAGAAATCCAATAACATGACATTGTTTTGAGCAAAGTAAGGTAAATACTTGAGGTACACCCTGTACTTGCTAATAGATTAATTGAACCCGAAAGTAACATAATTTTAACGATCTATAGTTATATTAAAAACAAAATATAAACATGTTCTTAATTTGAAAGTAAAGACACTATCTTATTAATACGGATGGAGGGACTTGAACCCTCACAGGAAAACCTACTAGAACCTAAATCTAACGCGTCTACCAATTCCGCCACATCCGCTAATAAGATATTAGTGAATAACATAAATTTATTCTAGTTTTTATTCTTCACTAGAGTTATTCGCCGTTGAATAAATAAAACTTGTTGATTTTCCATCTAAGATAGATCTTGCTAAAGAATAAGCTTTTTTTGCTTCTACATTAGATTTTTGAAACCAGTTTGCTTTTCTTGAATTTTTTTTGGAACGCGATGTTCGTTTTTTAGGAACCGCCATAATATAATATTTATTTTAAAAAATAAAACTAGTTTTACTTAAGTCTCTCATAAGAAGGTTTAGAAATCAAGTTAATAATTTTACAAATAAAAACTAAACAAATACTATACTGTGACAAATCTATTGGCTTTGTTGACTACGAATTCGTGCTAATTGCTGAAGTGCAATTCTACCAATATTGTATAATGCCCACGATGCTGCAACTAAGACAGGTGCAAAAACGAAAAGAATACGAAAGTCCATTATATTTTTCCTCTAAATTTAAAACTTATTTATATTTTATATACAATGTAAGTATACATCAATATTAATATTTAATTACGTAAATTAAATGATATCTAATTCGAATATGCTTAATAATCTTTTTACTTTGGACCAGCTAAAAACATTCTATACCATTGTTCAAACTGGGAGTTTCAAAAAAGCTGCAAATAGTTTATACATATCACAGCCAACTGTAAGTACACAGATTAAAAAATTAGAATGTCAACTAAATACACAACTTTTGCAACGTAATAAAAAAGGTATATTTCTTACAAAAAGTGGTAGCCAATTGTATAAACACACATCGACAATACTTAACACGTGTGAAAACATCAAACTTGACTTAAATAGAGTCAAGGCAAAATCAAAAAGTGAGTTAAAGGTGAGTGTCGATAAGAATACAAATACTTCTTATATTATATATCTCCTAAAATTGTTTCAAATGTACCATCCTCAAATAAATATAACAATTGATTTATCTAACCAAACATACTTTCCCTCAAAACTACAACGAAACCCAGATATAATAAGCTTTACGAATAGTATAAGGGAGTTTAAATATTCCGAAGAAACCTTAGATATTAAAATTATCAGTAGTGAAAAGATAGTACTTGTAGTCCCAAACTCTTGCACCCTAAATGCAATAACGCGCGAACAATTAGAAACTTTACCTTTTGTAAAGTTAAAAAATGAAGAACCTAGGTTGAGAGATTTTTTAGAGAAAAATAAAATTAATGGCTCCGGACTTAAGACAAGAATGGAACTTTCAACAATCAACGAAGTATGTCAGGCTGTTAAATCAAATATAGGTGTAGCTTTTCTTATTACATCCATGCTACCAGATATCGAGGGCATAAAATGCTATGAACCTTCAAATGGCCCTACTATGAATATTTTATATAGTGTAACAAATTTCAAAGTTATTCCATTTACACCGATTAAAAAATTCCATAATTTTATAAAATTTTTAAGAACTTCTAATTAAGGCTATCAAAAATTTTAGTTTAAAACAAAATTATGGTAGTTGGATTTTAAAAATTGGGAAACACGGAAACCCAAATTATTATCGTGTTTATGATAATCAAACTTACATTAGATTTGAATTAGGACAAAGAGGATCAAAAATAAAATCAATTTGAAGCTCTCTATTTGAAGATTTTCGAGGAAGTCATTACACAAACTTTTTTCTTATTTAATTCCCCCAATGAATTAATACAAGGCTTTCAGTGATACCTTTAATTAATTAGGTCGTTATTTTTATTTTTACATTCTATAAAGTAATTAATTACTTTATAGAATGTAAAAGATAAGATTAATCAATTGGACGCATAGAAAGTACAGGCTCAGTTTCACGGTTAATACCTTTTTCGAAACCAGCTGCCGCAGCTCTAGCTCGTCCTGCGTGCCACCAATGACCTACAAGAAGGAACCAAGAGAAAATCCAATGTGAACATGTTAACCACGAACGTGGAGATACATAGTTAAATGAGTTAATCTCTGTAGCTACACCACCTACTGAGTTTAATGAACCTAAAGGTGCATGTGTCATATATTCAGCTGCACGACGTTCTTGCCAAGGTTGGATATCGTTACGGATTTTATTGATATCTAGACCATTTGGACCACGTAGTGGCTCAACCCATGGAGCACGTAAATCCCAGAAACGCATAGTTTCTCCACCGAAAATAATTTCTCCACTTGGAGAACGCATTAGGTACTTACCTAAACCAGTAGGACCTTGGGCAGACGCAACATTAGCACCTAAACGTTGGTCACGAACTAAGAAAGTAAATGCTTGTGATTGTGAAGCTTCTGGACCTGTTGGACCGTAAAACTCACTAGGGTATGCTGTGTTATTGTACCAAGAGTAAACTGCCGCTGCAAATCCCATACAAGATAATGCTGCTAAACTATAAGATAGATAAGCTTCTCCAGACCAAACGAAAGCACGACGAGCCCAAGGGAAAGGCTTAGTAGTAATGTGCCAGAAACCTCCAAATAGACATAAGATACCTACCCAGATGTGTCCACCAACAAGATCTTCCATGTTATTAATTGCTATGATCCAACCATCACCACCGAAAGGCGAACGTAGAACGTAACCAAAAATAACGGCAGGGTTAGTTGTTGGGTTAGTAATTAGACGAACATCACCACCACCTGGAGCCCATGTATCGTAAATACCACCAACATACATGGCTTTAATAACTAGAAGGAATGATCCAATACCTAGAAGACATAAGTGAATCCCTAGGATTGTAGTCATTTTGTTCTTGTCACGCCAGTCATAACCAAAGAAAGGGAATGACTCTTCAAGCGTATCAGGACCAATTAAAGAGTGGTAAATACCACCAAAACCTAATACAGCAGATGAAATTAAGTGAACAACACCTACAACAAAGTATGGGTATGTGTTAATAATTTCTCCACCTGGGCCTACGCCCCAGCCTAAAACAGCTAAATGTTGTAGTAAAATACAACCTTGCTCATATAAAGGTTTTTCAGGGATGTAATGTGACACTTCAAATAATGTCATAGCACCACACCAGAATACCATTACACCTGCGTGTGCTACGTGAGCACCTAAAAGCTTACCAGACACGTTGATTAAACGTGCGTTACCTGACCACCAAGCAAAACCTGTAGATTCAATATCGCGGCCTGTTACATTATTAAAGGGCGTTTCCACGTGGTAAAACCTCCTCAGGGAATACAAAGTTTTCATGTGGTTGATCTTGTGCTGCCATCCATGAACGAATACCCTCATTTAGAAGGATATTTTTCGTGTAGAATGTTTCAAACTCTGGGTCTTCTGCTGCACGTAACTCTTGAGATACGAAATCGTATGCACGTAAATTTAATGCTAAACCTACAACACCGATAGCACTTGTCCATAAACCAGCTACAGGTACAAATAACATAAAGAAATGTAACCAACGCTTGTTAGAGAAAGCTACACCGAAGATTTGTGACCAGAATCTATTCGCTGTTACCATTGAATAAGTTTCCTCTGATTGAGTCGGTGTAAATGCACGGAAAGTATTCGCAGCATCACCATCTTCAAATAAAGTGTTTTCTACTGTTGCACCATGGATAGCACAAAGTAATGCACCACCTAAAATTCCAGCCACACCCATCATATGGAATGGGTTAAGTGTCCAGTTATGGAAACCTTGAAGGAATAAAAGGAAACGGAAAATAGCAGCTACACCAAAACTTGGTGCAAAGAACCAACTCGCTTGACCTAGAGGGTAAATTAAGAATACAGATAGGAAAATTGAAATAGGTCCTGAGAACGCAATTGCATTATAAGGACGAATACCTACTAAACGAGCAATTTCAAACTGACGTAGACAGAAGCCTATAAGACCAAAAGCACCATGAAGTGCAATAAAAGTCCAAAGACCACCGATTTGACACCAACGTGTAAAATCACCTTGAGCTTCCGGACCCCATAATAGGATTAATGAATGACCCATACTATTAGCTGGTGTTGAAACCGCTACAGTAAGGAAATTACAACCCTCTAAGTAAGAAGAAGCTAAACCATGTGTGTACCATGATGTAACAAATGTCGTACCTGTAAACCAACCACCAACAGCTAAATAAGCAGTAGGGAATAAAAGGAGACCTGACCAACCAACGAAAACAAAACGATCGCGCTTTAACCAATCATCTATTAGATCGAATACTCCACGTTCTTTTAATCGACCAACCGAAACAGCCATACTTATGAAAAGTTTGCCGCAAATTAAGAAAATGAATATTTCTCTCTCTTTAAAACTTAATATCTTAGAATATTGTAAACTGTTAATTAAAATAACCGGTAGTTAATTCCCGATACTTAAAATATGTATATTATTTAATAAGTATTTTTAAATAAAATAAGTAAATAATACTTAATATTGTATTTATGTGTACCGTCATTAATAAAATTTTTTACTAAAGTGAAAAATCATTTGTAATAGCTTAATAAGTTTAAAATATTGATTAAATATTAAATTTATTATATGATTATTGCGTGTGATTTAATATGGCGTGTCTCTTTTAAAGAAAATTAGACAACCACCTATATTATACCATTAGATGAAATTCACCCAAGATTAATGAAGAATAAACTTAAAACAAGAAGTTCTGCTAAAAAACGCTACAAAAAAACAGGCACTGGCAAATTTGTACGTCGCAAAGCATTTAAAGGACATATTCTAGAGAAAAAGAGTCCAAAACGTAAACGTAACCTTAAACTTCGAGAATGCGTGTCAAAAGGCGATAGTCAAGCTATTAAATTAATGCTACCCTATAATTAAATATAAAAAATGGTAAGAATAAAGCGTGGTAATGTTGCACGTAAAAGAAGAAAGAAAATTTTAAAACTCGCTAAAGGTTTCAAAGGTTCACATTCTAGACTTTTCCGTGTCGCCAATCAACAAGTGATGAAAGCATTAAGATACTCATATATAGGACGTAAACAGAAAAAACGTGTGTTTAGAAGTTTATGGATTACAAGAATTAATGCAGTCACAAGGAATAAGTACGATAAACCGTATAATGTGTTTATGCACGAGGTTAAGGAGAAAAATATTGGATTAAACCGTAAAATGTTATCCCAATTAGCAATTTTCGATCCAATGGTATTAGACGAGATTAATAAACAAATACAAAAACAAGGTTAATAAACAAATTAACCTTGTTTTTATTATCCAAGTAATTACCGTAAGATCGTCCAAACTATATCTAACATCTATAAATTAAAATCCTAACAAGTAAATCCTGTGATATATATTGTTAGGATTTTTTATTGTTACCTTATTTTAATAAAGTAATATTATAATTTCATATAAATAGATAATTTGTATACATTTATCTGGAATTAATTTTAGTAACCTTCTTTTCTTGATAACTCTTT
>MDSW01172903.1_pt1 | contig 22869 bp, 15 predicted proteins | sample 811171 | NCBI WGS metagenome assembly MDSW01 (sample SAMN05326641, study PRJNA326480) | marine metagenome | isolation source: seawater | place: Atlantic Ocean: North West | collected 2012 | reverse complement strand
CTGGCGATGGCGACATGGACGAGGGGAACTCTTCGGAGAACAGTTCTGGATCCAGCTCATCCGGCATCTCGGGAGGACGTCGCTCTCCGCGACACGGGGTGATGCGGAGTTGATTCCATCCCTGAGACAGGTTGCGGTTGGTCAGGTCGTTCAACTCAGAATGAAGGTGTTCAACGAATCGCTTTTGATGCAGCTCCCGAAACTGATTTCCGTTGCGGTCGTGGATTCCAATGACCGCACGAATTCCGATGTCGGGATGCGGAGGAATGGTGAGATTCGCGATACCTGGATCGGTTCATGGGTCCCCCCTCGACCCGGTCGATTCAGACTTCGAGTCGATGTTCCGGGTCTTCAGATCGAAACAGATGTTCGTGTCGAAGATGTCTCGACGGAATACCGTCAACCAGAGGCGGATCATGCGGCATTGGAAAACCTCGTGGAAGCGACGGGTGGACAGATTCTCCTCCCGGAAAATCTGGGTGAACTGGATGACATTCTTCCAGATCGATCCGTTACGGAGATTGATGTTCAAAGAGCAGGATTGTGGGACACCCCGATCGTGTTTCTGGTCCTGATTCTCCTTCTGGCATTCGAATGGACCGTACGAAGAGTGCTTCGGCTTGCCTGATGGTGAAGAGCTTTCATGAATACCTGATTTCACCCTGATTGGAGTTGGTCATCCGTCCCTGATGACACGAGAATAGAAGTAGATGAACGAGATCATCCAACACCTTGATTCAGCCTCTCGACGCACACGAAGACTGCTGATCGGTCGTCGTGTCGCCGTGTTGATCTCATCCTTCCTGGTGTTGCTCTCCATACTGATCCTTCTGGACTGGTTGATCCGTTTCTCACCCGGAATTCGGTCGACATCACTGGTGCTGGTCATGGTTGTCTTCATCTCATGGACCATCCTCTGGTTGTTTCCAGTGCTCTCCTTTCTACCCACCAGGCATCGGATGGCATTGCAGCTGGAGGACCGGGAGCCGAGTCTCAGGGGTTACCTGGCATCCAGTCTGGAATTCGAATCCAGTGGTGTATCGGAGACCAGTTCACTGGCAGCTGCAAGTGTGCTCGAGACTCGTCGGAGATTCCAACGGGTGTCCGTCGATTCGATCATCAACCCCTCGCCAGCAAGATGGTCACTGGCACTTCTTCTGATCATTCTGGGGTGCAGTCTGATCACCATCATCCTCGAGCCGGGATTCACACGACTGGGATTCACTCGGGTGATGGCACCCTGGTCGTCAATCGAGTGGCCACCACGAACAGCCGTATCGTCACGGATGCATGAAGTTGTTCCTGAACATGGTGTCCATGGTCAGGGCATTCCATTGTTGCTTCGTGCGGAGAACAGAACCCGTGATCACACGGATGACCCTGTAGAAGCTGTTTATCGCATCATCGAGGACGGTGTCCCATCGGAGTGGAACACGGTCATGTTGACTTATCAACGTGACGGCATCCATGAACGTCTCATCTCGACGAGCGGTGAAGCGATTGAAGTCGGTTTCATGACGAGTGATGCACAGACCGAGCATGAGCGCATCATCCTGATGCCCTTGCCACAGGTCACCTCACTGACTCTGGACATCGAACCTCCCCCACATGCCGTTCCATGGTTGAAGGATCGACGAATCGAATCCACGGATACAGGTCCTCGACTGGATGTGATTCGACCACCTGTTCTCCAGGGCTCAAGGGCCCGCCTGGATCTGCAGCTCAATCGATCGATTCTGATTCCTGATGAGGGACCATCCCGCTCCGAATGGCTGATGAGAACCTTTGGTCTTGCCGAAGGTGTGGAACCACCCGAACTCATGGTCGATGAAGATGATCCCAGGAAACTCTCCTTGACATGGCAAGCGGATGACACGCGGCGAATGTTGATATCACTTCAGGACGAGTTCGGTCTGGAGAGTGTCGAACCGGTTCCGGTCTATATTCCGGTCGAAGAGGACCTGGCTCCGGATGTCGTTCTGGTCGAACCGGAGCAAGACCTCGACATTCTTCCAACGGCGGTGATTCCACTGGTTGCCGAAGCTGTCGACAACCTTCCTCTGCACAGAGTCGGAATCACGGTCATGCGGGGTGAAGGTGAACAGGTCGACGGCCATGTCAAGGAAGTCGAAACCGAGCGAAGTCGGATCAGTACACCATTCGATGTGTCGGCGTCAGGTGTCGTTGAAGGTGATCTTCTTGAAGTCCGTGGCATCGCTTCGGATCGATGGCGGGATGAATCCGGGAACCACCGTGAATCCAGCTCACGTGTTCGAACACTCCGAGTCATCTCTGAAACAGAGTTTCTCACACAGCTTCGTGATCAGATGTCACTGCTCGAACAGCGAGCGATGGATCTTGAAGACACCCAGAAGTCGGTACAGAACCAGTACCAGGACATCATCAGTACGACTCAGGAAGATGATGATTCGATCGAGACTGAAGATGCGGACAACCTCTCATCCGAGCAACAGGATGGGACACCGTCGGAGTTCAGTGACTCCGAAACCAGATACCGGCAGTCTCTTGAGAGAAGACAATCCGACATTTCAAGACGTCTGTCAGATCAACAGAATCAGGTCGAAGCCATCCGGGACTGGATCGGCGACAACATGTTGGATGAGGAACGCATCGAATCCGTCCTGGATCAGGTCGAGGAGGCCTTGGCCGATGCTCAGGAGTCATCCGCGGAAGCCATGCGTTCCATGGAGGCATCACGGCCATCGGAACAATCCGAATCATCTCCAGAAGGAACGGACCCTTTCGATTCGACCGAAACGGCGGCTGAGCAGGATCAGGAAACACTTCAGTCCCAGCAGGATGTCCGTGAGGCGCTCCAGGATGTCGTTGCTGCGTTGGCAGAGGATCAGGAAACATGGTTGATCTCCAGACAGGTGGAGAACATCCAATCCCGTCAGCAATCTCTCCAGGATCTCACCCGATCGCTCTCTGAACAGACTCGTGGCCAGTACATGGATGAATTGTCCCCCGAGATCCAGAGTGCCATCGAGGATGCGGCGCGTGAGCAGGAGGCATTGACCGATGCCATGTCTCAACTGACCGAATCGATGACAGCGCAGGCCGAGGCCATGCGTGAGATGGATCCAAGTGGTGCATCCGCCATGGAACAGGCGGCTGAACTTGCCGAGCAGCAGGATGTCGAATCGATGATGTCCGAGGCCGCCGAGGAGATCGAACAAGGTCGTCTCGAGATGGCTGGTGGATCCCAGCAGGAGATCATGGAAGCACTGCAATCCATGCAGGAAGCCATGTCACCAGATCAACAAGACAGGATCGCTGATCTTTTGAGGAGACTTGTGGATCTCGAGACAGCCATCGAGGAACTGATTGATCTTCAGGCTGATGAACTGGTGACGCTCGATGATGCAATCGTGCGAAATGATTTTTCCGGCCGTGATGCAGCCGTGATCGAGATCAGAAAACGAACACTGGCCGTATCCGATGAGGCAAGAAACCGATCCGATGAGGAACGTGGTCTTTCACGAAGATTGGATCGAGCTGGTGATTCACAATCCGATTCCATCTCCGTCCTTCGCGCTGTTCCAGTCGATGGAGCCTCTGCACGGGATCACCAGCTTGTCGCTCTTCAGCAGTTGAGGTCGGCACTTGAAGATCTCAAACAGGTGGAAGCCGAGGCTCAACAGGAGATGGTGGAAGCTGATCGAGCCTCCCTGGCCCAGTCCTATCGGGAGCTGGCTCAACAGCAGGTGGACATCCAGGTCAGGACAAACCCGATTCTGGTCGCGGATCCATCGAAGCGCCGAGTCCGACACGAAGCCAGAAGGTTGTCTCTTGATCAGGAGACCATCGGAGAGGGTTCACGCACATTGCGTGAATCCAACGAGGAAATCAACGAGCGACCGATCTTCATGCTCATGCACACCCGCATCGAGGAAGCATCGAAATCGAGTCAGGAAGCACTCTCGGATGCACAACTCGGTCCACGAATTCAACGCCTTCAGAGCAGGATCGCACAGGATCTTTTCGCGATGGCTGAATCGCTTGAGCAGGAGGATGGTGCAGAGGAGGAGTTCGAACGCGGTTCCCAATCCGGTGGTTCCGGTTCCCAGGGGCAAGCGGGTTCAGGTGAGGGTGAGGATGGTGTTCTGCCCCCGATTGCCGAACTGCGTCTTCTGAGATCACTGCAGCTCGATGTCATGAACTCGACACGGGATCTTGATCGAGATGACCTGATTGATCCCGAGGACCGTCTGCGTGAAATCCGACGTCTGTCCGATCTTCAGTCCGATCTGTCCAGACTCGGCCAGGAGATGTTCGACCGCCATACCAACGATGGCATGTCCGACGTGATGCCACAGGAAGCGATTCCTCCTTCATTCAATCTTCAGCTTCAGGACACCGGGATCGAAGAACCGGGTGAACAGGCCGCAAGACGTCGCCCAAGATCACTTGATGAACTTCTTGGTCTTGAGGAACAGAATGAAGGGAGTGTTGATGCCACACCACTGCCAGCATCACACGACCCATTGGAAGCGATCGTCGAGGAGATGGAGCGGGCTGCGATGCTCATCGGTGAGGATCTGGTGACCGGACCTCCAACACAACGTCTTCAACAGGACATTCTTCTCCGGATCGACAGTCTGATCGATCAGGCGAACGAACAACAGTCCAGCCAGTCATCAAGCAGTCAATCTTCAAGTTCGAATCAGAATCAACAGCAGAATCAGCAATCCAGACCCGAGCAGTCCAACCAGCAACAGCAGGCACAGGGTTCCATCACTGAAGCACAGTTGAATGAAGGTGACGAGGGTGACGAACGATCTCCGTTGTCCGGTCTGGAGGAAACCAGGTTGGGTGGTGCGCTCGAAGAGACGGATCAGGAATGGGGCGCCTTGCCTGCTCGAGTCAGGGATCTGCTTCGACAGGGAAGTCGTGATACCTACTCCAACGTCTACGAGCAGTTGACGGGAGAGTATTACAGACGACTCGCGGAGGAACAGAATGCTCCCAGGTGAAGTCATCAAGCTGACATTGATCGGTGTCATCACCGTGCTGGTGTCTTTAGTGTCTGCGAATGCTGCTGCTGATGAAGAGGCCGGTATCGAACCCGTCACGACGACGGATGTGAAGATCGATTCGGAAGATCCCGATTCGAATGATCCCGTCGACCATCTGTCATCCCTCATTGAGCATCCGGAGGGCGCGGAGAACATTCCTGCAGATGATGAGATGGACGCCTATCTCCTGGAGCGGATCCAGAGAGGTCTGGCTTATCTCTCCGGACAACAGGAGGAGAACGGCTCATTCGGACGTGGACGTTTTTCGAATCACGTCGCCATCACATCCCTGGCGGCTCTGGCTTTCATGGCGGATGGCCATGTTCCAGGGAGAGGGCCCTATGGAGATCAGGTCCAGTCCGCACTCGAGTTCATACTCGATAACGCACAGGAATCCGGTCTGATCGCCGCCCAGGCTGCCCATGGACCCATGTACGGACATGGGTTCGCAACCCTGTTTCTCGGGGAAATCTATGGAATGTCCCTGTCCGATGATCGTGTCCGGGAAGTCCTCGAGAAGGCGGTCGACCTCATTGTCAGAACACAGAATCGAGAGGGTGGATGGCGGTATCAACCGGTACCGGTGGATGCCGATGTCTCCGTGACCATCTGTCAGGTCATGGCGCTCCGGAGCGCGAGAAATGCCGGTATCAAGGTTCCACGATCGACGATCGAACGTGCCGTTCGCTATATCCGTGACTGCCAGAACATCGATGGTGGTTTTCGATACATGACGAGAGCAGGAAGTTCCGCCTGGCCTCGAACCGCGGCGGGTGTGGCGGCACTCTTCTATGCCGGAATCTACGAGGACAATTCGATCAACCGAGGACTGGGCTATCTGATCCGGACATCCCTTCCCGGGAGCACTCGTGTTCGAGAATCCCATTACTACTACGGTCAGTACTACGCGGTCCAGTCGATGTATCTCGCGGGTGGAAGCTGGTGGCGCACCTGGTGGCCTGCGATTCGAGAGACTCTGTTGAGAAGACAGTCGGCAAACGGTGGATGGCTCGACCACCACATTGGCGGCGCCTATTCAACATCGATGGCCCTGATCATTCTTCAGATGCCCAAGAGATACCTGCCGATTTTCCAGAGATGACCAGAAAACTTCTGACCACTGTCGTCGTCCTCATGCTCTGCACACCGATTGCAGAGGCATTTGGAACGCCGCGATTCAACGCGATTCTCCTGGACGAGTCGCCACGCACCGTCAAACTCGGAACCATCGAGCCGACCGGTTCCGATCTGCTCGACGTCGATGAGGGCTGGTTCACGATCCAGCCCGGAGGTTGCCTCGCGGTCATTCGTCAGGATCCCTGGACACTTCGACCGTCAAGGATGCGCATCACGCTCCATGATGGTCAGATCTTTCCCGGAGAACTCGTCTTCGGAGACCAGGACCGGATCCAGATCGATCATCTCTGGATGCGCAAACTGGACATCCCCATCGACCGGATCAGTCTGATCGAGTTTCGATCCGGTACGGAAGTTCCACCTGGTGAATCCGATCGCGTCGTCCTTGTGAATGGCGACGTCTTGACGGGTTTCATTGTTTCCATCGACGACAAGGTGAGGATCGAGACGGGACGTGATGAGATTCGGGAAATCGAACTGCCGATCGATCGCGTTGCCGCGATCGCATTCGCTGGCGAGTCCCCACCCGCTTCCTGGCCACAGATCTGGATGCTGGATGGCGTTCGCATGACGATTCCACGAGTCGGAATAGATGCGTCGGGCCGTCTGGATCTCGACCCCCATGAATTCATGCTTGGTGACTATGAACGGTTGCCGAATGCCGACGAACTCGTCGCCTTGATTCTGGATGGCGACCGGTTCACACCACTCGGCAATCTCCCGTTGGACGTGATCAAGACATCGGTTGCCAGAAGAACCAACCCACCTCCTGTCCGTCAGGATCCAGGCGCCCCGATCGGGCTGACGAACCTGCTTCTCGGTGGACCTGCTCGCTACGACTTCACGATTCCCGATGGCACGATTCGTTTCAGATCGGTTCTCGAGCGACCTCGAACAAGCAGACGCTGGCCATCCCCGACGGTCACGATTTCACTCGGTGATACGGTGCTCTGGACAGGTCAACTGGAAGATCCCGTCGATCTGGACCTCGACTGCACTCAGGTTGGTGGGTCCGGGCGGTTGTCGATCGACATCGCCTGTGGGTCACAGGGTCCCGTCCACTGTGGAGTCCGCTTGATTCAGCCGATGATTTTCCAGAAGACGGACTGACCCACCGGATCCGGTCAGCTGTTCGAAGTCTCACACAGCTTCGTGAGTGCGTCCCGCGCCAATCCCTGGTCGATCGCGGCTGCGGATCGCTCGACACCTTCACGGAGATCCGACACCACATCACAGGCGAGCAACGCTGCGGCCGCATTCAGAAGCGTCATGTCTCGAGGCGGCCCTTGTTCAGCGCCATCAAGGACATCACGCATCATGGTGGTGGCGTGATCCAGATCCCTGGCCGTGACAAGTGCAATGTCGGAAGTCTTCAGGCCGACATCTTCCGGCTGAATTCGCCAGGTCGATACGCACCCATCATTGACCTCCACGATGGTGGAAGGTGCGGAGATGGACAGTTCATCCAGACCATCATCCGAATGCACGACCAGTGCCCGTGTTGTTCCAAGCCGCTTCAGGGCTTCGGCAACAGGTTGCTGATAGACACCGTCCCACACCCCCATCAACTGTCGACCTGCGCCTGCAGGATTCGTGAGGGGTCCAAGGAGATTGAAGATGGTGGGAACACCCATCGATTTTCGAACCGGCATCACATGCTTCGTCGCGGGGTGATGATGAATGGCGAAACAGAAGCAGATCCGGGCATCTTCCAGACAGCGTGCCTGGATGGACGTGTCCGCATCGACATTGATGCCCAGTGACTGAAGTGCTTCGGCTGATCCCCTTCCCGTTCGGGACCGGTTTCCATGTTTTGCAACAACGGCACCTGCACCCGCCGCGACGAGTGCTGCTGCTGTGGAGACATTGAAGGTCTTCGGAGCGCCTCCCGTTCCCGCGGTATCCAGGATTCGATCATGATCAAGGGAAGACTGAACAGGTGTCACATGCCTTCTCATGACGGTGGCGGCACCTTCCAGTTCCTCGGGAGTCGGCAGCCGAGTCGCCAAGAGGGCCAGGAATGCTCCCATTTCACCATGGTGGACATCACCTGTCATCATCGATTCAAAGGCGGCGGTCGTCTGCTCGACGGTCAAGGTTCTGCCTTCCAGAAGAACCTTGAGCATCGGCGTGAGATCTGCAGTTCGATCTTCACGAGCGAATTCGGAGGGCTTCATTCCATCATTCTTCATGGTGCTGTCTGCTCGTGGATCCGTTGGAGAGGTCTTGATATCCCTATCATGACACCTGGGAATTCCTGCTGTGGTACAACCCCGCAGCCACGGAGTCTTCAAGATGCTGCTTGCCGAATCCTACCTTCATACGCTCGATCCGTACGTCATCCAGTTTGGTGACGGTGGATTTGGTATTCGCTGGTATGGACTCTCCTATGTGGTGGGCTTCATCATCGCATGGGCCCTCATCAAATGGCTCGCCAGGACAGGTCGAAGCCTCGTGTCAGCGCCGTCCGTCGGTGATCTCATGATCTACGCGGTCCTTGGTGTGCTGATCGGAGGTCGTCTGGGATATGCGATCTTCTACGATCCTGCACTGTTCATCGAAGCTGCACGCAACCAGGCTGGGGAGATCGTGATTCCATGGTGGGCACTGCTTGCCATCAATCAAGGTGGCATGGCCAGTCATGGCGGGATGATCGGTGCGGTCCTCGCGGTTCTGATCTTCATGAAGCGAAATGGATACCACCCCATCTTCCATGGTGCGGATCTCCTCGCATTCGTTGCGCCACCAGGTCTGTTTCTCGGTCGACTGGCCAACTTCATCAATGGTGAACTCTGGGGCCATCCCGTCTCCGACCAGACCACCCCCCCCTGGTGGAGCGTCAAGTATCCAGAGGAGGTTCTCCAGGGATCCATTGATGTCGATCGACTCCGTTCGGTCATCCCTGGTGATCAGAGTTTCCTTCCCAACGTCGTTCAATCACTCCGTTCCGGTCAGACGGTCGTTGTCGAAGAAGTTGTTCCAAAGTTGACCGCGTACTATCCGTCCCAGTTGTTCCAGGCGCTCGCCGAAGGACCGGTTCTGTTCCTGATCCTGATCGCCGTCTGGTGGGTTCCCCGCAAGACGGGCGTCATCATGGGTTCATTCCTCTGCAGTTACGGCGTACTCAGGATTGTCACAGAGCTGTTCCGACAACCGGATGAGGGCATCGCATTGACACTTGGTCTGAGTCGTGGACAACTCCTGAGTGTCTTCATGATCCTGATCGGACTGGTCATCATCCTCCTGGGCTCCATGTCGAAGGGGCCACGGATCGGAGGACTGGGTCGACCAGTCGTGGATCACTCCGCCACTTCGGCCTGAGACCCGGGCTTGGTGAAGATCAGCACGTGCTGCTGTGGAAGGTCGTCGTAGGTCGTCACCCACCGGAAACCGGCTGCTTCGAATTCATGACGCGCCTGGATCTCGGACATCTTGTGATGCGGCTTGATCAGGACAGTCGGATCCTCGGCCCGGTATTCGACCAGCACGACTCGACCGCCGGGACGAAGTGCCTTGTAGAGCGACTGCTTCATTTCCCAGGGGTTGGAGAACTCGTGATACGCGTCGACGAAGAGGACGACATCAATTGAATTCTCCGGAATCTTGGCATCATCGATGGCGCCAAGAACGGTCTCGACGTTCGAGATTCCCTGTTGTTCCGCATTCTGTTCCAGAATGGCGTTCATCTCGGGTTGGATATCGACCGCAACGACCTTGCCATCGGGAACCTTCGGTGCGATTCGGAGGGTGAAGTAACCGGTTCCCGAACCGATGTCGGCGACGACGTCGTCACGATCAAGTTCCATCATCTTCATGAGCAGATCGGTTCGTTCCTCCTGCTCGCGTTCCGGACGTTCAAGCCAGCCAGCACCAAGGTGACCCATGACCTGCGAGATTTCGCGGCCCATGTAGATCTTTCCGATTCCGTCATAGGCAGGAGGCGACTTCTTGAAGTAGAGACGGTCCGGATCGACATGGACCAGTGGATTCGACCAGTCCCTTGGATCGTTTGCCAGAACGAAGGTCGCCTTGGAATCGCTTGTCGACATCGACAGGATGGGTTCATCCGTGGAGAGCGGCAGATCGACCCGTGAGGTCGAGAGAATGCGACCTCCGGTCGCGATCACATCGGACAGGATGACTGGAAGATCTTCCGCCTTGGTCGACTGTGTACCGGCCGCGGCGCCTGAAGGATCACTGACCAGAATGATCTGGCACGGTGCTGCTGCAACGGTCACGGTGCAGAGCACCATCCACATTGCGATTCTGGAAATCCACATGGTCAAGACCTCATTTCCTTCAGGAATGACAGAGTTGGCACCACTCGGCACCAAGTGATTCCAGGACGTGCTTCAGGTTGAGTCCCCGTTGCAACTGATCCTCGGTTTCACTGATTCGATTCGCCAGGGCCCACAAGTGCCGTCCGGATTCCTGGTCATCCGGTCCAACGGTTGCGAGTCGCCTGCGGACATGCGAGCCGAGCAGCCTCAGAATGATGGCTGCAGCCTGCTTGTTGGCCATGTCCTTGCTGGCCTTGCTGTTGGCTTTCACGACTTGCTCGGATCGTTGGTTGATGAACTCAGCGATCCGGACACAGAAGTCCTGGTTCCATCTGCCGTGATCAAGATCATCGAGAATCGCCTGAAGCTCGTGGGCATATTCCGCCAGTGAGGTTTCCTCGGCGAGCATCGCCATCCCGGGGGCACCATCCGCCCACTGCACGATCCAATCGACATTCGACACGTCCGGCATGGTCTGCGAAATCCACTCCCGGATTTCATCGTCCAGAAGTGGACCGAATCGAACATGTTCACAACGACTTCTGACGGTCTGCAGAAGACGCTCCGGTCTCGAGGTGACCATGACAATCCAGGTATCCGGTGGTGGTTCCTCGAGGGTCTTCAGCAGTGCATTCTGTCCGGAAGGATCGATGAGTTCGGCCTCATCGAGGATGAAGACCTTGCCTTGGCCATAGTGGCTCTTGCGCCATGCAGGCGCTTCCCGCATGACACCGTCATCGGTGTGGCCACCAATGATGCGTTCCCGAAGCAGATCGATGGGAATGTTCATCTGTTTCCGTGACCGCAGGGTGCTGGTCTGGGCGAAGGCGGCATCTTCCTTGCGGATGATGTGCAGATCGGGATGGGATTCCGACTCGAGCAATGTGCCTTCCGGTGAAGCTAGCGCGGTCTGGCCCAGTCCGAAGTCATCCGCAGTCGACTGCGGATCGAGGATGGTCCGGGCGAATTCACGGGCAACCGTGAATTTTCCAACACCTGGTGGGCCCGACAGGATCCACGCATGGTGGATGCGACCGGATTGGATCGCATTCCGGATGGTGTTCAGTGCAGCTTCATGGCCGATGACGGCAGACATGTCCGCGAGAATAACGTCCCTCGCCTGCGTTGGGGTGAGTGCAAGCCGAAACGGTGATGAACTGGGGATGAGTTGCTGATCACCAATAGGTTCCGGGGATGCATTCCAACAGAAGAAGAATGTGGCCTCTCATGGTCCCACTGTCCATCGCATTCCTCACAGGAACAGCCTTGGGAAGAACACCGATTTCATGGTGGTCCTGGTTCATCCTGCTTTTGTTTCTGGGAGTCGTGACGATTCTGCGAGCCAGAGGCATTCCATTCTGGATCTGTCTCGTCGCCATGATTCTGATCGGTGCTGGTTGGAGTGGAATGCAATGCCAAACACTGCATCGACAGGATCTGCTCATCATCAGTGGTCATGCCACGGATCCGATTCTGGCGAAATGCGAAGGCACCGTCCTGTCGATGTCAGGTACCCGGATGCAGCTTCATGTAACGAAGTGGATGACATCAGAGAAGATCATCCAGACATCGGGACGAATCACTGTTCGGACGCCAGATCATCTGAAACCTGAACTCACCGGCAAAGCGATACAGGTGATCGGTTGGATCAATCCAGTACCGGCTTCCTTCCGAGACCAGACAGACTGGCTGACCATCGCCATTGACGGGGGATATCGAGGATGGATGAAACTTGAATCATGGCAACTGCTGAAGGTGGTTCAAGGACAAGAGGCCAGTACCGTATCGTTGAAAAGAAAGATTCAGTCATGGGCTACATGTGTGCTCATGGCTGAACCTCTTCCAGCACATGGACCTGTCAAGTCACTTCTTTCCGCGTTGCTTCTTGGTCAGCGTGATGACCTGTGGAACAAGGTCGCGGCTCCATTTCAACGACTGGGCGTTTCTCATCTTCTTGCCATATCAGGCATGCATCTCGGGATGCTGGTCGGTATGGCTGTCTTTATGGTGCGTGCTGGAAGAGACAGGCGTTCGTGGCATGGATTCTTCATTCTTGGAGTCATCGTTGCCTACATGTGCATTGTGGAATTGCGTCCACCGATCATTCGGGCAGGCATCATGACGGCCACGGCGTGCATCGGCCTTCTCTTTCAACGACGATTCAGTGGGATCGGACTTCTTTCCATGTCATTGGTTCTGGTCCTGGCATACCAGCCGGGACAGTTGACCAGACCTGGATTCCAGTTGAGCTTCATCGTGGTCGCTGGTTTGATTCTTCTCGTATATCCAGTCAGAAAACGTTGGTTCGGTTCATCATCGACAACGGAATCAAAACCCCTTGGGGTCCTGAAGGAATGGTTCATCAATACATTCACCGCTTCCACGATCGCCTGGGTGGTCTCCATTCCGATCGTGATTGGACACTTCGGTCAGTTTTCGATCGCATCCGTACCGATGACCATTGCCTTGACACCTCTTGTCGCCCTGATTCTCGCCCTTGGTTCACTCCGTATTTGCCTTGGAGAAATCCCGTTGATCACCGATGTTCTGGCGGTGTTGATGTCGAACCTTGCACACTGCTGCCTTCACATCACCAAGTTCGTTGATGAATGGCCCTTGATGTCAATCGAAGGGATCAAAGCCAACTGGACATGGGTTTGCTCCGCAATGATCTGGATCGTGTCCTGGTGTCTTGCCGAGAGGTTGAGATATCTTCTGTGGCCCTCGTTCACATTGATTCTTGCCTGGCTCCTGTTGATGCAGGTCGCCTCGGGAGATGGGTGAGTGCTACTATTTCATGATCAGAGGAGCTCACCCATGCCCGCTTCAATCATCCGCATGCTGCTGTTGACCGGTACCGTCCTTCTGGCTGCAGCAACACCACTTCCCGGAACATCCGAGGCCGATCAGCCCAGATTGCCGGATATCAGATTGGAGCCGGTCTTCGGAAGCATGTCCTTTCAGGCCCCCGTTCAGATTCTGCCCATGCCTGGTCAGGAGGACACCTTCGTCATCGTGGAACAGCGCGGTCGACTGATTGCCAAGGGCACGGATCCCAAGTCGAGAAAGAAGCTCCTGATCGACATGCGGGATCGGGTTCGCATGAAGCATTCCGAGGAAGGGTTGTTGTCCGTCGTCTATTCCCCGGATCAGGCAACGGATCCGAAGATCTACCTCTACTACAGCGTGTCCAAGCCGCGCCGAACCATCCTTTCCAGAATGGATGTCAAGAAAGACGGCACCATCGACAAGGCCAGCGAGGAAATCCTTCTTGAAATCCCGCAGCCCTATGGCAACCACAATGGTGGAACCGTGCTCTTTGGACCTGATGGCATGCTCTATCTCAGTATCGGTGACGGTGGATCGGCCAACGACCCCGAGAATCACGCGCAAGACCTCTCGGATCTTCTGGGAACGGTCATTCGGATCGATGTCACATCGAAGGACGCACCGTATGCAATCCCTCCGGACAATCCCTTCATCGAAGCCGAAGGCGCTCGACCGGAGATCTGGGCCTATGGGCTCAGAAACATCTGGCGCATGCATTTCGACAGGGAGACCGGAAAACTCTGGGGTGGCGATGTGGGCCAGAACAAGTGGGAAGAAGTCGACATCATCGAACGCGGTGGCAACTACGGTTGGCGACTTCGCGAGGGCAAGCATGATTTCCGACCGGTCGATGGTCAGCCAACGGATCTGATCGAACCGGTGATTGAATATCCACGCAACGCCGGCCAATCCATTACCGGTGGCTTCGTCTACCGAGGTGATGACATTCCCGGTCTGGAAGGTGCCTATCTCTTCTCGGACTACATGACCGGACGCCTTTGGGCTGCACGCGTGCAGGACGGCAAGGAGCCTGAGATCCGTCAGATCCTGAAGGGTTCCCCCATGGCCGTCAGCTCATTCGGCGAGGGGACCGATGGAGAACTCTACATCTGTGGATTCTCGAGTCCCTATGCCCGTGAAGGTGTGATCTATCGAATCGCACCACGCACTGTCCGGTAGCGACTACTCCTCACCGGTCACGGCGATCTTCACGACACGCTCCACGATCGGCTCGTCATCGAGTTCCCATCGTGGAATCTGCTTGCCATCGACGAAGATCGATGGGAACGAACGAAGTCGCCATGATTTCGAACGAACAACATTCGTCCGGATCAACTGCATGACCTCGTCACTGGCCATCATGTTGATGAAGGCGTCGCGATCAAGACCCAGGCGATCACCTTCAGCAAGGATCTCCGGCATGGTGACCTGCTGTCCCGATGCCAGCAGGAACTCGATCATGCCCCAATAGGCTTCCTGTCCGCCAAGCTTGGCGGCTGCGATCACGGCCTGAGCAGCAATACAGCTGCTGGGGAATCGATCCTTGAACTCTGCTCGGATGTTCTCGTTGCAATCCGGATTCTTCGGGATCGCATGGATGTCATAGCGGATACCGGGATACTTCTTTCTCAGCGCTTCGATGCGCTCATGAAGCGCCTTCGTCCTTGGATCGGTGTAGTCGGCATAGAGAATGATGCTGTGTGGTGCACTGGAGACGCCCTTGGCGACACCGAGTGAATCGGGGATTCTCTTGACCGGTGCATCTCGCCAGTCTTCGACGTACTTCACCACTTTCGTGGGAGGCGCCTTGATCGAACCATCATTCCGACCAGCTGCGATGTCCTTGGCGAGCTTGTCGACGGCCACATCCAGACTGATCGGAACCTGCCACCATTTCAGCTGGACTCCGTTGATGAAGATCATGGGTGTGAAGTAGACACCCAGCTGGCCACCGATCGCGATGTCCTCCTGGAGAAGCGCTTCGACGGCCGGGCCCGTCATGATCTGCTGGAACATCGCCGGGTCCAGTCCGAGTTCCCTGACCATGTCCGGAAACTCCTTCTGAGTGAAACGACCCCGGACTTCGAAGAGCATCTCATGGGCTTTCCAGAAGGCCTCTTCTCCTCCAAGGATTCCCGCAGTCTCCGCAAAGCGCGCTGCCCAACAGGCATTTCCATGAAGCGTTCTGTTCACATGTGGGTTGCAGTCCTGATTGAACGGGAAGTGCCGGACGGTCAATGACACATCGTCGCGGTTCTTGAGAATCTTGGCGATCCTGGTTTCATAGCTCTTGCAGTCGGGGCACTGGTAGTCGCCGACCATCACGATCTGAATGGGTGCATCAGCCGGTCCAAGTCGATAACGGCCGGTGAAATCATTCGGGTTCTCGACGACCGATCTCTTTCCACGGAAGGTGATGCCATCACCCTCTTCGGCTTCGGCATTGGATCCTTCGCCAGCATCGTTCACCGCCTGTTCCAGTGGGTTGGCGCCACCCGAGAGGGTTGCCTTGAGGATCGCATCCATGTTGGCTTCACTGGCAACCCTGTTCATATGGGCTGCCTGAGCCTGTCCGCTCACAAGGAGACCCGTGACGATGATCCAACTGAAGATGAACGTGATGAAAGCAGGCATGGGTGATCCTTCCGTTCGCTTGCTGCGACTTGATTGACCAGCACATTCAAGCGTGATCCAGAATGCAAGATTGGCGACATGTGCAGTGATGCAGTATGGACAGAGTTTCCATTCAACGAGGATGACGATGATGAAAAGCAATGAGAACAACATGCCCAGACGTCCGATCCAGAGCATGAGTCGAGACACACCCGGCCAGCAAGCCGACCAGGCGGCGATCATCGCGATGAAATACGTGAATCCCATGTAGGACGTCGGCCAACCGATTCCCGGGACGCTTCCAAAGAAGCCCCGGGACAGATCACCACAGGCGCTCTGCTCACCACATCCAGGCAGCACCACACCCATCACGCCCATCTCCTTCATCATCAGGAGTCCGGAGGCCACTGCTGCGACGATCAGGAAGACCAGACCCAGAATCCACCGCAGCGTGTCACCTGCAGTCGCATTCATGGTGTTTGAAATGGTCTGATCGGCAGCCATGATTCAGGCGGATCTCCTCGCTGAAATGGAACGCGGCATTCTACGCTTCATTGCATGAACCACGGCGATTTCGCATTCAAGGGGTCCTGACAGGGACCAGAGCCTACATCCGTTGCGGTGCCTCGATTCCCAGAAGCCCGAGACCATCCTCAAGGACCCTTCTGGTCAGATCACACAATCGAAGTCGCGATCGACGAATCCCGTCATCCTCTGTCTTCAGGACGGGACAGGCCTGGTAGAAGCTGCTGAAGGTCTCGGCCAGTTCATGGAGATAGCCGCAGAGGCGATGGGGCTCGAGTGTTCGAGCGACATCCGAGACGGTGTTGCCATAGCGGAGCAGGACGAGCGCCAGTTGTCGCTCGGTCGCATCATCCAGCGTCATTCCAGAAGACTGAAGATCACCTTCACCACTCTTCTCCAGAAGTGAGCAGATGCGGGCATGGGCGTACTGGAGATACGGACCGGTATCGCCCTCGAAGGCGATCATGCGGTCCATGTCGAACACATAGTCACGTACGAGATCGTTGCTGAGATCCGCATACTTCACGGCACCGATTCCAACGGCTCGACCAATCGCACCGATGGCATCAGCATCCAGTCCATGGGTCGGCGCAGACGGGTTCTCTGATCGCGAAGCCACTTCACGTGTTCCACGCTCGATCGCTTCGGCAAGCAATGAGGCGAGGGTGAGATTGGTACCGCTTCTCGTCTTCAACGGCTTCTTGTCGGCTCCCATGATCGAACCGAAAGGAACATGCACGAGTTGGACGTCGTGGTCATCCGGAGTTCGATTCCATCCTGCCAACCGAGCGGCATCGAACACATCCTTGAAATGGTCACGCTGCCTGGCATCGACGACGTAGATGCATCGATCCGCACCGGTATCCCGGGTTCGGTGTCGCAGCGCGGCAAGGTCACTGGTGGCATAGAGGAAGCCACCATCCCGCTTGCGGATCAACAGGGGTCGTTCTCGGTCCTCGAAGTCGACGACCAGAGCCCCGTCATCCTCGCGACACAGTGATGCCTTCTCGAAGTGATCAATGACCGGCTGAAGCTTGTCGCGATAGAAGGATTCACCACGATTGTTGTCCGGGCCCATCTGGACGTTGAGCAGATCAAGCGCCTCATAGACCGCCTGCATGGTGACATCGATCAGTTTGTTCCAGTCACGAACGAGTTCGTCATCACCCTGTTGCAGTGCGACCAGGGTGTCGGACGCGGCTGCTCGTGCCTCCTCGGCACCGGATTGCTGTGCTTCGAGTTCAGCAACTCGATGGGGTCCACTGTGTCGTGTTCGCGCGGCTTCCAGCCCCTTGGCATCACCCCGAGCGCGTGCCTGGGCATCTCGATAAGCCACATCAAGTTCAGTGAGGGTCAGCGCGTCGAGATCCGTTCCATTGGTTCGAAGCGTGTGGAGCACCATCGCGATGGGAAGCCCCCAGTCACCCAGATGGTTTTCTCGAAGGACATGCCGTCCTCTGCGTTCCAGCACGCGTGCAAGGGAATCACCGATGATCGTCGAACGAAGATGGCCGACATGCATCTGCTTGGCGACATTCACACCACACAGGTCAACCACAATGGGTCGTGGGTCGTCGCTGGCTTCGACGCCGAGCTGTTCGTTGTCCATGTCACCCAGGGCATTGGCCAGGGCATCCGTCTTCAAGCGGATGTTGATGAACCCGGGACCGGCAATCTCAAGGTCTTCGGCAATGGCCTCCAGATCGACGACCTCCACCAGTTTCTGGGCCAGATCACGTGGGGGCTGACCCACACGCTTGGCGAGTCCCATGGCGGCGTTGCACTGGAAGTCCCCCAGTTCCGGATTGGCGGTATTGCGGATCAATGGATCGGAGCCGGCGTAGTCATCGCCCAAGGTGGCCACGATGGCTTGCTGGAAGGCCGAGCCGATTGCGGTACGGGGATCCCCGGCTGGTGACGTCGATGTGCGTGAAGGCCCTGTGGACATGGTTGGGAAGTATACCGGTGGGCGTCAGGACGCCTCCTTATGGGGCTGCCTTTCAGGACTGGCAAGAGCGGCCGTGGGATCAGTATCATGGGACCCCCAATGGCAAAGGCAACCACAGAACCAACCACCGTCCTTGAGAAGGTCGATCGCTGCGGCGACCTGCCCCACCGTCCTCGTGTCCTGCTTGGAAAGATGGGCCTGGATGGCCACGACCGTGGTGTGAAGCTCATTGCCAGGGCCATGCGAGACAGCGGCATCCATGTGATCTATTCCGGTCTCTGGCAGACGCCACGAAGTCTGGCGATCGCGGCCCGTGACGAGGATGTCGACTGCATCGCCGCTTCGATGATGAGCAACTCGCACAACGTGCTGGTTCCCAAGCTCATCGAGGAGTGCCGCAACGTCGGTCGTCCCGACATGACGATCAACATCGGCGGCATCATCCCTCAGGAAGATGTTCAGGGCATGCTCGATGGTGGCGTGAATGCCGTCTTCCATACCGGTACGACCATGCAGGACATCGTCGATTCGGTTCGTGCGGCGACCGGTCCCTATGACAATCTGTCTTCCGATGACAACTCGGCCAATCTGGCCCGAACGCTGTCACAACTGGTCACCGGTCAAGACGTCGCTTCGGCTCCACGCAAGCGACCCGCGAGAGTGATCGGTCTGACAGGCTCACCAGGTGCCGGCAAGTCGACACTGGTCGCCGCCATGGCCAACGAAATGCATCGTGCCGGTGAGAAGGTCGCCGTGGTCGCCTTTGATCCGATGAGTCCGATCACGAGTGGTGCGCTTCTGGGCGACCGACTTCGTGTCGATTTCAACGAGGTCGATCAGGACTGCTTCTATCGCAGCTTCGCGATTGTCGGCGAGGACTACGCCCATCTGCCCGAGATCATCGAGATCCTCGGTGGTGCGGGTTGGGACCGTGTCATCGTCGAGACGGTCGGTGCTGGTCAGAGCGACGTCGCCATCCGCGAGCACGTGGACATGACCGCCGTCGTCGTCGTTCCCGGCATGGGTGATTCGGTGCAGATGGACAAGGCGGGCATCCTGGAGATCGCCGATGTCTTCGTCCTGAACAAGGCCGATCATGCCGGTGAAGCCAAGCTGGCCCGCGAGCTGCTGGACATCAGTACCGGACGCCCGATCTGCGAGACGATCGCGACCAAGGGCCAGGGTATCGAGGATCTGGTGAAGGCCCTCTTCCCGACCGGTTGAGCAACGACCTCCAGTACAATCCCTGTCGATGACCGGAACCCGTACCGCCCCAGTGATGGAGACGCCCTCGCAGCCCGGCGGTCCCGTGACCGAACTGGCCCGCGACATGCGCCTTTTCGACATCACCATGGTCGGTGTGGGTGCCATGATCGGAGCCGGCATCTTCGCGCTGACCGGCATCGCCGCCGGTCACGCCGGTCCCGCCCTCATCCTCGCCTTCTGTCTCAACGGTGTCCTCACTCTCATGACCGCCATGGTCTACGCGGAACTGGGCAGCGCCATTCCCGCCGCCGGTGGCGGTTACCTCTGGGTGCGGTTCGGCTTGCCTGGACCCTCTGCATTCCTGGCTGGTTGGATGGACTGGCTGGCCCATGCCGTCGCCGGTTCGCTCTACGCCGTCATCTTCGGCACCTACATCGTCTGGGGACTGCAGGTCATCTTCGGACTCGGTGAAGCGCCAACCGGTGTCGATGGTCATGGCTACGGAACCCTGTTCGGGATGGAAGCCTGGCCCTTCGCGAAGGGACTCACACTCTTCATCTGCATCGTCTTCCTGTGGATCAACTATCGCGGCTCCAAGGAAACAGGCAAGGCCGGCAACATCATCACGGTCGCCAAGATCATCGTGATCGCGATCTTCATTGCCGCAGGACTCATCGCCATGCTTCGGGCCACGGGCAACGTGGCGGTCTCCGAAACCTATGTTCCGTTCATGCCCAATGGATTCAGCGGTGTTCTGGTCGCGATGGGCCTGACCTTCATCGCCTTCGAAGGCTACGAGATCATCGTGCAGGCGGGTGAAGAGGTCGAGAATCCCCGACGCAACATCCCCCGCGCCGTCTTCTACTCGCTCCTGATCGTGATCCCGATCTACATCCTGGTGGCCATCGTGTGCATTGGTGCGATGCGCATCCCCGAGGAGGTCATCGCGGAAACCGGCTGGAGTGCTTCTGAAACCTGGCGGTATCTCGCCGGCCTCGGTGAAACCGGTGTGGCCGTTGCAGCCAACGAGTTTCTCCCCTGGGGGCTGGGCGGCATCCTGCTGGTGATCGGGGCCATCCTCTCGACCATGAGTGCGCTGAATGCCACGACCTTCTCATCGACCCGCGTGTCCTTTGCGATGGGACGCGACCACTACCTCCCACAGGGCATGGCGAAGATCTCATCCAAGACGAGAACACCCACCGTCGCCCTCATGGCCAGTGGCGTCATCATCATCGTCGTGGCACTGGTACTGGACGCCGAGCGTGTTGCCGGCGCGACCTGTGCGATGTTCCTGCTGGTCTTCGCCGGCGTGAACATCTCATCCATCACCATTCGCCGGAAGTACGGTGACAAGCTTCGTTACGGCTACGTCGTTCCCGGCTATCCACTGGTTCCGATCATTGCTGCCGTCGGACAGGTCGCCATCGCCGCCTGGTTGCTGGCATCCCAGCCATTGACGCTGGCGCTGACGGCAGGCTGGATCACAGCCGGTCTGATCGTGTACTTCTTCTATTCAAGCAACCAGGAACACGAGTTCCGTGCTTCGGCCGTCGCCTTCGAACAACCACCGACGACTTCGCGGGAATCGAACTATCGCGTACTCGTACCAGTTGCGAACCCACAGACAGCCAAACCGCTGGTCGATCTGGCAACCCGCCTGGTGGCGCCTGATTCCGGTGACGTGATTGCATTGAATGTCGTATCGGTTCCGGAGCAGACCCCCTACTGGTCAACGGAACGATTCGTCGCAGAAGGTCGAAAGGTTGTCGAGACGGCAACCCAGTCCGCGGTCGAATCCGGTCATGACGTGCGGGGACTGGTCCGATTGAGTCGTGATCCCGGCCGTTCCATCGCCGACACGATCCGGGACCGGAAGATCAACGCACTCGTGATGGGATGGAGTGGACGTCGACATGGACCCAAGGCCAGGATTCTCGGTACGGAACTCGACACCGTGCTGCGTCAATCCGACGCTGATACGGTCGTTCTTCGTGGTTCCGTTCCGGAGATGCCCGAGCGGATTCTGATTCCAGCCGCCAATCCACGTCAGGCCCAGTTCGCCATCCATGTCGCGGAATCCGTTGCCGGACCATCGACCTGGATCGAGATTCTTCGCATCCTTCGAAGTGACGAGAAGGAAGATCGCGTTCGCGCGGATCTCCGTTCGGAGATGTTCGCGATCGATGATGACTCGGCGCCGCTTCGCTCTCCCAACCTGGGCCTCCCGATCGATCTTCGCATGGAGCAGTCATCCGATGTCGTCGGAACGATCGCACAGGCAGCCAAGGCATCCGATCTCTTGATCATCGGTGCTGCAGCGGAGAGTTGGCGACAACGTCGTTCCTTTACACCTTTGCATCGAGCCGTGGCTGCCGCATGGGATGGTCCACTGGTTCTGGTCAAGCTGCGAAGCGGCCGAGCCCGCTTCACGACGCAGCAGGTCATCGACTTCATGACATCACGGGAGCCCGAGTCATGAGCCTCTCCGATCTTGAAAAGATGAAACTCCTCAAGCCGGAACAGGAGTGGACGGGTCATGCCCAGGGATCCGAGGTCCAACCGGTGCTGACTGCCTTGACCAGTGCACTGGGTATCACCGGCTGCATCTTCATGTGGCTGGGAAATGGTCACACCATGACCTGGATCGGCCTGCTGATGTTTGCGGTCTTCCTCGGCTCATTCACATGGGTGAACCTCAAGGGTGTCCGCAAGTCCTGATTTGCCTGCTAGGATCCACCATCACTTGAGGAGATCGACGTGAGCGACACGAATACTTCCGAGACGTCCCCCACCGGCCCAGGCAAGGTCCTCATCTGGCTCCTGCTGGTACTTGGCTTCGTTGGTATCGGCATCGCCATCTACTTCATGGGCCCATGGCTGCAGGATCAATTGAACTCCGCACCGGGCGCAGACGCGGGCGCACCAACCACGCAGACGACTGCTGAATAGTCTGTTCAGTCGACCGAGTCCCGCTGCTGAATCTTCACATCCCAGAGCCCACTCAGATCGGTCGCAGACTCGATGTTGTTGCATCGATCGATGATCGTTGCGGCATCATCCATGGCCAAGGCCCCCAGCAGTGAGGCCTTGTGCATCAGGATGTCATCCAGGTCCGCGGTGGTATTTCGTGCATGACCGGATGGATACATCACCAGACCACTGTCGTACTTGGTGCCGTCAGCCATCTCGATGACCATCGAAGTCGGGATGCCATCCGGATAGCGGTCGTCGTATTCCTTGCCACCATGCTCGAAATGGATCTTGTCCATGAGTTTCCGTGTTGCAGGAT
>MDSW01123357.1_pt1 | contig 22874 bp, 24 predicted proteins | sample 811171 | NCBI WGS metagenome assembly MDSW01 (sample SAMN05326641, study PRJNA326480) | marine metagenome | isolation source: seawater | place: Atlantic Ocean: North West | collected 2012 | reverse complement strand
TGGCCGGGTTCGTGCGTGCGGGTGGTGGCTGTCAAGGCTCGACCGGGGTCGACCGCGTAGCAGCGTGGCCTTGACAGCCACCACCCGCACGTTCACCACAATCTGCAGCGAGGAAGAGGATGCGCGCTCTCTGTTCCACAGACTTTCTGAACTGCACTTTTGCGCATCGTCGACGGTTGTCAGCCGAGTTTCTGCACGGTGCCTCTGTAGAACATGGCCTGCCGTCCCCTAAGGGGTGAAGGCATGTTTCTACGAGCAATAGGGGCAACTGTGGCACCACAGAAGAAGGACCCACCGCCGCTGCTGACGCTGCGCAGCACCGTCGTATTCTCGGCGGCCGCCATGGCCGCGGGGGTCAGCGGGATCGGAACTTACGCCGGAACACGTGAACCACTCGCCGCAGCCGTGGCGGGTAGTGGGGTGTTCTTCGCAGCTGCAGCCTGGCTGGACAAGCATGTCGGCGCCTAGCAGTGACCTGCCGTAAAGCCTGCGTTTTCGCAATGACGCAATACCGTCATTACGTTGTTACGCTCTAGCGTAGTTAAGTTGTTACGTCATGACGTAAGGTTTCGTATATGCCGATTCTTTCCCTGGTCCATACCAAGGGTGGTGTCGCCAAGACCACCAGCGCGATGTATCTCGCGGCGGCGGGCGTCTCGCGCGGTCTGGACGTGGTGCTCGTCGACGCCGACCCGCAAGGCTCGGCTTTGGAATGGGCTGCCGATGCCCGCGTCGACGGTCCGATGCCGTTTCCCGTAGTGCCGGCCAGCCGGCCACTGACGGCGGAACGCGATCGGGATTTGACGATCATCGACACCCCGCCTGGAACAGCACAGGTAATTCAGGAAGCCATTGACGTTGCGGATCTGGTTGTCGTGCCGACTGGAGCGTCCCCGCTGGACGTGCGACGGGTCTGGCCAACTTTGGAGATCACCGCTCACCGTCCGACTGCCGTTCTGCTGACGAGCGTGGATCTACGCACTCGTCTCGCCGATGAAGTCCGCGCGCTCCTTGAGGCAGAAGGCGTTCCCGTTATCGGGACCCCGATCCTGCGGCGCGAGGACGTGCGCCGTGCCTATGGGGCCTCCCCCATCCGGCTGCATGGCTATGACGACGTACTGACCGAACTCCTGGAAGCGATGGCCCATGTCTGATCTGACCTCCAAGATGGCCGCCCGTGTGCGCACTGAGCCGTCCAAGCGGGCCGCCGAAGCGTTCCGGTCGCCCGCAGATGACATGCAAAGGGCCACGGTTTACCTGCCGCGTTCCACCGTCCGTAGGCTCAAGCAGGCAGCTCTGGACCGGGACACCAGCATGAGCAAGATCCTCACCGATTTAGCCGATCGGTGGCTGGCAGACAACGTAAAGACGTAATTACGTCTTTACGTTGTTACGTCGTTTGGCCGAGCTGGTTCCAAAATAATTGGATCTTCATCTGGCCAAACAACGTGTATAGTGCATTACAGATGCGGTCGGCTTGTCCGGCCGTTCGTGAAGAAGCCTCCCTCTACTGAGGGGGGCTTCCTTGTTTGTCTGGCACAGTGACCGGTTGTGTCGGTGAACCCCACGGAGATCTTCAAGAGCCTGCACCCTTCGCGATTGGCGCATTACCGGTCGCTTTCTGGTGGACAGGACGCCGATGCATTGGCGCTCTACGAGTGGAACATCGAGGTCGCAGCTGCTCTGCAGGACCCGTTGGGAATCGCCGAAGTCGCGGTGCGGCACGCGATCGACACGCAGTTGTGCGGGTGGTCGCAGCAGCATGTGGGCGCGCCTGAATGGATCGATCACCGTGCCGGCATTCCCTACCTGTCGGGACCGAACGTTTTCACCACGACCCGTCACAACCTCTATAAGGCTGCTGACCAGTCTCGCCGGGCTCGGCCGACCAACCACCCCCGCCATGGCGATGCGATCACCCATGACGACCTGGTTGCGCACGTCATGTTCGGCACCTGGGCCAACCTCCTGCCCGAAAAGTTCGACGCGGGATGGTTGGACCCGAACGGCCACCCAGTACAGAACCAGGTGAACCTTCAAGCCCGGCGAGACCTGTGGCGCAACTGCTTGCACGGGGGATTTCCCAACGTTCAGCACGATCCGCGCGGGTACGGCACAGGCAACAAAGTTCGCGATCTGCGAAAACTACGAAACCGCGTGTCACATATGGACTCGCTGCTCTATGTCGATGTTCGACACCAACACGATCGGGTTCTCCTACCGCTGTTGAACTCTATCAGTCGTGAGCTGCGCGATTGGGTCGTGGGCCGAAGCAAGGTAGGGACCGTGCTGGCGCAGCGACCCACTGGTACGTCCTGACGTATAAACGTAATTGTACTTAGACGTACTTGCGTCTATACGTCAGGACGTACCAGTGGGTCGCTGAGGCTGCCAGCAGGGGAGGTTTGTACCCCCGTGTGCGTCATGCTCAGGTTGAGGATCGACGCTTCAATGCCCAGCTGAGGAGGACAGGATGGTCGCGGTGGATGGGGCTGGATTTGGGGATTACCGGCGGGCTGCCCTTCTCATCCGCTACGGGCGGCTCGAGGAGGCGGCTGGTATCGCAGCAATCGTGGCCGAGACCAATGAACTCGGACGATCACCCCAATTGCTCAAAGCGCTTCTCGGGTTGAACCGCTCATTCATCGGGCGGCTACGCACCGAAGAGGGCGTCGAACTGCTCGGAGACTACATCGAAAACATGTCCCACCTCGACGTCACCGAACCGCCAGGGATCGACATCCGTCGCGCTGCACGAATCATCAACAGCTACATGAGCGACGACATGGCCGGGATCGACACAGAAATGCACGCCGCCGCCAGGGAAAGCCGCGTCACGGAGACGGTTCGACAAATCATGGACACCTTCGAAGCCGCGCTGCCCGAGCTGAACTCGGAGGTTGGGTTGCAGTGGCTGCAAGCCCACGTAGAAGTACTGCTGGCCCAGGAGCACGACATCGAGGGCCAAAGCTGATGACGGACGGCAGCAGCGATACAGCAGTGCTGGGGCGGTCGGCTTTCCTCAAGCTCGAACATGGTTTTGCGATTCGCGACCGCTTGCGCGACGTGCTTGCGCATGAGCAGGCAATTGAGCGGGAGTACAGCCGGCGCGATAACAGCGATGAATACACCTCACGCACCGCGTGGGCGGAGTGGGTGCTGGAATCGGATCTTGACTACACCGAAGCTGCGCTACTCATGGGGGACTTTATCCACAACCTGCGTGCAGCAATGGACCACGCCATCTGGGCAATTACCCCGAAGCACATCCAAGAGACGAAACCGACCGAGGTGGCGTTTCCGCTGCGGTCGACGGAGAAGAGCTACACCGCGTGGGCAAAGAGCCGCCGCCAGTGGTACGGGCCGACGGTGTTCGAGGTCCTCAAGAGCAGCCAACCTTTCAACGCCGTAGGCACCGGCAAGCTGCATCCGCTGCACATCCTGCAATTTCTGTCGAATACCGACAAGCATCAGCTCCTCAATATCGTGGCCAACAGCCAGGTCGACATGGGCGGGGTGAGTGTTGTTCCCGAGCCGCCTGGCGGTGTGGCCTCTTCGGTCAATCAGGGGGTCGTAGCGAAAGGCTCGACACTGGCCCGGGTCGAATTCGCCAGACCAGAACTCGCGGGCACGACGTCGATCACGCTTGTGCCGGTGTTCGCATTCGAACAGGTCTTCCGCTACGTCGATCAAGACAAAGCGGAGCACTGGTTGGTCGTCGGTGATGCGATGAACGAGATCGGACCCGACGTCGTGGAAGCCGTCGGATACGTCCTCTCCGCACACGTGAAGGACACCCAGTAGACGAACTATGTCGACGTCGATCCAGTCGCACGGAAGGCGCTGCCCACGAATTTAAGAGTCGGGGTTGGGCAGCGAAGAAGCAGCAGGTCTCAGTGGGTCAGCCGGTGGCGTTGGTCCGGCATGTGTCTGAAACGACGGTTATAGAGACGCGAGGCTAACGCGCTTGGCTGCTCTCAGTCGTCGGCCAAACGGACGCGGATGGGGCGTAGTAGGCGACGATGCTGCGGCTTGACCCAGAGCATCATGATCTCCGCGTAGCCGGTGTTCATTGTCTCCACACGGACGTTCACCCGGACACCGGTCAGATCAAGCATGGGCACCTCACTGAGCCCGTGGTCGATCGCCGCCAGGAACGGGTAGGCCGATGGGTGCAGGCGCCGGGGGTATCGCGTGTTTCCGAAGCGCTCCACCCATTTCGGCGAGCGAGGTGTTTCTTGACGGTCGTAGCTACCGTCGCTGTTGGGCATCTTGCTCAAGCACAGGACGTGGACGGCGCCCTGGTGAGTTTCGGCGTAGCGCCGAAATGCTGCCCGAAGAGACGATCCGTAGCGTTGGGCGAGATGGGCCACGCTGGCGACGCCGATCTCCAGACTTCTGGCGTCATGGGTGAATCCGTGTCGCTGAAACAGCAACTCAGCGGCACCCTGATTGGCTTCCTGCTCGAAGAGTCGGTTGGTTGAAGGACTTAACGTTTCTTCGTTGTCGGTGTGGACAAGCTGCTGCTGCCAGGGCAGCAGGTCGTGGGTGACTTCGTGGAGCTTGACGAAGTTCTTGCGTCCCTCGTGGGTGACCAGCTCGCTGACGTGGACGGTGCGCTCACGACGGTCCAACGCGCCACGCAGGCCCCGGAATCCGCGGCGAACGAGATCGCGCACCGCCTTGGGCATCGCGGCGAGCACCCCTTCGTCCAGGGTGAAGTCATCGGCCTCCAAAAGGCCGCGCGCCGACACGATGTCGTCCACCGGCGTCGGGTACCGGCCGTAAGCATCAGCGGCTTTGAGCAACGCGTGAGTGCGTTGCTCGATGTCCTGGGCGCTGTCGAGGTCCTCAAGCATTTCGCTGCCGCTGCTTGTGTCGTAAGAGCTGAAGGTACGTGGTGAGGGCCTCTGCCTCCTCCGCGGTGAGGCCCTCGGAACTCAGCGCGTGGGCCAGCGTGTTGCCGTGCGCCGTGCCGCCTGGCACGACGTAGCCGGCGCGGCGCATCAGTTCGAGGTAGTCCGCGCCCAGTGTTTCGGCCAAACCGTAGAGCACCTTCGGCGATGGGCTCTTGACCTCTCCGCGTTCGAGTTTCTGCAGGTAGGCGGTACTAATCCCGGACGGCTCAGCCACGGCTTTCAACGTCTTTCCCGAGAACTCGCGAAGCTCGCGCAGGGTGGGGCCGAGGGAAGCGTTGTCGGTGGTCATAGCACCATTGTAGGCGGCTTTACACAATAGTAGAAAACATCTGATACACTAAAGTGGAAAGGTAGTTACCAAAGTGTTCGGCTCCGCTTCCACGGGCCGGGCGCACGAGAAAGGAAATCGTCAATGGCCAAGGGACATCACCGCAGCGCGGCCACCGGTCGCTACGTCAAGGCGTCCACCGCCGCGCGCAACCCCAGGACCACGGTCACTGAACGGGGCGCCAACCGCGGCAGTGGAACCCATCACCGCAGTGCCATCACCGGCAAGTTCGTGAAGGGCTCCACGGCTGCACGGCACCCCAACACCACGGTCACCGAACGCGGCTGACCGCTTCTCCGAGCGGCGGGGGATCTCCGGTCCTCGATGTACCGCCCCTCCGCTCGGAGTGTTCTCCATACGCCGAATCCTTCAAGGAAAGTGAGGCCACCATGGCCGTGTCCGTCCCCACCATCACCTGCCCGTATTGCCGATTCACCTTCGTGAACGTCCGGGTCACCAAGCACGGGCTTATCCGCTGCGGAAACTGCGGAAAGACGATGAAAATCTGACTCCGACAACATGATTGGCTGGCCTAGCTAGACCTCCAGTCGCGATAGATAGCGGTAGGCCGTGGCGCGACTAATACCGAACGCCTTCGCAAGCTCGGGAACGGGCTCACCGGTCGCCGCCAGCCTACGCAGCTGCTTCTGCCGCTCCGCGGTGAGTTTCGCCGGCTTCGTGGCCGGCAGTTGACGGGCACGCCGGGACTCTCGTGAGGCGGCCCGACGCTCGCGGCCGAGTTCTAATTCGAGTTCAGCCAAGGTCGCCATGATCGCGGCCACCGCCCGGCCGGTGGGCGTGCCGGTGTCCACCCCTTCACGCAAGGCGCGCAACAGAATCCGGCGTTCACTCAGATCCGCGATGGTGCGGGTGACTTCGGCGACCGATCGGCCCAGCCGATCGATGGCCGTCACCACCACGGTGTCACCTTCGCGCGCGTAGTGCAGCAATGCCGCCAGGCCCGGCCGGTCGGTGTTCACCGCTCCTGAGAGTTTGTCGGTGAAAGTCTGGCTGGGTTCGACGCCCTGGGCCGCAAGTGCAACCAGCTGCCCATCGAGGTCTTGGCCCGCGGTGCTCACCCGCGCGTACCCGAGGATTGTTGCCACGCCCTCACCGTCTCATTGACCTTCGACATCGAGGATCTGAGACACGCACTGTGAGACAAGAAATGAGACACCGCGACCTGGCATTACGCGCTAACGGTAATGCGGCCCCGAGGGTGTCTCATTTCTTTAGAAACGAGACAACAACAATGAGTCGGCGCGGTTCTGCGGCCGTAGGTGCCGAATGGGGCAGTTACTGCGGGAGTTGTTGGGCGTGGGTGGGGTTGAGGCCGTCGAGGAGGAGGCTGAGGTAGCGGCGTCGTGTGGTGCGGTCGAGGTTGGTGCCTTGAAGTCCGCTGATCACCATGGCGAGAAGGTTGGGGATATCGGTGGCGGTGAGGTCGGGGCGAAGGTTGCCGGCGCGTTGGGCTCGGGTGACCGCATCGGCGATGGTGTCGAGGTCGCGGGTCAACAGTTCGGCGGTGATCTGGGCCAGGTTGGTCAGCGAGAGTACGAGGCCGCGTTGCTGGTCGAGGACGTCGAGCAGATTCTCACACATGTCCAGTAGGACATCGCGGGGCGTGTCGCTACGTGCGAATTCGCTGATCAGTGGCGCTACCTCGGCGGTAATCAGGTTGTCGTAGACGGCCCGGGCGAGTACTTCGCGGGTGGGGAAATGCCGGTAGACGGTGGCGATGCCGACGCGGGCCTCTTTGGCGATGCGGTTGAGGGTTCCGGTGCCGTCTTCGTCGGCGAAGACGGTGCGGGCCGCGGCAAGGATCCGTGTGATGCTGGCGGACGCGTCGGCGCGCAGTGTGCGCTCGGCCACAGGGCCTCCTGGGGTAGGTTGTAGTCCATCACCTTAATTGATATTCACTTATCACTTATGCAAAGTTAAGTGATAAGTCGCTATCAATTGTTGTGGGTGTGGGTCGTGAGGGGTGCTGGTGTCGTTTCTTCTGTATCGGGTCGGTGACTGGTGCTACCGGCAGCGATGGGTCGTGATCGCCGCGTGGTTGGTGCTGATTTCTGCTGTCGCCACGATTTTGGTGGTCGCCCCGCCCGCGTTGAGCAATGAGATCCGGATCGATGGCACCCCGGCGCAGGAGGTGCTCGACGATCTTGCGGTGAAGGTGCCCGAAGCCGCGGGTGGGCAGGGCATTATCGCGTTGCAGTCGAGCGGGGGCCGCATCGATGAGGGTGCCCGGTTAAGCGCGCTGTTGTCGGCGGTCGACGGCGTGTATACCAGCCCGCATGTGCTCGATGCGCGGGCGGTGCTGGCACGCGAGGTCGCTAAGGGGCCGCAGAGCCATCTGTTGCAGGCCACTGCGGCGGTGGCCAATCCTGCTGGCGCACAATCGGGGTCGGGTCCACGACCGTTGGTGGTGGACGGCGCCCCGGTCCCCGGGGTGAGTATTTCCGCCGATGGCCGGACTGCGCTGTTCCAGTTCGCGTTCGATGTGCAGACTTTCGAGTTGCCGCAGGGAACGATCGAACACGTCATCGCTGTGACCGAGGATGCGGTCGCCGGCCAGGACATCACCGTGTTGCCCTCGGCGGCGATGTTCCAGATCCCGGAGATCATCGGGGTCGCGGAGGTGATCGGGGTGGGTGTCGCCGCAGTGGTCTTGACACTGACCCTGGGGTCGTTGGTGGCTGCTGGGCTGCCGCTGGCCAGCGCGCTGGCCGGGGTGGCGGCAGGTGTCGGTGGGACGCTGGCGCTCTCGCATCTGGTGGCGATGCATTCGCTGACGGTGGTGCTCGGGTTGATGATCGGTCTTGCTGTCGGGATCGACTATGCCCTGTTCATCGTGAATCGGCAGCGCCGCTTCATCCTCGACAGCCAACTCACGGCGCACCAGGCCGCCGCACGAGCGGTCGGAACGGCCGGTAGTGCGGTGTTTTTTGCCGGTGCCACGGTCATCATCGCGCTGCTGGCTTTGATCATCGTTGACATCACGATCCTGACCACGATGGCGCTGGCAGCCGCGGCGACCGTCGGGATCGCGGTCCTGGCCGCACTCACCCTGCTGCCCGCGCTGCTCGGGCTTGTCGGGGAAAACATCTGCTCACCGAAAACCCGCGCGCGGGCCGCGACGACAGCGGCGGCCAGCGGCTCAGCCCACCGGGTCGCCGATAGGTGGTCCCAATTCGTGACCAAGCACCGACTGCTCGCCATTGCCGCGTCGGTCGGTATCGCCGGTCTGCTCGCGGTCCCCGCGCTGGATATGAATCTGGGTCTGCCCTCAGGGGCGAGCTATCACCCCGACACCGCGCAACGGCAGAGCTTCGATGTGGTTGCCGAGGCGTTCGGCCCCGGCTCCAACGGTCCGCTGGTCGTGACGGCGACCCATCGCGGTGACGCACCACTGCCGCCGACGGCGACCCGGGTGATCGCCGAGGATCTCCAGCGTGTGGATGGGGTCGCCGCAGTATCGGTCGCCGGAACCGGCGTGGACGGAAACACTGTGCTGTTCTCCGTCATTCCCGCGACCGGGCCTACCGACACCTCGACCGCCGATATCGTGACCGCGCTACGCGAGCAGGCCCCGATGATCGCCGCGCACTCCGGGGCCGATATCGGTGTCACCGGGTTCACCGCTCTGGGGATCGACGTGACCGACAAACTCGCCGACGTACTGCCGGTCTACCTGGCCATCGTGGTCGGTCTGTCCCTGGTGATCCTGCTGCTGGTGTTCCGTTCGATCCTGATCCCGCTGAAGGCCACTCTGGGGTTCCTGCTCAGCATCGGTGCGGCCTTCGGTGCGACCACCGCGCTGTTTCAATGGGGCTGGGGGCAGCCGCTTCTTGGTATGGATTCCACCACCCCGGTGCTGTGTCTGCTGCCCATCATCGCCACCGGTGTGCTCTACGGCCTGGCCATGGACTACGAAGTCTTCCTGGTCTCGTCGATGAAAGAAGCCCACACCCACGGCCACCACGGAACACACGCTGTCACACAAGGTTTCGGGATGGCCGGCAAAGTCGTGACCGCGGCCGCGATCATCATGACCAGTGTCTTCGCCGGGTTCATCTTCAACCCCGAACCGATGATCGCCCAGGTCGGCTTCACCCTGGCCATCGGCATCCTCATCGATGCCTTCCTGGTCCGCATGACTCTGGTGCCGGCTGTCATGGCCGCCCTCGGCGACAAAGCCTGGTGGATCCCAGCCTGGCTGGATCGCCTGCTGCCCGACCTCGACATCGAAGGAGATGCCCTGCAACGCCGCCTGGGCGGCGCGGCAGCCGACAGCCACACCGCTGAGCGCGTCGAGAGCGCAGCACTGGGCGGAGGCCACCAGTGACGAGCCCGCACAGCCCACACCGGTCTCCCATCGGGCCGCCACGACCCGGTGCTCGTGAGCGGGCCCGGCTTATTGCCTGGACGACCACGGTGGTTGTCGGTGCCGGCTACGCAACCGCGCACCGCCTCGCCCGTGGGTTGCACGACCCGGACAGCTGGGATCTCGGCGACTGCCGGGGCGACCAGATCCCGGGCGAGATCTACGCGCACTACACCTACGCTCGGGCGCGCGACGAAATCAACGCCGCCCTACGGCGCTGCGGTTACGGCCAACTCACCGCGAGCGTGGAGCGCTACGCGTGCGAGCACCTCGCCGATGCCGCCGCTCCCGCGGTGTGGGGCAGCATTTTTGCGAGATGCTCACACTCAGACATTCACCGAGACATCTGCGAGGGCCTCGACACCGCCGCGCTCACCCTGGCCGCACAACTGGCCGCCCTCCTCGACGGCAACAGTCACGGGCAGCCCCTCGCAGGCAAACGCAACGAGTCGGCCGAGGGCACATTCAACATGTGAGGCCGATGGGGTTCGCACGGCACCTGGCTCGGCTCAACGCCACCGACGAAGTGCGGCACGCTACGCCATAGAGGTGGAGTTTGCCGATCCCGCTGCGGAGCATGCCGGATGTAATTGGTGACATGCCCCATTGCCGAGGCGGGTTAGGCTCCTTGTGATAGCCGGAATGGTCGGTTTGGTACTTGCGGACCCCTCGGACGGGGGGCGCTCATCACACCAAGGGGGGGCGGGGGGTGCGCACCAATCGCCGAAGCCTGCTGACGTTTTGTCGGCTGATGGCCCAATGGTGGCACCAGCCCATCGACTACACCGGATACGTCCAGTTTTTCGCCCAACGGGCGATGGCGGGCGCGATAGCGCTGATGATCGGGGCCGGGATCGGGCTGACCGCCGTCGTTTCCGTGGCGATGCTGCTGCCCACCTCCAGTGCGCCGTCGCAGATCGTGGTGGTCCTGTTTGCCGCGCTCAACGTGTTCTGGGCGCTGAGCTGGTGCACCCGCCCGTGGCCTTCGCTGCGGCGATCCCGGATGTTCATCACCTCCGCCGATATCGGCATCACCATGCTGGCGCTGATCGATTCCCACTGGCTCACCGGGTTGTTCGCACTGAACTTCTTCGCCCTGATCTCGGTGTATCTGGTGTTCTTCGACGGACCTAAAGCGTTGGCGCTGCATTCGGCTCTGATCCTGCTGACCACACTGAGCTTCATCGCCCTCACCGGCGCGCACAACGGCCTCGGCAGCGACAGCTGGGCTGTCGTCGGGATCCTTGGGGCAGTGGTACCGGTGGTGTCCACATCGTTGGGAGTGCAATTCGGCATCCACACCCTGCGCATGGATGCCATCGAATCATCCACCGATCCGCTCACCGGCGCGCTGAACCGCCGCGGCCTCCACCTCAACATTGGTGATCTGCTCAACCAGGCCACATCCCGCGAGGACGCAGTTGTGGTGATCGTGGTTGACATCGACCGGTTCAAGCAGATCAACGACACTTTCGGCCATGCTGTCGGTGACAAGGTGCTGGTGCGCTGCGCCCAACACATCAGGGAAACCACCAGTCCGACAGCGCTCGTCGCACGGGTAGGCGGTGAGGAGTTCGTCATTATCGATCTCGCCCCACCCGATCAGGCCGGGCTGATCGCAGAGCAGATCAGACAATCCATCACAACATCGAGTCATCAACCCGAAATCACCGCAAGTGTCGGCGTGACCACCATGAACCGTGCCCAATTCCTCGCACCCGACGCAGATCCGCACCAAGTGCTGCACACCGCGATCACCCAAGCCGACCGCGCCATGTTCGAAGCCAAACGCCACGGCGGCAACACCACCCACCACACATGACCCAGGCTCATTCCGTTGAACCGAACTCAGCTCCCGACAATGAGACAAGAACTGATCGACCTCGAATCTTTAGAAATGAGACGTTCCCACCGTTGGGCAAAGCAGCGGTGCGTTGAGAGAGTCGAGCTAGCGGGCCGGCCAAAGGGCGAGCCCCTCATCAGTGAGCCTCAGCCAAGCAAAGGTCGTCCAACTACTGCCATTCTTCCAGCCACGGCAGACAGTCAGCGCGCATACTTCCCGTGCGACCGTATCCAGAGACAACCGCATACCGTCATCCGGTCAACTGCAAGCACCATCTCCGAGCCGCCGGGTAACGGGTCTACGGCCACCCACAAGTAAGGGGCGACGGGCAAAACCAGGATGGACGATTCGAGAACCAATGCCCTGCAGACGGGTCAGGCTGCATCGACCTCACCGACGCCGCGCGACGGGCTCACAGCTGCTGACGCTCTCGACGAACTGTGCCTGCGCTTAGTGGAGTGCCGATTGGTGATCCAGGCGCTCACCAACCAGATCGACCTGGACATGCGGACTCTGGAATCCAACCTGCACATGCTCGAACACCGCGCCCGACAAACCAGAGAGGCAGCCAGCTTGATCTGTCAAGGCGCCGAACTCGTCGATGGCCGGCCCAGCGAGACATTGCCCTGGAACATCACCACGAGGCACTACATAGCGGTGAAGCGCGGAGCCACCCAAATGAACCCCGAACCGACACGACTGGAACAGACCAACCCTGCATTAGCCGAGGCAGTGGCTGCGCCGCCCTTCTATGACTACGACCGGAAACAACGGTGCCGGGCCACCAACGACGACGGGTCACAATGCTCAGAACCTGCGCTCTACCTGGGCAATCACGACTTCGCCAACTGCGAACACCATGCCCCCGAAACCCTCGTCACCCGGCGCCTCGAATTTCGCGCCTCAGCGTCCGCACGAGCAGAAGCCACCCAAGCCATGATCCGCACGCAACAGACGTACGGACGCAAAGTCATCGACGAATGGCTGCACCGCCGATACACCCAACCAGCCTGGTTTCATTGATCACCGGTCCACCCGTCACGCCGCGGACGTGGTGCGATGTCGCCGGGAGCGGTCATAGACCGGAGGCCCGGTTCGCCCGATAGATCTTCTGCGCGTAGTCGTCGATGTTCAGCGCGGCGGCGGGTGTCGTTGTGTAGCTTTTCAGCGCGATCTAGAGATGCTCGTGGCGCAATGCTTGCTCCACGAATTCGGATCGGTTGAGCCCAGCCGACACCTCGTCTTTCTCCATACCCATCGTCCTACCAAAAGTAGGATCACTGGGTCACATTGCAGCGTCCGAGGCGCAGAGGATGATTTCACTCATGACCGCCCAAGATCGTGGCAGCGCACGCTTAGCCAGACTGCTAGCAGACCCGCAACGTGCAGCTCGTGTGGCCGCCATCCGCGAACAGATGAACCAGCCCAGCCCCGATTGGTCCGGGCCGGACGACGATGAAAACGACCTCCCGCCCGCCCGCATCATGACTGTCGACGATTTGCACCGCGCCGCCGCGGCGGCGACCGACGTCGATGATCCCGACATTATGGGCGCCGCGTGGCGCCGGGACTAGCGCTGATGCACTAAATCGGCAGTGCCGCAATGACTGCCGACATACGACGTGGCAGCTTTTGTGCACGCCGACGTCGGTGTCCGGTTTTAGGCTTGGAGCATGTACCCGAGCTCAGGCGTACCCGGGACGGGGCCTGTACAGGCCCCGCAGATGCTGCCCCCTCACACACGAAGTGGTCGAGGATTGCCGTTAGGACTGGCGTTGGCGGCGGTACTTCTTTCCACCGCCGCTCTGGTAGTTGCTTTGATTGGATTGGTCCGTGAGCCCGATCAGGCGAGTCGGGCCGAGCCATCACCGCCCGCGACAACCACCGCGGCCACCGATTTGGGTGACCAGGCACTGTGCGAAAAGATCGCGCCTCTGATCAAGGAAAGTTCTAGAAACAAAACAGATTTCACAGGCCTAGGCGAGCCGGGTTCCCCGGAACGCAACGCGGAAGTTCCGAGTTTTGTTGAAAAGACTCAGGATTGGGCTTCCCGAGCACAGAAAATACTCGACGAACACGCCGAACCACCACGGTATCTGACTCGCACACTGCAGCGCTATATCGACGATCTACGGCTGTTTGTCGACGGGCTGCGCCCCGGACCCTCACCCGATTCTGATCGAGCAATCTGGACAGACGGCGTAGCGGCTCTCAATGGACCCCTTCAAGTGTGCGCGGCGCTAGGGGTTGAACTATGGCAGCGGTAGCGCCAACCTCGGGCAGTTCCCGGTCGACGCCTTCTCGGCCCTACTCGCCGCGGATTGCGGCACCGGCGTGGCCCCAGACCTCGCCGGAAGCCTGGCTGGAAACCGCCAACGGCCTCAATCAAAAAAGCGCCGAACTGAGGGAATCGGCAGCGACAATACGGCGTGCTGTTGATGAGCTTGGCAGCTCAAACTCCGGGCAGACAATCGACGCCATATGCGAGCGCGGCTACCGCACAGCACAGACAGTGACCAATCAATCGGATCTGTACGGCGACATGGCCAAAGCCGTCAAAGAAACCGCTGAGCTGATCTGGCACGCTCAAGATCGGATCAACGAGATCGACCGAAAAGCCCACGAAGAAATCGACCAACTCAAACAACAATTCTCCGCAGCAGCATCATCTTTGGGAGCGGGCGCAGCGGCGGCAGCACTCTACGCATCGACCGAAGCCATCATCAACGCCGCCGCCGCCGAAGCGCTCGCGGTGAACACCGATGCGGCCGCAGCCATCGCTGAGCAAGCCGCCCATATTGGCGGGCAACCGGGAGGCGCAGTTGAGAGCGGCGAGAATCCGACACTGCAGTTACTCAGTCAACAAAGCGGATCCGGTAGCGGCGGAACGACGGACGATGGCGCACCCACAGGTACGCCGCACAGCACGCAACCCCTCAGCTACGGGCAGGGCGAAGATCAGCCACCACGCGCTGCAGAGTTAGAACCAGGAGTTGATGGCAAACCCCCTGATGTCGGCGGCGACTCAGCATCGGACGGGGGAAGCCCAGGTGAGCAGGGCCAGAGGGGCGCGAATCCCGCTACCCCGGCCACTACAGAAGGAACCACACCAAAGCCCGAGCCACCCACCGCTGACTCGCTAGAAGGCACTTTGGCGGGAACGCCGATGCCGATGGCCCCGATGACTACACCGGCGGGCGGCGGTGGGGTGTCATCTATGGGCAGCGGTGTCGGCGGCGGACTGAAGATGCCGGGCTCGGGTGGCTTGTCGGGAGCTGGGTCTGTTACTCCAGCCAGTGGTGCTGGCGCGGTGGGTTCTGGTGGGCTTAATCCGGCGGCGGGGTTGTCGTCGACGGCGGCGGGCGCTGGCCTGCCGTCTGCGGCGGGTGCGGGGACGCCGCCTCCTTCTGATTTTTCGCGGGGATTCAACGCGGGCCTGGCGGGTGGTGGTTCGGTGTTGCCGCCGCCTGTGACTCCGCCGCCCGCGCAACCGGCGAGTTCGACGGCTGGTGCGTATGGGTCTCCGAGTGCTGGGGGTGCGCCATCGGTGCCGGCTGGCGGCGGTCCGGTGGCGCAGAGCGCGCCGCCAGCGGCTGCGATCGGATCAGCGGCACCAGCTGGGCCGGTGGGGACACCGATGATGTCACCGGCACCTGCGCCCGCTGGCCCGCTGCCGCCGTTTAATTCCGACATTGCGCCGCGCCAGGTATCTCCCGCCTCGGCGGCGGCCCCAACTGGTGCGCCACCGCCCCCTCCGTCGTCGGCTGCGAGTGGGCCGGGAACACCGCTGCCTCCCGGGGTGGTCGCGTCGGGAGGTGCCGCGGCGGCAGCGGGTGCAGCGGCGGGAGCGAAATCGGCCGCGCCTGATCCGCTGCTGGCCGACGCGTGCACACTGGTCGAGGAGCTGATGAAGGCTTCTCGCCAGTACGGCACCATCGACTGGTGTGTAGGGGTGTTCAAAACCCCATCGAGAAACCTGACCGTGGTGACCTCCGGTGAAGGAGCGGGGTTCATCCCAGCCGGGGTGCATCTGCCCCAAGGGGTGGAGTCGCTGTTCTCAGATCCTGGGTTGGACAACGCTTTTCGGCGTCGTTGGTTCGGCTGGATCAATCCGGCGCAGACCATGGTGGCCTACGCCCAGTCGGTGACCGCGCTGGACCCAAATATTGAGCTGTGGGCGGTAGCGGTATCGACGGGTTTCGGCGGCTCAGCACAACCAGCCCGGGCCGCCGGGGTGCCCCACTATGCCGACTGCCCCATGCCCACCACCGATACACCCCTGAGTGGGGGCGTCGTGCAGCCGCCGCTGGATGAGACCCGGCTACACCGCTTACAGGCCCTCAATCCGGCCGCCTACGCGCAGCTGAACACCGCAACCCCGGTCGACGTGCGCGAATCACTGGCCATCACCAGACAGACTGCGCACTTGACGTTCACCCAGGCCGGTGAACTTCTGACGCTGCCGATACCGCCGCTGCTGCGCGAAATCGCCACCCACCTCGACCGAGGCAGCGCCATCACCGAATCGCAGTGGGATGAACTCGCTAGTGCCGTGCTACCGATGGCGATCACCGACAGCTCGGGGCAGCGGCCCGGCCGGATCGGCACCGACACGGAGGCGTCGTCGTACGCGCGAGTGCAGCACAATCTGGCCCGGCTCGCCGAGCTGCTGCTGTTGTGGCGCCACGGCACCCCAGATCACCGCGAGGTGGTCTATCTAGCCCATCACATCGCCGGTGAACGCCAACTTTGGGTTGGCCACGAGGATGGCGGTGTTCGATGAATGCGGACGTGTCAGTCAACCAGTGGAATCCGTTAGAGGTGGCCGCTGAGGCGACAATTGCTGCCGCCACGGCCGCATTGGTGTGGGAAGGCCCAGACAGCTACGGGGTGTTGGAGCGGGTAGCCGGGGCCACAGCGAAAGGCATGGCAACAGCTCGGATAACCGCCGAAATCATGGCTGACGTCACCACCTCAGTTCAGTTCACTGCGGCCGACGAAGATGCGCGCGGCGGCGCTGTAGCGGGGCTTCCGGGGTGGCTGGCGCCGCGGTGGGCGGCGTCCGTGCGCGGCGCACTGGACGAGCTCGAAGCCGCCGGGCGCCCCGGCGACATCATGATGAAAGCCCGGACACGGCCGGCACTGCGCAGCGTGGCGGTGTGGACCCAAGACGGACCGCTGCAGACATGGCAGACGGCTCTGATCGTGGACGAAGCACGGACTGCTCTGGCTCACCGCGTAGGCGTCTGGGCATAAACGGCTGAAGGTCAGAGTTCGAGGCCACCGACGTCGCGGCCACCGCGGGAGAGGGAGCGTGACCGTCCGGTGCTGCGCTCCACTCCGGCGCGGAAACGTTCGTAGGCCTGGTGGAGGCTCTGTTGAGAGTGCGCATGCTCGCGCCAGGCGGCCCGCCAGGTGCCGCGGCGTTCCTCATGGCGGTCGAGGACCTCGCCGACTATGTCGGGAAGGTGCTCGCGGGCGGTGTGTTCGGCTTCGGCATGCATCGTGCGGGGGCGATCTTCGTTGGTCAAAATCATCTGAAGAGCTTGCGCGGCAGCGTGTTTGGTGCCGCGCCTCGCCACATGCATACCGATGTGGGGGGCGCTGTGTTCGTGGTCGGCTTCGCCGCCGAAGCGGGTGTAGAGGTAGGCGTGGTTGGTCTGGCGGCCGCGGCTGAGCCCGACGTAGGCCTGGGTGCGGGAAGCGGTCTCGCCGAGCACGGTGTGGGCGGTGTCGACAGTGACACCTTGAGCGGCATGCACGGTGACCGCGTATCCAAGGTGGACGTGCTGGCGTAGGTAGTCGCCGTCGAACAGAACGCGGGCTTTGTCGGTGAGCCGTTCAGCAGCGACCCGGTTGGTGGTTTCGTCGACGCCGGCCACGCGCCACCGGTTGCCGTTGCGCACCTGATCCACCGCCTGGCCCTCGGCGTGGTGGGGTCCGCGATGCACGGTGATGGTGGGGTCGTTGTCGCGGCTGACGATGATGTCACCGACCCGCACCGTCTGGTCGCGGGCCACCTGCGCAGCGGGTCCCTCGGTGGTGAGGGTGTCGTGCAGGCGCTGGTTGAGGGCATCAGCAATGTCCCAGGTATCGCAGACCAGCAGGGTGCTCTTCCCGGCGGCGCGGTCATCGAGATACGCGCGTAGGGCGGCGGCGGCCATGCTGACCTGATCGCCGGTGTGCAGTCGGTCGTGGTTGCGGTACCAGCCGACCGCTCGGCGGAGCCGGTTACCGCGCCCGTTGCGGATCGCTAGCGAGGCGTCGCGTTCGGCCGGATCGCGCATGCGCCACACCTGCGACAGGCGCTGAGCCCAGGGCAGCTCGGTGCACAGTTGGTCGAACATGCCGCCGCGGGCTTTGACCGGGGCCAGCTGGTAGGGGTCCCCGACGAGCACGGCTTTCGCCCGGGCCGCGGTAGTGGTCTCCAGCAGCTGGCGCAGCTTGGGGGTGGCCACCATGGAGGCCTCATCGACGACCACCACGGTGCGCTGATCGAGTTGCAGGGCACCGGAATCGAGCTGGTGCAGCGCTTTGTCGAGTGTCATCCCGTGATCACCGGCACCATCGGCGAGGGCTTGATCGACCGCCGTCCCGGTCGGAGCGAGCACCAGCACCTCTTTGTGGACTCGGTGAGCGGCGGCGCGCAGGGCTTGCAGGGAGTGCGTCTTGCCCGCGCCGGCGGGCGCGGACAGCGGATTGACCAACCAGGGCGACATGCCGATCGCGGATACCGCGCGCGCCTGATCCGGCGACAGCGCGGTCAGGTCGCTCGAGCGCACATCCAGGCGCGCACGCGCATCGGTGGCACCCGCGGCGTCGAGGACGCGCATCTCCTCCTTGAGGATCGCGGCCAGCGTGTATTTCTCGTGTCCTTCGCGCTCATGTGCGGCGCGCGGTGCGCTCACCCGCAGACCGACGCGCGCGGCGAGGTCCTCGATGCGCGCCCGGACATCCCGGCCCTCACCAGGGGATTCGTCGTAAGGCATGACCGCGCCGATCAGCTCGACGACATCGGCGCGGGTGAACGCCGCTTTGTCGATGTGCGCTAGCGCGCCCGCGATGCGCGCCCGCCCGGAAATGTGCGCTTGTGCGCGCCGCGCCTCGCGTGCGGCGAAGTGCGCGTCGCGGTCCAGATCCAGACCGCGCGCGTCGGCGCGCCACATCGCTTTGAGTTCGTCCCAGGCGAGCTGCTCGGGCTTGGAGGGCCGCGTCGCCTTCTGCGCGGTGGCCAATTGCGCGGCGGTGGGCTCACCGTCGACGACGACGAGGTTGTCTTTGGCCCATTCCCGCAGCCGCGTCGACCGCTGCGACCACGCCTTGATGCTGCGCTTGGTCACCCCGGCGATTTCGGCCATGCCGGAATGCTCGTCGACGGGCGCCCATTCGAAACCGCGCTCGGCGTACAGCTCGTGACGCAGCGTGGCCTGGTAGATGATCCCGGCAGCTTTGGCTTCGTGATACAGCGACTTCGAATCGATCGACACCAACCGACCATCAGCCCGGGCCTGGCGATTCGGGACGATGACATGGGTGTGCAGGTGCGGGTCCCCGCACCTGCTCGTCTCATGCTGATAAGCGATAGCCACCAGCCCGGGCAGCCGCTGCAAATCCTTCATCCCCGTGACCCGGTTGTGCACGCGGGTGTACCCGGCATGTTCATGCAGGTAGGTCATCGCCGCCTCGACGGCTGTGACGTGAGCGTTCTGCATGACCTTCTCGGCCACGTCATCGGTCAGCGACCGCAGCAGCGACACACTCTTGGGCGCGGCGAACATCAGGTCAAACCCGTGCACCCCGTTGGTCCCGAACGCCCGCCCCGCCTCCCCGCTGGGAGTCACCCCGTCATCGAGCCACCGCGCCGCAACCTCAGTGTCAGCAAACCCGCCGTCCAGTGCGGCGCCGTCTAAGCCGGTGGCCTCACCGACGGTGGCCTTGTCACCGACCACGACCCAGGTCGGGACCCGGGTGTCGCCTTCGGAGTAGTACTCGCCCAGACCGCCCCCGGCGGCCTGACGGTCCATCGAAGCTTGCCGGGCCTGATTGGCGGTGTCGTTGTAGTAGCCGATGCTCCAGCGACTCAGCCGCGAGATCGTCAGCACGGTCGCACCGCCACCAGAGCACCTCACCAAGCCGGACAGGCCGCCGCCAGGCGGCCGGGGTTCGGGCGCGCCAGCGCCCGGACCCGAGTATTGCACAACTTGTGCCAATGTGCCGTCGTACTTGTGGGAGAGGGGAGAGGACTGTGCAGGCGAGGCGTTGGCTGGTGTGGAGGGCTGGCGATGGGCGGCAGCGGTGGGAGTTGCGGGGAGATGGCCATGGAGCTGGATTGAAGAGACCGGGTGGGTGAGGGTGAGGGGGTGAGCGTGGAGAGGCAGCTGCTGGAGCTGTTGGTGCGCCCCAACAGCGGCGCATCAGAACGGGTCCTCACTTGGCTTGTGGACGGCGATTTGCCCCCGCAGCTGGAACGCGATATCGCATGGCTCGACGCGCCGACTCATTAGCGAAGGGTCCGAGTCAGATGCCAGTACACCGGCCCGTGAGCAAACACCTACATCGTCAGCGACCAGCGCGACACGCCTTCTCCTGGCAGAGAGGGGGTTGCTGGGCCCGCGGCGAAATTCACCGCTGACGGAAGATTTGTGGCGAAGTTGGCTAGGGGCGTGGCTAAAGCACTGGCCGGAGAGCGATGATCGCCGAGTGCTGAGTTCTCCGGCAGGTTATGAAACGCGCGGGTGGTCTGTGCCAGCCGAAAAGTTTCGTCGGGTACGGACGCAATCGCTTGGTCGTGTCCCACTTGTCGGTGAAGATAAGGCCGAATCGCCTGGCTTTGTGAGGCGCTTCGACGAAAAAATGGAGCTGGCCGATATCGAGATAGCCGCCTGGCGGGGCGATATCTCGTCGGCCAGCTCCGTAGTCCCACTGATTGTGCAAACCAAGAAAGGACGGTGCCCATGGTACGACCGAACACCTCTGATCAGAACCCTCGTGGCGTGAATGCGTCGCCAGCGCTACAGATCACGATCGCGGTGGCCTGCGCCCTCGTGGTCGCCCAGGTCACTGATTGGGTTACCGCTGCTCATGTCCTCGTGGCGGTGCTGACTCTGTTCACGAGCTCTAATCGGGCGGCCCTGCCGCCGCCGGCGCGGCGGTGTGCGCGCTGCGGGCAGCAGCAGTGAGTTCATCGCCACAGGTCGCGTCGGTAAAAGTCGTCAGCGCCGCGGCGGGCGCGTCGCGCGTGAGTAACGAGTTCGTCGCGAGCGGCTTGCTCGGCGGCGGCCGCCGCGGTGCGCCGGTGTGCGGTGCGTTGCCGCGCTGTCGCCAGCGCCTCAAACGCCGCGGTGCGGCCCGGCCCGGTGGCGGCGGCTTTCCCGCGCGCTCGGCCCTCAGCGTGTTCACGGCGGGCCTGGTTGGCGGCCGCGGCGCGCGCTTGTTCGGTGGCACGGGCCTGAGCTTCGCGGGCTTCGTCGAGGGCGGCGGGCCGGTCGCTCAGGCTGTTGTGGCTGGTATGCCAGGCCAGCAGCGTGCCCAGCAGGGCGATCGGCCGCGCCGGCGCGTCGGGAATCCAATGTCCCGTGCCGAGCCAGTCGGCCACCAGCGCGGTCAGATCCGCCGGTGTCCAGCCGGCGGCCGCCGGCGCGGCCAGCATCCCCGCCCAGCTGCCGGAGGTGTACATCCGTGCCCACGGCGGGGCATCCGGGTCAGCGCGCCATCTGGAGGCCAGCCGTCGGCCCGGCTCGTCAGGCGCTCGGCGGCGCGCAGCGCCGTGGTGCCGGGCGCCTGCGCCCGCGCGGGTAGTAATCAGACCTTTCAAACAGGGGGAGGTGGTGGTTACTGGGGACCGTTCCAGATGGGGTGACAAGCTGTGGACTACTCGGTTGATCTGGGGGTTATCGTGCAGCGCCCACACCGAAGCCCAGCCGCGGTGCCGGTCGCCCATCCGCCAGGACGCCATCCGCTCGATATAGGTGCGTTGGCGGCCGCGCAGAACCTCGGTGGCCACGCCGAGCAGGCGAAGGCACTCATGCGCTCGCTGGATGGTGCGCTCACAGAACCCGGTGGCGGCCGCTAGTTGGTCATTGGTGGGTCGGCAGTTGCGGCCGGTGTTCCAGTCGGCGTAGCGCGCCATGGCCGCAGCGATCACGACGAGCGTCTTTTTCCCGATCCCGCCGTCACACATGCGGGGGCGCACCTCGGTGGCGTAACGCAGCTCGTAGGCCACCGCGACGGTGGTGTGCGCCCAGTAGGAGGGCCCCCCGCTCCAGCACGGCACACCGGCATAGGTGTCAGCGTCGAGCTCCAGGCCGACGAACACACTCGGCGCCGGCATGTCCCGGCCCGAGAGCCGGCGACCGCGCCGGATCGCCAACACCTCGGCGGTGCCGGTGGTGCGGATAACACCGCGCCGGCGCACGGCCGAGGTACAGCCGCGATACGTCGGCGGTGGTGCGGTGACCGGCCTCCGCCTCGAAAACGGCCGGTAATGGTTGCTATCTGATAAACCACGGTGCGCGTCATCTAGAACTGCAGACGGGTGTGCGCTACCGTGAGACCTGTCAGCCAAGACAGTCCCTTCGGGGATGGTGCGAAAGCACCGCAGAGTCGAGATCCCAACTCGACTCGACGCGGCCCCTGGTTCCAGCCGGGGGCTTTCGTCGTTTAGCGGGTCATCCGCGCGTTATTGAGATGTGCGTAGGTCGGCCAGACCGCCTCCCACTGCGGTCTAGCGCTGTATCTCAGATCGCTAGCGGCAGAACCTCCTTTTCAGACTTGGTGTCGAGTTCGCGGACAAGATGGGGAAAGCCCATGTGCCGGCAGATGATGTCGGCGAGGTAGGTGGACCGCTGCATTCCGAGTCGCTGATGGTCGCGCTCGACGAGCTGCGCGATGGGTAGCGGCAGACGCACTTTCGCGTGGGGGCCGATGGCATCGTCGGCATGCGCCATGGCGGTGGACTGCGACTCAAATAACAGCTGCTGCGGTAAATGGCGCATCAGATCAGGCCGACCGTAGTGGAAGCACACGATGTCAGTCAGCACAGCTGACCGGTCGACGCCGTAGTCGGCCGCGGCCGCGGTCGCGGCCGTGAGAACGGTGACGGGAAGGGTTGCGGTCATGACGGCTCGCTCCCCCAAGGACGGGCGGCCTCGACGAGTTGGTCCGGTCATGTGCGCGATCCTGCCCGTAGCTTTGCCGGAAACGGCGCAGGCGCGCCGGTCCGCGGGCGAATTTCCGGCAAACCACCTCCCCGCCCAGCGGGCTTATCGGGCCTCCTTCTCAGCATGTCCTTCCTCGCAGTGGCCGGGTTCGTGCGTGCGGGTGGTGGCTGTCAAGGCTCGACCGGGGTCGACCGCGTAGCAGCGTGGCCTTGACAGCCACCACCCGCACGTTCACCAC
>MDSW01048920.1_pt1 | contig 22875 bp, 17 predicted proteins | sample 811171 | NCBI WGS metagenome assembly MDSW01 (sample SAMN05326641, study PRJNA326480) | marine metagenome | isolation source: seawater | place: Atlantic Ocean: North West | collected 2012 | reverse complement strand
GAGTCCAAAGACGGCGAGTCCAAAGACGGTGAGTCCAAAGACGGTGAGTCCAAAGACGGTGAGTCCAAAGACGGTGAGTCCAAAGGCGGTGAGTCCAAAGACGGTGAGTCCAAAGACGGTGAGCCCAAAGACGGCGAGTCCAAAGATGGCGAGTCCAGCGAGTCCAGCGAGTCACAGGAGAGTCAGTCCGGCCAGCAGAGCGAAGGAGGCCAGCAGCAGCAGACTCCCGGACGTGAAGAGCTGGAGCAGGCGCAGAAGATGATGCAGGAAGCTTTGGACCAGCTCAAAAAACAGCAGAAGGAAAACGCCCTGAAGAATCAGGATCAGGCGATCGCTGAACTTGAGAAGGCTGCCAAAGAACTGGAAGAGCTGCTGAAGCAGTTGCGTGAAGAAGAAAAGGAAATGGTTTTGGCTGCCCTGGAGGCTCGATTCCAGAGGATGCTGGCACTGCAGACTCAAATCTACGAAACAACAGTCGACCTTGATGCCACCGAGCGTGAAAAGTGGCTCGACACAGCAGTCAGTAAGTGTCGCGAACTTGCTCAGGAGCAGGTGGCCCTGACTGCTGAATGTACTCTGACCGCAGCGCTGTTGCGGGAAGACGGCACGTCCGTCGCCATCCTGCTGGCAGTCGAGGATATCGAAATCGACATGGGCTCCATTTCAGAGCGGCTGCAGGGAACCAGGACAGGCACTCTGACGCAGACGCTTGAAACTGACGTCATTGAAGCGCTCAAGGAACTCATCGAAGCGACTCAGCAGGAGATGCAGGAGATGAAGGAGCAGCAGCAACAGGGTGAGCAGCAACAGGGTCAGCCTAAGCGCCCCGACCTTGTTGACCTGATGGCAGAAATCAAAGTCTTGAGATCGTTGCAGCTGCGTGTGAATCGTCGAACAAAGAAGATCAATGATCTGCTGGCGGACCCGGAAGTTCAGGCCAGCGGTGCTGACACAGCTGATTTGCAGGAGCAGCTGGCGGAACTCGCACGTCGGCAGGATCGCCTGCGAGAATCAGCTATTGAGCTGGCTAAGAAACTGGAGCAGAGTCGATGAACAGAACCCTCTTCCTACTGACCGCAGTTGTCTTTACTGTTGCTCCGGTATTGGGGCAGGAACAGGGGTCTATTGCCTTCTCTCGCCCAGGCGTGGCAGACGTCAGGCAGCAGCTTGGCGAATGGCTGACGGCCAGCGGTGCTGACAAAACCGTTGCTGATGCAGTCAATGAACTTTGGGCAGACTCCAGTCAGCTCAATGCGATGACTGGTGAAGAGACACTCGATATGTTGATTCAGTCCTTCGCAAAGGCGGACGCAGCTGCTGCAAAACTGCTCCAGGAGAGCTTTGGTGAAGTAGCTCCGGCGGCCATCATTTTCGATGGGATTCGTGCTCGTCCTCTCTACCAGAATCAGATTGAACTGTTTCGCGCTCGCTGGCTTGTTCAGCATCGGCATTATGACGAAGCGTTGCCTGTGCTGGAGAAGCTGAGTCCGGACGACGTGGTCGACCCCGCAGGGCTGTTGTTCTATCGGGCTCTCTGCCAGTCGGAACTCCTGAAACGCCGCGAGGCGCTGGAGACGCTTTCACTTCTGCTGGTCAATACAACAGACGTACCATCTCGGTTTCGTGTCGTTGCTGAGATGCTCCAGAAGGAGCTGATTGCTCGCAAAGATGACGGTATGCAGCATGTTGCCTCACTGATGAAGGACGTGAATCGCCGTCTGGACCTTGGAGATTCCGGCAAGCAGACTCAGGGACAGGAAGACGAAGTGATTGCGGCACTCGACAAGTTGCTGGAAGAGCTCGATCAGCAGAACCAGCAGGGCGGTGGTGGTGGCGGGGGAGGTTCCGGAAGCCAGGGATCAAATCAGCCAAGTTCTCAGGGAATGCAGGACAGTGCCATCAAAGGTGGGTCAGCAACTGGCGAAGCTGATCGAAAAGAACTGAAGGAAACGGGGCGTTGGGGGATGGCTGATAAGCAGGCCGAAGCTAAAGCGCGTGAGTTGATTCGTCAGAAGTTTCCGCCAAACTTCCTGGATCAGATCGGGCGGTACACTCGCAAGATCGCTGACAAGAAAAAGTAAAGGGAGTTTCGCCCGTGCCGGCCCTTATTAAATGCGTTTGCGCTCTGCTGACCCTCGTTGATGCCCGCGTTTCCACGCTGAATGATCAGGAACTGACCGGGACTCTGGTCAGCATCGACTCCAAAGTGCTCAAGCTGGATGCCGGCGGATCCGTCAGTGAAGTTCCAATCGGTGATATTCTGAGTGTCAAAATCGGTGATGAAGCCGAAGCGACTCAGCCACCTGCAGCAGAGATTCAGCTTCAGAGTGAATTTGCTATCGGTGTCAGTTCAATTGCCGCGACTGCCGAATCAGTCAGTGGCGCGTCTGAACGATTGGGTGAGCTGAAAATTCCCCGAGCACAGGTTCGTGCTCTGCGACTGCAGCCCATGAAGCCGGAGTGGAGTGGAGAGTGGCAGACCTTCCTGAAGCGGAAGAACAGCAAAGATATTCTCGTCGTGCCCAAACGTGGAGGTGGCGGACTGGACTTCCTTTCAGGAAACGTGACGTCCGTCAAAGAAGAACAGATTCCTTTCCTGCTGGATGGTGATGAGATCCCCGTTCCGCGACCACGCGTCTTTGGAATCGTGTTTGCCCGGCAGGAGCAAGCCGGTGCCGGCGGTGCTTTGGCTGTCACATTTCGTGATGGCAGTCGAATGGGAGTCAGCGATATTTCACTGGCAAACGATCAGGTGAAGCTTTCTCTGCCGTGGAAGCAGGATGTGAACGTCCCGTTGGAACAGGTTGCCGCGATCGATTTCAGCTCCGGCCGCATTCATTACCTGTCTGACATTGAGCCACTTGCAGAACGTTACTTCGGTCTTGACCCGGAAGGGCGCGGCTGGGGGCCTCTGTTTGAAAAGGATCGCGGCACCCGAACGGGGATTTCGCGTCAATGGAAGATGAGCCGTGACAGTTTTCCGAACAGTGGACGGCCAAAGCTGACTCTGCGCGGTGAGACGTACTCACGTGGTCTCTGCATCTTTCCAAGTGCTCGGATCGACTACGCTCTGGATGGAAAGTACTCCAGCCTCACAGCTGTTGTAGGTGTGGATGATCAGGTGGCATTCAATCAGGTCAAGGGCCGGCCGCCGACTGCCGTTGAAATCACGGTTGAAGGAGACGGGAAGCAGATCTGGCACAGGATGGTTAATGCTCCGGATGACCCAGTCGATCTCAACGTGGACCTGACCGGGATCAATACACTGCGATTGATTGTGGACTTCGGGGACGGATCCAGTACCTGTGACTTTCTTGATCTGGCCAATGCGCGCCTCATTGTCAATACATCGGCTGAATAACACATGAGTGGAACTGTGACTTTAATGACCAGCCTGCGCCGCCGGATTCTGGTGCTGATGGCGTTTCTGCTGACGGCGTCTGCATTTGCTGCAGACGTTCCTGAAACGGTCAAAGAGCGAGAACAGCGGCGCATCAAAACGATTGAGAAAATTGCCCCGTCGGTGGTTTGCGTAATGCCCGCATCCGGTGCGGGTGGCGGATCCGGCGTTTTGATTTCCGCCGACGGCTATGCCATCAGTAACTACCACGTGACTTCCGGTTCCGGGGACTTCATGAAGTGCGGCCTGAACGACGGCAAGCTTTACGATGCTGTGATCGTTGGAATTGATCCTACGGGAGACGTCGCACTGATCAAACTGCTGGGGCGCGATGACTTCCCCTTCTGCGAACCAGGTGACAGCGATGCCGTTCGCATGGGAGATGAGGTTGTTGCTCTGGGTAACCCATTTCTGCTGGCCGGCGATTTTACGCCCACGGTGACCTACGGAATCGTGAGCGGCGTTCGGCGTTATCAGTACCCGGCGGGTACGTTTCTGGAATACACCGACTGCATTCAGGTTGATGCTTCCATTAACCCGGGGAATTCGGGCGGCCCACTGTTCGATATCGACGGTCGGTGGATTGGAATCAACGGGCGGGCATCCTTTGAGAAGCGCGGGCGAATCAATACTGGTGCGGCCTACGCCATTAGTGTGCGACAGGTGCTTCTGTTTGTGGAGCACCTGCGGTCTGGCCGAATCGTGGACCACGCTCGAACCGAGTTCACTGTTGAGACGAACGACGGGGTCGTGGAATTCTCGTCCGTATCTCAACTTTCCGAGCCTTATCGCCGCGGCGTTCGCTCCGGAGATGAACTCGTGTCGTTTGCCGGTCGGTCTTTGACCAGCGCGAATGACTTCAAGAACATTCTTGGCATTCTTCCCGAAGGAACACGCGTTCCGATGACGTGGCGGAATGACGATGGCATTCACCGCACCACCGTCCGCCTGCTGCCGCTGCATGGTTTTGAAGAAGCTCCCGAACTGCCAGGGGACCGCCAGCCGCAACCTGGCGACGAAGACGAGCAGGATAAGCCTCAGCGACCAGGCCGGCCCGGCATGCAGCGAAAACCCCCTCCGCCGGTACCCGCTCAGTGGAAGCATCTGTTTAAGAAACAGAAGGGGTACGCCAACGCGTATTTTAATGAACAGCACATGAAGCGACTCGTTGAGCGGCTGCGTGAGGCAGTGCCTTCTGAGCTGACGAAGGCGGACACTCAGTGGGTGTTTGCAGTGGCGACAGAGAAAAGCACGGGAGAACTCGGTGTCAGTCCGAAAGCGGCATGGCTTCAATGGGAAGGTGGTCGTTCGTCACTGCAGCCAGCAGCTGAAGTTGCTCAGTCCAATGAGCCCGATGAGTTCGGTGGTGTTCTGACAGCTCTGTTGCAGATGCGAAAGTTCTTTCGCGCTGATGACGAGCTGTTCAGCGAGACATTCTTTCATGGGGACGAACATATTGCACCATCCGGTGCTCACGTCGAAGTTGTTGTAACGAAAGACGACCTGATTAAGTGTCGCTGGTACTTTATGGAAGGCAATCCGCTGCCGATTGGTCTCGATCTCCAGACAGGTGCGGGAGAAGACGAAGCTCGCCTGAGATTTGACGCATGGAAAACGGACAGCAGTGTTCTGTATCCATCGCGCATCGGCGTGGTTGATGCAGATCGGGAGGAAACAGACTGGATGGATGTTTCTTCGATTCGCGTTGGGGCTCCTGCGAAATAGAACGCCAGTCTGCCTGTAGTCAAAAGATCACAGTCATGAAGAATTGCACTATAAAAACTGTTCTGTCAGCAGTGATGCTGGCATCCGGGCTCACCGCCGACGAGAACAAAACTCCTTCGGTACCGGACATCGTTGAATCGCGACAGGAAACAGTCGTGAAGCTGTTTGGGGCGGGTGTTGGGAATCTGGACTCCTACGGTTCCGGAATCATCATTTCCGAAGATGGGCTGGTGGCCACGGTCTGGAATCACCTGGTCAACAACGGATTTCTCACTGCTGTCACAGCCGACGGTCAGCGGCATGAAGTGATCGTTGTCGGAACAAGCCTGAAGCACGACCTTGCCATCCTGAGACTCGATACGGCTGAGCCTCAGAAGTTTCCGTTTATTGACTACAAGTCATCGGGCGCCCTGAAGACCGGCGATGGGCTGCTGGCATTCAGCAATGAGTATCATGTAGCGACCGGAAACGAACCTGTTTCGGTGATGCATGGTGTCCTGGCCTGTGAGACTCCCCTGGATGCAGGTCTGGGGCGCTGGCAATTTCCGGTGAAATCTCCCGTCTATCTGATCGACGCCATTGTCAACAACTCGGGTGCCGCCGGAGGTCTGGTTACAGACTCGAGGGGTGTGCCTGTGGGCATGCTGGGCCGAGAGATTCGGCATCGTGACACGAATATGTGGGTGAACTACGCAGTACCCCTGAGGACTCTGGAACCTGCGATCAGCACGATCCTGAGCGGTCAGAGAGTTCGAGATGATGAGCCCGAGGAAGAAGACCGAGTCCTGCTGTCGGATCGAAAGCTCACAGCGGTCTTTGGCATTACGGTTCTGCCGGCCATTTTGAAGAAGACTCCGGCTTACATTGACCGGATCGTGCCCGGTTCTGCTGCCGCAGCTGCTGAACTCCAGCGAGGTGACCTTGTATTGATGGTGGAAGACGACGTGATTCAGTCCGTCGAAGACCTCCGTGCTGCTTTAGCTACGCACCGCAAGGGCCAGTCCATCTCGCTCACCGTCAATCGCAACGATTCGCTCGCCGTGAAAACGCTCGTTGTGCCCTGATCCCGACGCAGTACGACACTGTGTCTGATAATACAGGGTTTGAAGCGAATACCTGGTGTGTTGGAGTTCTGCTCCGAGAGGCAGACAATTCCGGCATTCAGCCGTATCATGTGAATGCAGGCTGAGGGTCTTGTTTTGAGGTGACGTCTGCGTTGAGGAAGTGCAATGAACAGATTCACAGTTCTCCTTGTCCTGATTTTCTGCAGTGCCGTCGTCGCTGACGAATCAAAGCCCTCAGATGAGAAGAATCAGTCGACCGCAAACACGCCGGCTGGCGAGGCTCAAACGGACGAGGAGACGTCAGACGCACCAGATTATGAAGCCATGGTTGCGGCGCTGGTGAATATCAAGGCACCAGGCTTTGGCTACTCTGAGGTGCCGTCTGGTTTGGAGTTTCTGCCGTACCGGGACTCTAGCAAAGCCTCGCTCAGGTCTTTTGATACCAACGGCACTCCACCTCCCGGCCAGACGATTGCACCCGCTCCTGAGATGGTGGCGCTGGTTTCTGCCGGAGTTGACGTGGTCCCGACTTTGCTGCAACACCTGACAGACTCGCGTGAAGTGACGACCGTTCGGCCGCCGCCGGCCATGTACGGCGAAATTCGCATTGAATACGACTCGTATTCTTCGGGTCAGCATCCGGTCGATTTTCGGGAGTTGAGTCGGGCACGGAACCGAAACGGAAGCGGCACGAGCCTCATGCGGCCGCACAGGATTACGGTCGGAGATTTGTGTTTTGTGGCCCTCGGTCAAATCGTCAATCGCGATTTCAATACGGTGTCTTACGAGGATGATTATCTCTACATCTGCTCAACGTCACGCGACAACAGCTTTGCAGAAGTCATTCGGTCGCAATGGAAGTCGCTCACGGCGGAGAGTCATCGCCAGAGTTTGCGGTCGGATTTTGAATCTGCAGATTCATACATGCGTCGATCTGGCGCCTATCAGCGCCTTTCGCTCTACTATCCGGAAGAAACCGAAGCCCTTGTCCTTCAGCATCTGAATCGGACGGTCATCGACTACGACCGGGTGGAAAACCTGCGCCAAAGGCTCTTCTATCGAGTGGATCCGCAGGCATGGGATCCCATTATCGCCGGCGTGCGACAGCAGCCCAACAGTGACGCCCTGTTGTCCGGTCTCAGGGAAAGTCTGTTTAACGATCTCGAGTACCTCGAGTCGGATGACATGATGGGGCGATGGGAATCCCATTCAGGGGGTGACCTTCGAGAAACAAAGCTCATGTTGAGTCATGTATTTGGGTTACCGAGGAATGTGAAATCAGTTGATCGCGAAGCTCCTACCCATACAACATTCAGCGAACGTTCGGAGTTAATTTCCACTTTGATTCACGACAAAAGTAAGCAGGTGGGTGAGCGTGTTAAGCAGATTTTTGAAGAGAGCGCTGAGGATTCTTATGAGACAGCCGCCTGCCTGAAGTGCCTGGCACATCGCGACTTCGGTGGGTTTGTGCGGACTCAGTTGCAGAAAATTGACGGGCAGAGTTTTGTGACCAACGAACTGCACGTGAGCTGGCTGGATGCTGTGTCATCAACGACCGACGAAGCGACGATCGCAATGCTCACATCGCTGCGCGATGAAACCCGGAACCCGGACTATTTTGCCGCGCTGGTCACTGGTGGACTGAAGGTTGAGGCGAAAGAACTCGAAGCAAAGAGTATTGAGCTGATTCAGCAGTTGCCCAACGATTCCACTGCGGGCGCGACTCTGCTGGATCTGGTTCGCACCGAGATTCCAGCAGAGGCTGAATCACTCTACCGCCTTTACATGGGGAGTGGGTCATGGCTGCGGGCGGCACAGGTCTGTCAGTCATTGACTTATCTGCCTGACTCGAACTCCATGTTTGAGCCTGATGCTGTGCTCGCCGAACTGTTGGATGACAAGCGAACATACACTGGAAATGACAACGAGATGTACAAAGACCTGCGGATCTGCGACCTTGCCGCGCTTGCTCTTTCAGGGCGAGTTTCAGAGTCCGTATTTGATTCAGAGTGGCCGATTGAACGACGCGACAGAATGATCTCTATTTTCAGGCGACAGATGAATCTGGAGGAAGTTGCATTCAATCCAATGCTGTGGCTGACGGAACCCGAAGGGCTGTCGCCTTTGCGATTATCGCTGCTCCTGCTGGTCGTGCTCGGCGTCGTAGTTGTGATACGGCCGTTCTTCAACCGGACGACTGCCGACCCCGCCGACGATTCTGCCGCGAAAGAGAATTGAGAGTCACCGTTCGACTCGTCATACTCCCGCCTCACATTCGGATTCTCCGAATGTTCCTTCGATTTAGCAGGAAAACCAGCGATGATGCTCTCTCATATGGTGTACTTCACCCTCAAAGACTCCTCTGCGGAAGCGTGCCAGAAACTTGTGGACGCGTGCCACAGGCATCTGACGCAGCATGACGGAATTAAATTCTTTGCCGCAGGAACTCGTGAGACTGATTATCAGCGGCCTGTGAACCAGATCTTCGATGTCGCGCTGCATGTGGTGTTTGAAGACAGGGCAGCTCATGATGTTTATCAGACGTCTGACAATCACATGGCCTTCATTGAAGAAGGAAAAGACAACTGGGAGAAGGTGTGTGTGTTTGACGCCAACGTCTCCTGACCGGTGGCGTATGAAATGGCGTTGATCCTTCCCAGTTGACTGCGCGCGGAGCCTGACTTCATGTCGGAAGCCGAGGAATCAGATGCTCCGCTATTGCCTGATGAGCGGGTGGGCTGGAGGGAATGGGCGGCTGCTCTGGCGACGGCTTTATTGATCGCCGCATGGGTCTGGCGAGATATCGTGGCAGGCGGCGGACTGTTCGGTGGAGACCCATACCCTTACTTCCTCCCGCAGAAAGTTGTGGTTGCCAGGGCGTTTGAGGACGGTGTCGTCCCGCTGTGGCATCCGTGGACCGGGCATGGTTACCCGTTACTGGCAGAGAGCCAGGCCGCCGTGTTTTATCCTGCGACTCAGGTCCTGTACCGGGTCATGGATGTTCATGCTGCGTTCCACACCAATCTGCTGTTGCATTATGTGCTGGGGTTCGTATTCGCGTGGCGGTTTGCACGAAGTCAGGGCGTTTCTTTCGCCGCCGGACTGCTGGGGGCGACGGTCTTTGTATATGGCTGGTTTCCGGCTCGGGTTTCGCTGGAATGGGCGGCAGTGGGTGCCGTCTGGATGCCTCTCTGCCTGTGGCTGACAGAACGGCTGCTGCGAGTTCCGTCTTTTCGACGCACTGCAGTTCTGGGGTTGGCATTCGGACTTCATCTGCTTGCCGGACACTTCAATCTGGCATTTATTACGCAGCTGACCTGTTGCGGATTCGCAGCAGGCAGGTGCTTCCTTCGAGCTCAGTCGGGCAGTCGGTGGAAGCCGGCCCTGTTAACGCCCGCTGCAATTGCTCTCGGTGTATTACTTGGGGCAGTGCAGCTGATTCCTACGTGGGAACTGAGAGGACAGAGTCAGCGTCAGGGAGTTGATGCTCGGCACGACCCGGCGTATGGGCACATGCCACCCCTGTATGCCAGCCAGTTGGCGACGGGCTGGTTGTATTGGCATACGCCGGAAATGAAGCAATCGCGCGACTACCGTGATTCATGGGGCGCGATTTCAGCGGACACCGTTTCCGTTGAAGCTCACCTGTATTGGGGCATTGCTCCGTTTGTGTTGGTTGTTTTTTCGCTGGGTCGCCGTGTACGCAGACAGGCAGCCACACGGATATGGATGCTTCTGGGCATCGCCGGTGTGGTTTATTCAACAGGCTGGCTGGTTCCGTTAACGAAGCGTCTCCCGGGATTCGGGTTCTTCATCGGTCCAGGCAGATACACAATCGTTGCCGCGATGGCTGGTGCCGTGTTGGCCGGACTCTCGCTGACGCAGTTGTTGAAGACGTCAAAGCGAGGTGTCGGTCTCATCATCGCACTTCTGATTGGCGTGACTGTCTGGGACCTGGAACAATCCAATCTCGCGATTCGAGATTCGGCGATCGTCGAGACGCCTCCCTATGCTCGGTTGAATGATAGCTGGGTCCGACGGTCACTCTCAGAGAGACCCGAATTCCGAGTGCTCGCGCCGATGCCGAATGTCGCCAGTGTCATGAGGGTAAATGGTCTGCCCACTTATCTTGGGTTGGGTCCCGAACAGTATTTCACGTCGTTGTTCCGGCAGCCGACAGGTCCGGAAGACTCAGGGGCGACCTTTCCCGGTGAACAACAGCTGATGGATTTGAAGCGTCTTGGGGTGACGCACATCCTGACGGCGGCTCCGCTTGAGCGGCCGGCTGACGGACTTGAGGAAGTCTTCAGTGCTCCCGACCCGTACTTCGGAACTGTTTGGTTCACACCGACTTCCACAACTCTGTATCGAATTGCCGGTGCCGGCGGACGAGTCGTGACGGAACCGGAGAGTCCTTCGAGGCCCACGATTCGCGCGAAGAACTGCAATGTAGTCGAGATTGAGGTCGAGATGTCGGCCGCCGGGACGCTCACACTGCGGGACCTTGACTGGCCCGGCTGGATTGTCAGCGTGAACGGTGAATCGGCCGAATCCGGAACGAACGACCTTGGCATGCGAACAGTGCAGCTTCCCGCCGGCCGTCATGTTGTCCGGTGGTCGTTCGAGCCGCAGTCGTTTGTGATCGGGGTGTGGGTCTCCGTGGCGGCTCTCATCCTGACGTTTTTCCTGCTGATCTGGCGTCCGCGGTGCACCGCTGACAAGTCAGGAGACGCGGCACCCCCGACTGTTTAAATCACCTCAGCTCAGGGTTATGATCTCCTCCCACCAATTCTGAATACTGGAGATAACACTGTGCCTGGTCCTCTTTCACGTCGCCATTTCATGGCCTCCGCTGCTGCCGCGGGCGCTGCGGTCACATTTCCTTCATCAGCGCGTTCGTCAATGGCTGTTGATGAAATCGGGATCGGCTTTATCTCCTGCGGTGGTCGCGCCGGCGGGCATATGGGCGTGTTCGGGAAAATGTCCGACGTCAATGTCACGGCCCTTTGCGATCCGGATGAGGGGCGACTGGGGTCTGCTCAGAAGCGATTCAACAAGGCCAAAGGATATACGGACCTCCGTAAACTCCTTGAGGACAGCAGTGTTGATGCCGTTGTGGTAGCGACCACAAATCACTGGCACTGTCTGGCTTCGATCTGGGCAATGGAAGCTGGCAAAGATGTATACGTCGAAAAGCCTCTCTCCCATAGTCAGTGGGAGGGTGAACAGACTGTGCTCGCAGCTCGCAAGTACAACCGCATTTGTCAGGTGGGAACGCAGCAGCGGTCAGACCCGATGCAGGCGGAGATCAAGAAGTTCCTGCATGAAGATAAGGCACTTGGACAGATCCTGCATGCTCGAGTGAACCGTTACGGTGTGCGTGGCGCAATCGGTAAACGAGACACGCCGCTGAAGATCAGCGATTCAGTCAACTACGATCTCTGGCTTGGACCGGCTCAGGACAAGCCGATTTTCCGAAACAAGCTGCAGTATGACTGGCATTGGGACTTCAACACGGGTTCCGGTGAAATGGGCAACTGGGGTGTGCATGTTCTTGATGACCTGAGAAACAATGTCTTCCAGGACTCAGTGCGACTGCCACAGCGTATCTTTGGTGGGGGCGGCCGAGTTGCATGGAACGACGCGGGTGACACTCCCAACGTACATTTTGTTGGCTTTGATACCGGGTCAATTCCTGTTGTGATTGGTCTGACCAACCTGACTGCCGGCAAGGGCGGAAAGGGATCACCCCGACATCCGGGACCAGGCAGTGGCTACATCGCGTATTGTGAGGGAGGTCGACTGGAAGGTCAGCGTGGCCGGGCAGCTGCGTTTGATAAGGACGGAAAGAAGATCAAAGATTTCAGAGGCAATAGTGGGGGCGGTCATCAGCGCAACTTTATTGACGCAGTACGCAGTCGCAACATCAGCAGTCTGAATGCAGATGTGGAAGTGGGTCACCTGTCGACAGGCTGGTGTAACCTTGCCAACATCGCATTCCAGGCGGGGCGTCCGTTCCGGATGGAAGATTCCAATCAGTTGCCGAACCAGCATGGCATCTGGCAGGACCTTGTGAAGTCCATGCAGGAACATCTGGACTCCCATGATGTTGCCATTACGAGTGATCAGGTAAAGCTGAGTCCCGTCCTGACAATTGATCCTGAGACGGACCGCTTTACAGGTGCCGGCGCTGATGCGGCAAATGCATTCATCAAGCGCCAGTATCGGGCACCTTATGTCGTTCCCGAAATTGGATAGTTTGTTCACTCTCAATAGCCACAGTAGAACCATCCCGAAACCGAACCGGCGGATCGCCAATGCTGCGAATGACGTCTTTGCGAAGCAACCTCGATCGGTTTTCAGATGGCCTTTCGTCAGCCCCATCCGTTGCTCTGAAACGAGACCAATGAGAATTTTGTTTGCCCTTTTTCTGCTCACCACCACTGTCTTTGGTGCACCCGGGGCCGAACGCCCGAATGTTGTGATTGTCATCACTGACGATCAGGGCTACGGGGACCTGTCCTGCCACGGTAATCCGGTTTTGAAGACGCCTCATATTGATGAGCTTCATAAGGAAGCAGTGCGGTTGACGGACTATCATGTGTCACCAACCTGTTCGCCTACACGCAGTGCATTTCTGACGGGTCACTGGACGAATCGGACGGGTGTCTGGCATACCATCATGGGCCGATCGATGCTTCGTGAGAATGAAGTCACCATGGGTCAGATCTTCAAGGATGCCGGATACGCAACAGGCATGTTTGGTAAGTGGCACCTTGGTGACAACTATCCATTTCGGCCTGAGGATCGGGGTTACACAGAGGTCATGCGACACGGCGGTGGCGGCGTAGGGCAGACACCTGACTACTGGGACAATGCCTATTTTGACGGGGCATACTGGCACAACAGTAAGCCGGAGCAGGTGCAGGGCTTCTGCACAGACGTCTTTTTCGATTATGCAAAGAGGTTTATTAGATCGTCAAAAAAGCAGAACAAGCCATTCCTGGCCTACATCGCAACCAACGCGCCTCATGGACCCATGCATGCCCCTGAAGAATGGGCGGCTCCTTATGCGGACGTGAAGAACGTAGGCCTGCAGCACTTCTTTGGAATGATTGCAAACATCGATGACAACGTCGGAAAGATGCGAAAGTTCCTCGCCGACGAAGGGCTTGCGGAGAATACGATTTTCATCTTTACCACTGACAATGGTTCGTCGAGCGGCTGGCGTCTGTTCAATGCAGGTATGCGAGCCGGTAAGGGAAGTGAATATGAAGGTGGCCACCGCGTTCCCTTCTTTGTCTCATGGCCTGCGGGTGGCATCGGAGGTGGAGTGGATGTGGATTCGACAACTGCTCACGTCGATGTCGTTCCAACACTGATTGAACTCTGCGGCCTCAACAGGCCCCGGAAAGTTCGCTTTGACGGAATCAGCCTGGGGTCTGTCCTTAAGGACCCGAAGACGGCCGGGCTGGCTTCAAGAATCCTCGTGACAGACTCGCAGCGTGTGAAGGATCCGATCAAGTGGCGTAAGAGTTCTGTGATGCAGGGCAAGTGGCGACTCATCAACGGTAAAGAACTCTATAACATAGGAGATGACCCGGGGCAGAAGACAGACATTGCGTCACAGAATCCCGCCGTGGTTCAGCGTTTGAGTCAGTTCTATGAACAGTGGTGGGCAGATCTGGAGCCGTCCTTTAAGCAGAATGCAGCCATCTATCTTGGCCACCCGAAGGATAACCCGGCCCGCCTGACATCGCACGACTGGATCACAACCGGTTCGACCCCGTGGAACCAGGCCCATATTCGTAAGGCAACGAACGGTGACGGCAACACGGGGTTCTGGAACGTGCATGTTCACTCATCGGGCCGATACACCATTCGTCTGAGACGGTGGCCCGAGACTGCGGACCTTCCAATCAATGCGCCACTCGCTCCCGGTGCCCCGGTTCCCGGAACCAGGGCGTTCCGGACTACTCCTGGGGTCGCGATCTCACCGGTCAAAGCTGCTATCTCCATCGGAGATGTGAACGAAGAACAGAAGATTGACCCGTCCAGCAAAGAAGTCGTGTTCGATGTCGTCCTGAAGAAAGGGAGGACTCGATTCACCGCACTGTTTACTACGGGAGACGGGGAAAAGTACGGCGCGTACTACGCATACGTCGAAAAGAAATAGCCGGAGTTTCCGGCGCAGTTGAAGGAGGCATTCATGCCGGATCTGGAGGATGGTGAAGCGGTGGAGATGAGAGGCTCGGCCGCAAAACCGAATTTGCTGGCCAATCCGGCCGGCGTCTGCTCCGGTCCGGCGTGGCGGAACCAGTCTCTGCCAATCGAGTAACGGACCTGTAAACACGTGGTGACTGTTCGTTATCGGCGCATTGGAGCCAATGGTCAGACGAAGGACAAGCAGTGTGATCCTGCCGAAAAAGCACCGTCGCACGCAGACAAACTGATTGCCAGCGAGACCGGAGCCCGGCACGAAGAGAAGTAAGGCTGACTCATCGTTTGACGAGGCAGGTATTGCCACCAGAGGTGTTCTATGGAGATTCAGATGAGAACCATTGCCGCTGTTGTCCTGTTGTCGTTCGCATGTTCGGCAGGCGACTGGCCGAACTGGATGGGAGCTGATCTCACCGGAATCAGCAAAGAGACAGGCTGGTCTGACAGGTGGCCGGAAGACGGTTTGCCCGAGGTCTGGACGAAGGAAATCGGGATCGGATTTAGTTCTGTCAGCATTGTGGGCGGCCGGCTGTACACGATGGGGCACGATGACGGCAAAGAGACTGTCTGGTGCCTGAAAGCCGACTCAGGCGATGTGGTCTGGAAGCATTCCTATGACGCAGAACGGAACGGAAACCTCTACGAGGGCGGGCCCGGATCCACTCCAACAGTCGATGGAGAGTCTGTTTATACGCTCAGTGTGGACGGGCGTCTGCTATGTCTGAACCGAAACAATGGAACAGTGGAATGGGAACGATCCCTTCAGGTGGAACTGGACACTCGATTACACGAGTGGGGCTACAACTCTTCGCCATTCATCATTGGCAACCGACTCCTTGTGCAGGGGGGCCGAGTCGCCTGCTTCGACAAACGCAATGGCCGCAAACTGTGGTTGTCTGAGCCACATCGAGCAGGATACGGATCTATCCGGGCATTCAAACACCAGGGCGAAATGCTTCTTGCAGGTCTTGACTGTGAGGGGTTGCGAGTGACTCGGTTGAACGACGGTTCCGAAGTCGCCTTTCACCCGTGGGAATCGCCATTCGATACCAACTCCACAACGCCGATTATCGTTAAGGATACGATCTACATCTCAACAGGGTACAACGTGGGATGTGGGCTGTTTCGTCTGAAGGATGGAGAGCTCGAAGAGCTCTACACCAATCGAAAAATGCGCAACCATTTCAACAACAGCATTCTGTATCAGGGTCACCTGTACGGCATGGATGGGAATTCCAACCTCGGCCGAATTGTCACTCTGACATGTATGGATCACCAGACAGGCGAGGTAAAGTGGAAGCAGCCGGGGTTCGGATGTGGGACGGTGACCGTGGCCAACGATCGGTTGTTGATTTTGAGTGAACGAGGGGACCTTGTGACCGGCAAGGCGTCCCCCGATGGTTTTGAAGAAATTTCACGTGCTCGAATCCTTCATGGCCGTTGCTGGACTGTCCCCGTCCTGCTGGATGGTCGAGTCTATGCCCGCAACGCTGAAGGAGATCTTGTCTGTGTCCAGCTTCCGGAGAAGAAATGAGTTTCGATCACACGAGGTCAGTTGTCTTTACTCTGCTGATCTCAGTCATTTCGATTGGAGTTGCTGACGACACGTCCTCTCCGAACTGGACGCAGTTCCGAGGGCATGAGGCCTCAGGGGTGGCCGAAGGATGGACACTGCCACGATCATGGAATGTGGAAGATGGAACGAACGTCCTCTGGCGGACAAAGATACCAGGCATGGGGCACGCGTGCCCGGTTGTTTCCGATGCAGCCGTCTACATCCTGACCGCCGATTCCAGGGAACGTTCGCAGGACCTGAAAGTAGGGCTCTACGGAGACATTGCTCCGGCCAAAGAGGACTTCCCATTCACGTGGACTCTGTACTGCCTGTTTGCGGGCGATGGTCGCGTATGCTGGAAACGCGATCTGCATACCGGGGTTCCTCTGATCAAGCGGCACACAAAAGCCAGTCATGCGAACTCAACTCCCGCGACTGATGGCAACCATGTGGTCGTTCAGCTTGGATCCGAAGGGCTGTATTGTCTGAACCGTTGTGGTGATCTGCTGTGGCGGAAGGACTTTGGTGTTCTGGACTCAGGTTATTTTCAGGTGAAGCAGGCGCAATGGGGCTTTGCCAGTTCTCCCATCATCTGGCGCGGTCGTGTGTATGTGCAGTGCGACGTTCAGGACGACTCGTTCATCGCGTGTCTGGATGTCAGAACGGGAGACGAATACTGGCGGATCAGCCGCGACGATGTTCCGACATGGAGCACGCCCACCATTCATTCATTTGGCAAACGTAACCTGCTGGTTGCCAACGGTTTCAAACATGCGGCGGGCTACGATGCACTGACCGGCGACGAGGTGTGGAGTATGGGTGAGGGAGGCGACATTCCGGTGCCGACTCCCATCGTGGCCCACAATCGGATCTATTTGAGCAGTGCCCACGGCGGTACGGCGCCCCTGACCGCCGTCCAGCCTTCAGCACAGGGACGCCTGAACCGTCCAGCCGAAGCAGGCGACGATGAGATGCTGAGCTGGCATCATGCACGCGAGGCGACCTACATGCAGACGCCTATCGTTTACCGGGGGTTATTGTACGCCTGTCGAGACAGCGGTGTGCTGACTGTGTTTGATGCAGTCACAGGTGAGAAGAAGTACCGGCAGCGATTGGGCAGTGGCACAGGGTTCACCGCGTCACCTGTTGCGGGCGATGGCAAGTTGTATTTCACCAGCGAGCAGGGTGACGTTTATGTGCTCGCAGCAGGTCCTGAGTATCGACTGTTGGCAAAGAACACCATGGGAGAGACCTGCATGGCAACGCCCGCATTATCGCGCGGGCGTCTTCTGGTTCGTGGCCGGGACACAGTCTTCTGTCTCAGAGAGACTGCGCCTTGAAAGTCGCCACGGAAAGGTACCTGCCTGGAACCTGCGGGCGATGCACAACGTCGTCCCGATGAAGGCAGGTGATTTTCTGCAAGACTCTTCTCAAACAGATCTTGCCCTCGGAGTAGGGGAGAGCTGCGCTCTCGTTGCCTATGGCTAATCCCCCAGAGTGCTTGCCAGGCGTCCGATTCGGCCTGATTGGCAAACCTCACTTCGCTCTCTCCGGCCCATACGATCAGCTGAGTTCCTGCTGCAGGCATTCTTCAAACGTGTTTTGCTGGAACTCAAAGCCAGCATCCTGAAGACGCCTGGGTATCACCCGCGTAGACGAAAGCAGCAGTGCGTTTGCCATTTCGCCCAGCGCGATACGCGCGGCGAATCCGGGCATCGGGAGGCACGTAGGGCGCTTGAGGTGAGCTCCCAGGATCTTTGTGAAGTCGTGATTCGTGGTCGAGAGTGGGCCGACTGCATTTACGGGGCCACTGATGTCCGTGTTGTCGATGCAGAAACAAATCATGCGGACCAGATCCTGCAGGCCGACCCAGCTCCAGTACTGTTTGCCGTTGCCGACGATTCCGCCCAGGCCAAACCTGAACGGTGTCAGTATTTTTTTGAGTGCTCCGCCGTGAGGGCTGATGACAACCCCGATGCGCAGATGCACAACTCGCATGCCGAGGTCTGAAGCGCGAGCTGCCTCCTGTTCCCACTCGGCGCATACTTCCGCAAGGAAATCATCACCAGGCGTTGAGTCTTCTGTGAGCTCTTCGTTTCCGCGACTTCCGTAGTATCCAATGGCCGATGCGCAGATGAAGTGTTTGGGACGCTTCTCCACGGCGGCAATTGAGTCCACAAGGCTGCGCGTTCCCTGAACTCGGCTGCTTCGAATCTCTGCTTTGCGTTCTTTGTTCCAGCGACCTTCGGCAATGTTCTTCCCGGCCAGATGAACAATGGTGTCGACTTCTTCGAGGCGAGCCGGATTGGCCAGGCCGGTGTCAGGGTGCCACTGAATCGTATCGCCCCAGCCGCCACGCGCGCTTCGGCTGATGCCAATGACCTTGTCACCGCGTTCATTCAATTGACTGACCAGCGCTCCGCCGACGAGGCCGGTGGGACCGCTGACAGCAATGGTTTGAGAATCCTGTGACATTTGCAAACTCCACTCAAACGAAGTCCTGTACGTTTTGTGATGTCCGAATGCATCACACTGCTTCTGTGCGCCGTCGCAGTTCTCCGCATCGCCGAGACCACGTTAACAGGCGTGCCTGATCATTACCGGATCCCACCGATGCTCAACCGTATTTATCTGCTATTTGCGACGAATTCACTCAGTTCAGGTGCACGCGCGGACCTTCACTCCGCTGTGGGGGTGTTATCACTGACCTGCTTGAGTCGATAATTCACGATCTGCGAAAAGTACCTGTTACCGTTGCGGTTATTGAATTGCTGTTCCAGTTCCCGGACTCGCCGTTCCAGCCAGTTAATGAGCTCTGGAACCGAGTACGGTGGGCCATCAGCTGCCAGCGGGCATTCATCGGTGAGCCGAATGGAGAGTTCTTCTGTTCCCTCGACAACAATCCGTCGCATCAGCGCCCAGGCCGCCAGCATGAACTCGAAACCGGACCGAACGGAACTGGCTTCAACCGCCCAGTGAATGTGTTTCTCAAAGAGGGATATTCCACGCGGCAGGTCACCGACAGCGGCGAGGTAACGGAGATGGTGCCCCACAAGTTCCACCTACTTGGGATTTCGCTGGATCTGTGGATAAGCGCGTCTGTGGATCTCCGCGGCTTCGTCCCACTTCTTCAGGTCAATCAGCGGCCCAAGCGCGAAGGACGCTCCCCAGATATAAAATCCGTTAGTATCGGAGCCGGTGAGCATTGGGAGAACGGCCTCATAGGCCTGCTTCGGCTCGCCCAGTTGAATGTGGAAGTCCGTTTGAAACAGCCGCAGTGCATCTCCCTGCCATGCCGACCCCGGGTGCTGCTGCATTGTTGAATAGAGTTCGCGAGCGAGGTCATGATCTCCCAGCCAGAGTGCGTTAAAACAGCGCCCCCGATACAGTGACCGGAGTCCAAGGCCGGACTCGCGAGTCTTCTGTTCCAGTTGGTCCATCAGCTGACCGATCTGCTCGCGGGAAATATTCGGAAAGCTCGCCACATAGGCGGCGGCTTCTTCCAGTCCGTTGATCAGCGCATCGGCTGGAAACTTTTCCGGATCTCGATCAACGGCCGCGACGCACCAGCTGAGCGCCACCATCATCCTGTCTGCTTCTCCCGCATGAAACGCGGCGCTGACATAGGAGATGCGAGTGATGAACTGCAGCCATTCATCCTGAATCGAATCGGCCAGGCGAACAGCCTCTCCAAAGAGACCACTCTGGATGGGCCCATCCTCAAGTTCACTGGCTCTGTCGAACAGCGACTGGATCTGTTCAACGACGTCGCTCACCTGATCTGCCCGCTCCCATGGACGACGTACTTGTAACTCATGATTTCCCGGAGACCGCAGGGCCCGCGTGCGTGGAAACGATCGGTGCTGATCCCAATCTCCGCACCGAGACCAAATTCGCCCCCGTCATTGAATCGTGTGCTGGCATTAATCATCACGGCGGATGAATCGACCATCGTCTGAAAGTAGTTCGCTGCAGCAAGGTCGTTGGTGACGATCGTCTCTGTATGTCCTGAACCAAATTCTCGGATGTGATCAGCTGCCTGCTCGATTGAGTCGACGATTCGAACGGACAGAGTCAGCTCCAGATACTCGGTGGCGTAGTCTGCGTCCGTGGCAGGCCTGACGTTCTCAATTCCGTTGGCAGATCGATCACAGCAACGCAGTTCGACGCCTGCCTGTTGCAATTGTGCTGCGAGGTCTGGCCAGAATCGATCGGCCGCGTCTTTGTGAATCAGCAGGGTTTCCGCAGCATTACAGACACCCGGCCGCTGGCACTTGCTGTTGATCGTTATGGCAGTGGCCATCTGCTGGTCGGCATTCGCGTCGATGTAGACGTGACAGATGCCGTCAAAGTGTTTGATGACCGGCATGGTTGCTTCTTTTGCGACTCGCTCAATGAGTGACTTTCCGCCACGCGGAATCGTGACATCGATCAGATTGCCCCGTGAAAGGAATTCACCGACTGCAGCGCGGTCAGTTGTCTCGACCAGTTGCACGGCGTGTCGTGGCAGCCCTTCTTCGGCGAGACAGTCGCTGAGAATTCTGTGCAGGACCGTGTTGCTGTGAAATGCTTCGCTGCCTCCACGCAGAATGACGGCATTGCCACTTTTGACGCACAGAGCGGCAGCATCCACCGTGACATTGGGACGTGACTCGTAAATGAAGAAGACTACGCCCAGCGGCACTCGAATCTTTGTCACCAACAGTCCGTTGGGACGACGGTTGCTGTTAATAATTTCTCCCACCGGGTCCGGCAGCTGCCCGATTTCCACGACAGCATCTGCCAGCGACTGTAGCCGTTCGGGCGTCAGCTTAAGGCGATCCAGCATTGCTGAACTGAGCCCCTTTTCTTCACCTGCAGCAAGGTCCCTGGCGTTCTCTGCAATGATTTCGTCGCTGTGACTGACAAGAGCCGCTGCGCATCGCCTGAGCCATGCCAGTTTCTGTTCACCCGTTGCGGAAGCCAGTTCTGTGGTCGCAGCACGTGCATTCTGAGCAACTGTATCAGCGTATTGAGAAAGGTCAGTCATGGTTCGATGATTGTCTTAAGATGAACGGGCAGCGTCACAGGATTGGAGGCAGACCGAAAACCGATCCGAGTTGCTCCGCAAGCGCGGCATTTGCTGCGATCTGCACAACGGTACTGGGGCTGGTTCCAATCGACCATCCCGTCGAAACCTGAATCGTAATTGAGCAGGATGAAAGAGCTGGGGCTGCCGATCGAGGGTTCTTGACTGCGGTTTCGCATCCAGACTCTGATGATATCCATCCGGACACAGCAAAATCCCGAATGGGGAGCGCCGGGCGATCAGAAATCCCAGTTTGTGTAGACGGCAGAGCGGAAATTCTGCCATTCGTCGCGCGAGCCGGAGTCATCAAGGGTTTTCGGTCGTTCAAACATGTCGCAGACCCATGTGTCCATACGTCTCAGGCGTTCTGCAAGGACGCATGCGATATTGGTCGCGATCATGTAACCAGCTTCCGGGCGTTCGGCGGCAAACGTCAGAAATTCTTCGCGCTTGTAGCAACACACTTTGAGGGGCGTTGCTGCGATGATCGAAGCCGAGTGTGGTGCATTTCTGACGAAGGACATTTCGCCGAACACGTCACCCGCGTTGAGAACTGCGAGGATTCGCTCACCCTGTTCTGAATTGCGGCTGACGATGCATTCGCCCGACAAAATGAGCCATAGTGCCTGGGTGTCATCTCCCTCCGTTAGAACCGATTCACCGGGTGAAAATTCCCGATCCAGCAGACCTTCACAGATGCGGGCGGCATCCGGTTCATCCAGCCCATGAAATACCTGGAGTGTGGTCAGCTCAGTCGGGAGCATCTGCCCTGTCTTTCATCCGGATTCAATTGGAGCGGAAATGCAACGCTAAATTCCCGCGAGCACCGTCGCGCGGCCCACACGTCCGATGCCGATCAGATACGCAGCGGACCTTAATGAAATATGCTTCTCGGTGGCAATGCTCCACATTTTATCGAATGCGGCAGTCAGCTTCTTTGACAGCTCATTGCGCGTTCGATCAAGGTCCCACTTAAAGTATTGCTGATTCTGAACCCATTCAAAATAGCTGACGGTCACGCCGCCCGCGTTAGCCAGGATATCCGGGAGAACAATGATCTCTTTCGACTGCAGGATGTCATCCGCTTCCGGGTCCACGGGACCGTTCGCAGCCTCCACAATATAGGAGGCTCGGACGTTGCCCGCATTTTCCTTCGTCAGCACTCCGCCGAGTGCCGCCGGAATCAGGACATCCACTTCCAGCTCAAGCAGCTCTTCATTCGTAATCATCTTTTCCGTTTCGAACCCCTTCAGGGTGCCATGTTCCCGAACATACGCGATGGCGGCCGGAATATGAATTCCTTTGGAGTCATAGAAGGCACCGCTGATGTCGGAGATGGCCACGACACGCGCGCCGGCACTGTGAAGGTAGTCAGCTGCCCACGATCCAACGTTGCCGAACCCCTGGATTGCGATCGTTGATTCGCTGGCCGTTCGGTCAAACTTACCAAGCAGCGCTTCTGTCAAAAGCCCAACGCCTCGCCCGGTCGCCTCTTCGCGGCCATCCGCTCCGTGAAGCTCAAGCGGCTTGCCGGTCACGATTGCCGGATTGAATCCATGAAACTTCTCGTACTGATTGACGATCCATGCCATAACCTGTGCATTCGTTCCCATGTCCGGTGCGGGAATGTCCTTGTCAGGTCCGATGACATCCTGAAGTTCATCGACGAACTTACGAGTCATGAGTTCCAGCTCATTTCCTGACAGGGATCGGGGGTCAACTGAGATACCGCCTTTGGCACCACCGTAAGGAATGTCGACCACTGCCGTCTTCCATGTCATCAGCGAGGCCAGTGCGAGCACTTCATCAGCATCGACTTCATGATGAAATCGAAGTCCTCCTT